>Ga0070662_100001071_pt1 | contig 16686 bp, 9 predicted proteins | sample KBSC53metaG_FD_65648 | JGI IMG/M metagenome (GOLD analysis project Ga0070662, IMG submission 65648) | Corn rhizosphere microbial communities from Kellogg Biological Station, Michigan, USA - KBS C5-3 metaG | ecosystem: Host-associated > Plants > Roots > Rhizosphere > Soil ...
CTGCTGCATGCTGTCGCGCTCGCGGACGGTGACGGTGCCGTTCTCCATCGTCTCGCCATCCACGGTGATGCAGAAGGGGGTGCCCGCCTCGTCCTGCCGCCGGTAGCGCCGGCCGATGGCGCCGCTCTCGTCGTAGAAACTGGGGATGCCGCGCGCCCGCAGGGCCTCGTGGATCTGCGTGGCGCGGTCGGGCATGCCGTCCTTCTTCACCAGCGGGAACACCCCCGCCTTGAGCGGCGCCAGGCTCGGCTTGATGGAGAGCACCGTGCGCACCTCGCCCTCCACCTCTTCTTCCCGATATCCGTTGGCCAGCACGGCCAGGGTGACGCGGTCCGCGCCGGCCGAGGTCTCGATGATGTACGGGATGTAGCGCTCGTTCGCCTGCGGGTCGACGTACTGCAGCTTCTTGCCGCTGTACTCCTGGTGGCGGGTGAGGTCGAAGTCGGTGCGGTTGTGGATCCCCTCGATCTCGCCCCACCCCTCGTCGCCGATGCTGCCGCCGAAGAAGAACTCCACGTCGCCCGCGGCGCTGGCGTAGTGCGCCAGCTTTTCGTGCGGGTGGTAGCGCAGCCGGCCGGCCGCCAGGCCGATCACCTCGCGATGCCAGGCCAGCCGCTTCTCGCGCCACTCCTCGAACCATTCCCCGTCGCTCCCCGGCTTCACGAAGAACTGCATCTCCATCTGCTCGAACTCGAGCGTGCGGAAGGTGAAGTTGCCGGGGGTGATCTCGTTGCGGAACGCCTTGCCGATCTGCGCGATGCCGAAGGGGATCTTCTGCCGCGCGCTCTGCTGCACGTTCAGGAAGTTCACGTAGATCCCCTGCGCCGTCTCGGGGCGCAGGTACACGATCTCGGCCGAATCTTCCGTGGGGCCCTTGAAGGTCTTGAACATCAGGTTGAATTGCCGCGGCTCGGTCCACTTGCCGCGCGTGCCGCAGCTCGGGCACTGCAGCTCGGCCGGCGAGCCGGCGCCCTGCTCCGAGAAGAGCGTGTCTTCACGGAAGCGGCGGTGGCAGTTGAGGCACTCCACCAGCGGGTCGGTGAAGTTGGCCACGTGGCCGCTGGCCTCCCACACCCTGGGGTGCATCAGGATGGCGGCGTCGAGCCCCTCGATGTCGTCGCGCTCGTGCACCATGCTCTTCCACCACGCCTCCTTCACGTTCCGCTTGAGCTCCACGCCCAGCGGGCCGTAGTCCCACACGGAGGCCGCGCCCCCGTAGATCTCGGAAGACTGGAAGACGTACCCCCGCCGCTTGGCGAGCGATACGAGCTTGTCCATCAGTTCGGTGTCGGCCATTCCGGAGTCTGCGTCCTGAACCGTGAAATCCGCCTTGCGGCGGAGGATCGGGTGAGTCGAAGCGGGGGATATTAGCCGCCGCCGGGTGTCCGGGCAAATGGCGAATTCGTCTGATTCCGCACCTCCCATCCGCCTGATCCTGGCCGGAGATCGAACCAATTCCATGGGTTCGCCACCGTAGCTCCGGATGAACCGACCCTGGTTTCCTTCCTTCGTGGCGGCGTCGGCGGGAGCGGCAGGGCCCTCCGGCACGGGACTGGCGGCCAGGGCGCGCATGTTTCCCCGCCTTCGCGCCCGGATCGCGGATGGCACGAATGCACCCTTGCCGGAGGTTCGCCCGATGACGAGAAAGATCCGCCTGGACCCGGACGCGCTGCGCGTGGAATCGTTCGACGCGGACGCGGCGGCCCGCGAGCGCGGAACCGTGCACGCGCGCGACGCCGCCAGCGGCGCGTCGTGCACCTACGCCTGCACGGTCGGTGAGTTCACCTGCAACGGCCCGCTGTGCGACACCGTTCCCGTGCTCACCTGCCGCGTCTGCTGAGTCCCTGGGACCGGAACTGGGGTTTCACGCGGAGTCAGCGGAGTCAGCGGAGTCAGCGGAGTCAGCGGAGTCAGCGGAGTAGAACGGTGGCTTCTCCGCGAATCCCGCTCACCCCCGATAACTCCGCTGACTCCGCGTGACACGGATCCCGACCTCGGACGGGGCCCGGCCGTGCGTAAGCAGTGTAGTATAACTGGCGCCAGAATTGGGGAATCAAGGCGAGAAGTACCAAAATGTCCAATGGCGATAAGAAGAGGATTTTAATGCGAAACTAATCGGGGGTGGGGGATGTACAATGCTGCCGACCCACATCGGCGCTCCGAATGGACGGCCGTCCGGGTCTGACGGAGGTGCCAGGGCGGGATGATGGATCCCCGGTCCGGCAGCCCCGCGAGCGACCGCCCCTCGAGAGCCGTGCACGGCTCTCCCTCTCCCCCTTCCGCACCCCCAGGCGGACCGGCGGGCGCTCGCGGCCATCTGGCTGCTGACCGAGCGGTTCTTCGAGAGCCACGGCGCCGGGTTCCGTCACCACCTTCCTGACGTCTACCCCACACATGCGCAGGGCTGCCTACGCGCTGTTCGCGATCCTGGTGATCACCGGGTTCTTCGCGTTCCGTTCCGCTCGTGCCGTCCAGCCACGGGTGCCCGAGCTGGGCATCCTCCGATCCGAACCCCTGGCCGGCGAATACGCCGACCCGCTGGCGCCGGTCACCGTCACCTTCGACCGCCCCGTGGCCGGCGGGCTCGAGGACATGGTGGACGCGGAGCGGGTGTTCCGCATCTCCCCTTCCGCCCCGGGCAAGGTGGAGTGGCGCGACCCCGTCACGCTCCGCTTCACCCCCGACCGGCCGCTGGAGGCGGGCCGGGAGTACACCGTCACCGTCTCCAGCACCTTCTCGGCGATGGACGGCGGGCGGCTGCCCAGACCGTACCGCTTCACCTTCCGCGTGGAACGCGCGAAGGTGCTCATGGGCGACCCCGTGGGCCCCAACAACGAGCCGCGCTTCCTGCCGCCGCAGCCGCGTTTCTACGTGCTGCTGAGCAACCAGGCCGAGGGCGATGCGCTGGCCGCCGCCGGGCACGTGGAGTTCGGCGACTCGTGCGGCGCGGCCCGTCCGTACAGCCAGGTGCCGCTGCGCCAGGTGAACCAGCGCCGCCTCGACAAGGACGACCCGGAGTGGTTCCGCTACTACGGCGTCACCGGCAACGACTCCACCAGGGACCTCCGCCGCGTGGTGGAGCTGATGCCCGCCCGGCCGCTGCCCAGCGGGTGCAAGGCCGTGCTCGTCCTTCCCGCGCGGCTGGACAGCGTGAAGGGCGGGCAGGTGCGCTGGCCCTTCCGCACCTACGGACCCTTCCGCGTGCTCCGCGCCGGCTGCCCCGAGGGCGGCGAGTGCCACTACGGCCCGGCCGAGGTGGTCTTCTCCACCCCCGTGCGCGGCGCGGACGTCCTGCGCCACGTCCACCTGGCCCCCGGCCGCGCCTTCACCGTGCGCGACACGGCCGAGGCGTCGGACCGCTGGCTGCTGGAGGGGCGCCTGGGGCCGCGCCACGCCTACACCGTCACCATCGACGCGGAGCTGCGGGACCAGTTCGAGCAGCGCCTTCCCGGTCCCGTCGCGCAGCCGTTCACCACGCCCGGCGTGCCGCCGTCGATCGTCTACCCCCACGGCAAGATGATCGTGGAACGCGAGGGGTTCGGCACGCTGGCGGTGCAGCACGTGAACGTGGACACGCTCCTGGTCACCACCGTCGCCGTCCCCGAGGGGATGGAGGCCGACTTCCTGGGGCGCGGGTGGAGCTGGTCGGATGCATGGAAGCGGCTGGAGCCCGGCGCCACGCTGCGGAAGATCGCCGTGCGCAACGTGCAGGACCGCAGCGCCATCACCGGCGTGAAGCTCCCTGCGGGCGGCGGCGGCGGAACGCTGCTGGCCGTGCGCGTGGGCGGGCGCGGCGTGGACACCGCCAGCACCGGCGGGCAGCCGATCGCGCTGGTGCAGGTGACCGACCTGGCCGTGCACGCCCGCGTGGGCACCGACCAGGCGGTGGTGTGGGTCACCGCCGTGCACGACGGCCAGGCGAAGGACGGCGTGGAGGTGGAACTGCACGACACCTCCGGCGCCGTGGCCGCGCGCGGGCGGACGGACGCCCGCGGGATCGCGGTGCTCTCCGGCTTCGGCGACCGCCCGCCGGTGGCCGAGGAAGAGGAGTGCACCGGATACTGCGGCGGCGGCTCCGGCTTCGAGGGCTACGTCTCGGCCCGGAGCGGGGCGGACCGCGCGGTCGTGGGCGTCACCCAGTACGATCCGGACCTGTCGCCCTACGAGTTCGGCGTATACAGCGCCTACGGCGAGGAGCGGGCGCCCGCGGCCGGCGCGGTGTTCACCGAGCGCGGCATCTACCGGCCGGGCGAGCCGGTCTACGCCAAGGCGATCGTCCGCCGCGGGGCGCTGGGCGCGCTCGCCCCGCCCCAGCCGGGCGACTCGCTGCGCTGGGTGTTCAGCGACCGCGAGGGGCACCCGCTGCGCGACACCGTGGTCGCCCTCAGCCGCTTCGGCACGGCGGACCAGGCCTTCCCGCTGGGCGCCGACCTGCCGCTGGGGCAGTACGGCGTGGCGATCCACGCCCGCCGCGACGGGCACTGGCGGCAGCTGGGCTACACCTCGTACCAGGTCGCCGAGTACCGCCCGCCCGAGTTCCTGGTGGACGCCACCGCCCCCAAGGAGCCGCGCGTGGCGGGGGACGAGGTGCGCGTCACCGTCGGCGGGCGCTACCTGTTCGGCGCGCCGATGGCGCACGCGCCGCTGCGCTGGTCGGCGCGGCAGGACGAGGTGTCGCCGTGGGAGCTGCAGATCCCCGGCACCGACGGCTACCAGCTGGGCGAGGAGCCCGACTGGTGGAGCGACGAAGAGCAGTACCCGTCGTCGCAGGAGCTGGGGAGCGGGATCGACACGCTGGACGACCGCGGCTACCGGGACCTGGTCGTGAAGGCCGCGGCGCAGGCCAAGGGGCGGCCGGCGAGGCTGACGGTGGAGGCCGAGGTGGTGGACGCCAACCGGCAGACCGTGGGCACCGGCGCGAGCGTGCTGGTGCACCCGGCGGACTTCTACGTGGGCGCGAAGCCGCAGGTGAAGGGGTGGTTCCTGACCGCCGGCACGCCGGTGCGGGTGGACGTGATCGCCGTCCGCCCCGACGGCCGCGGCGTCTCCGGCGTGGCGGTGAGCGGCACGGTGGCGCGGCGCGAGTGGCACCGCGTGCGGCGGATGAGGAACGGCGTCTACGAGGACGTGGGCGAGTGGGTGACCGACACCGTGGCCACCTGCCGGGTGACGACCGGTGCCACGCCCGCGCCCTGCGCCTTCACCCCGCGCGAGGGCGGCGACTACACCGTCACCCTGGTCGCCCGCGACGGGCGGGGGAGGGAGGTGCGGACGAAGTTCACGCGCTGGGTGGTGGGCCCCGGGTGGGTCCCCTGGAACGACGAAGGGAAGTTCCGCATGGAGGTGGTGCCCGACCGCGAGCGCTACGCCGTGGGCGACACCGCCACCATCCTCCTGGCCGCGCCCTTCACCAACGCCGAGGCGTGGGTGACGGTGGAGCGCGAGCGGGTGTTCCAGCAGTACCGCATCCGCGTCACCTCGGGGACGCAGACGGTGAAGATCCCGGTCACCGAGGCGCTCGCGCCCAACGCCTACGTGAGCGTGGTGATGGTGCGCGGCCGGTCGGCGCGGCCGGGGACGGTGGACGACCCCGGACGGCCGACGCTGCGCGTGGGCTACGCGGAGCTCAAGGTGACGCCCGAGGTCAAGCGCCTGAAGGTGGACGTCCAGCCGCTGCGCTCCGAGTTCCGCCCGGGTGACACGGCGCGGGTCCGCCTCCGTCTCCGCGACGCGGCGGGGCGCCCGCAGCAGGGCGAGGTGACGGTGTGGGCGGTGGACGAAGGGGTGCTGTCGCTCACCAGGTACGAGACGCCCGACCCGATCGACCTGATCTACCAGCCGCGGGGGCTGGGGATGCGGCTGGCCAGCAACCTGGTCTCCGTCGCCCCGCAGGTTCCGGAAGGGCAGAAGGGCGCGCGCAACCCGGGCGGCGGCGGCGGCAAGGACGGCGTGGGCGTGCTGCGCTCCGTCTTCCGCCCCACCGCGTTCTTCATCGGCTCGGTGGTGACGGACGCGAACGGCATGGCCGTCGTCTCCGGGAAGCTGCCGGACAACATCACCACCTTCCGGGTGATGGCGCTGGCGGTGACCGCGGGCGACCGCTACGGCAGCGGCCAGTCGCCGCTGCTGGCGACGAAGCCGCTGCTGGCGCGTCCCGCTCTCCCCCGCTTCCTGCGCGAGGGCGACGACTTCACGGCCGGCGTGGTGGTGAACCACCGCTTCGGCCACCCGATCACCGCGCAGGTGGACGCGTCGGTCCAGGGCGCCCGCCTGCTGGGCGACGCGCGGCAGTCGTACTCGCTGGCGGCGGGGCGCGGCGCCGAGGCGCGCTTCCACTTCCGCGCGGTCCCCGGCGAGAGCGCGCGCTTCCGCTTCGACGCGAGGGGCGCGGGCGAGGCCGACGCGGTGCAGGTGACGCTCCCGATCCGCCCCGCCAACCGGCCGGTGACGCAGGCGGTGAGCGGCGTGCTGCGCGACACCGCCAGCGCCGAGTTCATCCTGGCGCCGGAAGCCGATCTCGCCCGCTCGCGGATGGAGCTGGGCTTCGGCACCTCGCCGCTGGCGCTGGTGCAGGGGTGGCAGCGCTGGCTGGAGGTGTACCCGTACGAGTGCTCCGAGCAGGTCACCAGCCGCGGCCTGCCGCTGGTGGCCCTCTACCGCGCCCAGCGCGCCAGCGGCGTCCGGATGCTGCGCGGCGATCCGAAGGCGGGGATCGAGAAGGTGATCAGCACGCTCTCGGGCCGCCAGCGCGAGGACGGCGGGATCGGGCTGTGGAACGCGGACGACTGGACCACGCCCTGGCTCACCGCCTATGCCGGGCGGGTGCTGGTGGACGCGCGCGAGGCCGGCTTCACGGTGAGCGACAGCGTGCTCTCCGGCATCGCCGGCTACCTCACGCACGCGCTGCACGACCCCGACGCGGTGCGGATGGCGCTGGGCGTCCAGACGGCCAGGGTGGAAGAGGTGTTGACGGAGCGCATGGCCGCGGTGGACCTGCTCAGCCGCATGGGCCGGGCGGACGTTCCCGCCGAGAACATGCTGCTGAGCCAGGCGGCCCGGATGTCGTGGGAAGACCGGGTGCTGCTGGCCGAGATCCTGGCCCGGCGCGGCGCCCGCGAGCCGGCGCTGCGGCTGCTGGACGCGGCGTGGGCGGGGGTGAAGGTCCGCGGCACGCGCGCCTACCTTCCGCCGGCGGCGTACCGAAGCAGCTGGTTCTACTTCACCTCGCCGGTGCGCCCGGCCGGGCGGCTGCTGACCGCCACGCTGGCGCTGCGGCCCGACCATCCCATGCTGGGCGCGCTGGTGGAGACGCTGGTGCAGCAGGGCCGCGCCGAGGCCGAGTACGAGTGGACCACGCAGGACTACGGCACGGCGGTGCTGGCGCTCTTCCGCTTCGAGCAGATGCAGGCCGGCGCGGGCGACCGCGTCGTCCGCGTCCGCCAGGGGACGCGTGTGATCACCGAGCAGCGCGCGCGCCGCGGGCAGACGGCGGTCGGCCGGGCGCTCACCGGGATCGTCACCCGGCGCTGGGACGGGCGCAAGGTGCTCCGCGTCAACCTCCAGGGCGTGGGCGCCGGGCCGGCCGTCTACTACCAGCTCAGCGTGCGCGAGATCGACGCGCGCACCACCTACACGCCGCTGGACCGCGGGATCGGCGTGGAGCGCTGGTACGAGACGGTGGACACGCATCGTCCCGTCACCACCGTCACCGAGGGCCAGGTCGTCCGCGTGCGGCTGCGCATCACCCTTCCCGAAGACCGGGCGATGGTGGTGCTGGACGATCCGCTGCCGGCCGGGCTGGAGGCGGTGGACCTGAGCCTGAGGACCGTCAGCCCGTTCGCGGCGGACCTGCTGGCGCCCGAGGACAACTCCGAGGAGCACAAGGACGAGGACCGCGGCTGGTGGAGCTGGGGGAGCTGGGACGGGGGGATGTGGTCGCCCTTCGACCACTCCGAGATCCGCGACGACCGCGTGGTCTACTTCGCCCGGCGGCTGTGGCGCGGCAGCTACAACGCCACGTATCTGGCCCGCGCGACCACGGCCGGACGCTTCATCTCGGGCCCGGCGCACGCGGAGGAGATGTACAACCCCGGCGTGCACGGCCGCAGCGGCGGCGGGCTGTTCGTCGTCCGCCCCGCCGGCCGGTAGACGGGGAGGATCGCGATGCACTACGCACCGGACGCGAGCCCCCTCACCCTCGGCCTGTCGCGCCTGTCTCTCGGTTTGAGACGGGCGCTGGCAGGGCGGGGGATCGGCGGGGATGATGGGGAGGTTGGTCGACGTACACGGCCGATCGTCTCACCCGTGCTGCGGCGGCGGGTGAGGGGGACGGCGGGCGCGGCGGCGGCGCTGGCCGCGCTGGGGATGGTGGCGGCGGGGATCTGGATCGCCCTGCCGCTGCCGGACGGGACGGTGCGGACGGCGCCCGTGCCGCGGCTGGTGCTGGAGGACCGCGGCGGGCTTCCGCTGCGGGCCACGCGGGCGGCGGACGGGAGCCGGGGCGGATGGACGCCGGTGGCCGAGGTGGACCCGCGGCTGGTGCAGGCGTTCATCAGCGCCGAGGACCACCGCTTCTACGCGCACCACGGCGTGGACGTGCGCTCCGTCGGCCGCGCGGCGTGGGTCGACGTGCGCGGCGGCCGGCGCTCGGGCGCGTCCACGCTCACGATGCAGACGGCGCGGCTGCTGCGCCCGCTGGACCGCAGCTGGACCGGCAAGGCGCGGCAGGCGATGTGGGCGCTGCGGCTGGAGGCGCATCTCCCGAAGCGGGCGATCCTGGAGCAGTACCTCAACCGCGTCCCTCTCGGGCAGGGCGCGGTGGGCGTGTCGGCCGGGAGCTCGCTGTACTTCGGCTCATCCGCGCGCGAGCTGAGCCTGGGGCAGGCGGCGCTCCTGGCGGGGATCGCGCGCTCGCCCTCGCGCGACAATCCGCTGATGTCTCCCGACCGGGCCCGCGCGCGGCGCAACGTCGTCCTGCGGCGGATGCGGCGGCTGGGCTACGCCACTCCGGACGAGGTGGCGCGGGCGATGGACGAGCCGGTGTTCCCGCCGCGCCAGGCCGCCGCGTTCCTGGCGCCGCACTTCACCACCCGCGTGCTGCAGTGGGCGGAGGCCCAGGGCAAGCGCGACGGGACGGTGCGCACCTCGCTCGACCTGGAACTGCAGGCGCTGCTCGAGGCCGAGGTGCGCCACACCGTGCGCGTGCTGCACGACCGAGGCGCCCACCACGCCGCCGCCCTGGTGCTCGACAACGCCACCGGCGAGGTGCTGGCCTGGGTGGGCTCGCCGGACTTCACCGAGCCGAAGGTGGGGCAGGTGGACATGGTCGTCTCGCCGCGGCAGCCGGGGTCGGCGCTCAAGCCGTTTCTCTATGGCCTGGCCTTCGACCGCGGGCACACGGCGGCGACGGTGATCCCCGACGTGCCGCACAGTTTCGCCACGGCGATGGGGCCGTATCGCCCGCAGAACTACGACCGGCGCTATCACGGGCCGGTGCGGGCGCGGGTGGCGCTGGCCAGCTCGTTCAACGTCCCCGCCGTGGAACTGGCCGATCGGCTGGGCGTGGAGGCGCTTTTCGGAACGCTGCACCGCGCCGGATTCGCTTCGCTGACGCACGACGCGCAGTACTATGGGCTGGGGCTGGCGCTGGGCAACGGCGACGTGACGCTGCTGGAACTGGCCAACGCCTACCGCGCGCTGGCCAACGGCGGCGAGTGGACGCCGTACCGCTACGTTCCGGCGTCCCCCGGTGAGCCGGCGCCGCGGCGCGAGCGGGTGATGTCGAAACAGGCCGCGGCGCTGGTGATCGACATCCTGTCGGACGCCGACGCCCGCGCGCCGGGGTTCGGCACCGAGACGCCGTTCGACTTCCCCTTCCCGGCCGCGGCCAAGACGGGCACCAGCCGCCACTTCACCGACAACTGGGCGGTGGGGGTGACCAGGGGCTTCACCGTGGCCGTGTGGGTGGGCGACTTCAGCGGCCGGCCGATGGAAGGCGTGAGCGGCATCAGCGGTGCCGGCCCGCTCCTCTACCGGTCGATGCTCGCCGTCGCCAGCCACCGTGCCCCCGGCGCGCTCCCTCTGCCGCAGGAGGCAGGGCTGGTCCCCGTGCGCGTCTGCCAGCTCTCCGGCCTGCGCGCCACGCCCGCGTGCCCGTCGCTGGTGGAGTGGTTCATCCCCGGCACCGAGCCGTCGCGCGTGGACGACTGGGAGAGCGGCGGCGGTCTATCCCTCCCCGACGAGTACGCCGAGTGGGCCGCCGCCGAGGGTGGCCGCTGGGCCGCCCTGACGCGAGGTGCCGACACCCGCTTCCGCATCCTCTCCCCCCGCGACGGCGACCGCTACGAGTTTCCGGCGGGCGTCGAGTCCCGCTACGCCACCCTCTCCTTCCACGCCGCCGGCACCGACGCCCCCGTCCGCTGGTTCGTGGACGGCGTGGAGGTGCCTGGCGCGCGCTGGCGTCTGGCGGCGGGGCAGCACCGTGTGCGTGCGGAGGCGGGGACGGGAGAGAGCAGCGAGGTGCGGATCGTGGTGGCGGGAGAATAGAGGACAAACAAAACCCCGCCGGAGGCCCGAAGGCTGATCCGGCGGGGAGGAAATGTGCTCGTAATCTACGTCAGGTCCAAGCCGGTTAGGGCGGCGCCCATAATCAGCCTGTCTAGCCTGCGCCAGCGCTGTCGTGCATTGATTCGTTAACCTGCAACCCGGAGTCCAATCGTGGATTTATGCTCCGCGGACTGGCGGCTCATTCTGGAGTTTGCAAGGCCTTCGCTGGGCCAACACCCTGTCCGACAACGTCACGAGCGCTAGTTATCAATCGATCCGACCTGTTTGGGCGTTCAGTCGCGTCTGTGTTGTTCGCACTCGGCTAACCTCCGCTTCAACTCCGCATTTTCCTGCCGCAACCGCAGCATCTCGTTCGTCTCCCTCCCATACCACTCGCGGAGCTTCGCCAGGTTCGGCCCGTACGGCTCGGAGCCGCTGAGCAACGCGTGTAGCGACTGACGGGAGATCCCGATCTCGCTGGCGGCGAGGCGCTCGCTGGTGTCGGCCACGCGCAGCCGGGCGGCTTCGCGGATGGCGGTCAGGGGCGCGGCATTTTCACGCGGGGGCATTGACGCCTCCGCGTGGATTGGCTAGCGTTGCCGCTGGCCCAGTGTGGCCTAGTTCAGGGTGGATACACGCGACAGGTTACGTCCCGAGTCTCGCCAGAACAAGGGGTGTGGTCATGGACATCGGGCTTGTGGGAATGACGGACGCAGAACCGAAGTACGCGCTCTACACCGAGGATTGGGAGGATGCCCGCAAGCGCATCGCGCTTCTCGTGTCGGAGCGGCAGCGGCGGACCTTCTCCGCGCTTCTGGATCACATGGAAGCCGGTTGGGCGATCATCCGTCCGCTGCAACTCGCGGCGGACCGAATCGCGGACGGGAAGGTCTTCTCCTGGACTGCGGTGGCGGAAGTCGCGGCATTCGTGGAAGGCGATCCCACGGGCCTGTTTCGAACGGTGGCGCAGAGCTGCTGTGCCGCTGTTCCCGGAGCGGGCTCTTGCATCGGGCACTTTTCCGCCGAGGACGTTCTGAGCGAATCCGAGCAAATCGTCCGATACCTTCGGCTGCTTCGGCTCGCGAGCGCGCACCCGGAGTTTCCACCGGAGTTGTCGGAGTTGGTCGGCGACGCTTGCGCCGCACTCCAGCGGTGGCTTGATGAACTCCCGCCGGTCCTCGATCCTGTTGACGAGATGGTGGCACTCGCGGAGGCAGGGAAATCACCGATCCGCTTCGCACCCGTCGCCCTTCGAGTGCTTCTCTGAGTATTGTGGGCCCGGGCTACGCGAATGGCGGATTCTTCATTAGATTCTCCCCGCCTGGAGGGATGGCAGAGCGGTTGAATGCACCGGTCTTGAAAACCGGCGGGTGGCGACACCTCGTGGGTTCGAATCCCACTCCCTCCGCTGATCCAAACGTCGCGAATCGTCCTGAGCGCCGGCGCCACCCAAGCGCGCCGGCGCTCCGCGCATCGTCCTTCACATCGACCGAGACCGAACGTGCTGAACGTCAGCGAAAACCTGCTCCGCTCCCGCATCCCGAACCTTCCCGAGGATCACGAGGCCGTCGCTAAACTGCTGGCGGACGCCGGATACACCGTGGACCGCGTGGTGCCGCTGGAGGAGTTGCTGAAGCCGATCGTGGTGGGCCGCGTGGAGAGCGTGGCGCAGCACCCCAACGCCGACCGGCTGAAGGTGTGCGTGGTGGACGACGGTACCGAGCAGCGCCTGCAGATCGTCACTGGCGCCGACAACGTGGAGGCGGAGGCGTTCTATCCCGTGATCCGCGGCGGGGTGGTGCTCCCCAATGGACGGAAGATCAAGCCAGGCAAGCTCCGTGGCGAGACGTCGGAGGGCATGCTGGGCTCGGCCGACGAGCTGGAGCTGGGCACCGACCACGCCGGCCTGATGACGCTGCCGCACGGCTTCGCCCCCGGCACCCCGCTCACCGACGTGGTCCCCGCACCCGGCGTGGTCTTCATCCTCCACGGCAACGCGCCGCTGGACGAGGTGGTGGAGAAGCTCGGCGGCCCGCCCGCGCCGCGCACCGCGGAGAGCTGATCCGGGCGGTGAGCGCGCTACCGCTCCGCATCGCCCTCGTCGGCCCCGAGTCGTCGGGGAAGACGACGCTGGCGCGGCTGCTGGCCGAGCACTACGGCGCGGCGTGGGTGGAGGAGTACGTCCGCGAGTACATGGAGCGCCGCGACGTGGGCCGCGGCTACGCCCGACCGTTCGCCTTCGACGACCTGGAGCACATCGGCCGCGGCCAGATCGAAGCGGAAGACCGCGCGGCGAGCGGCGCCACGCTTCTGTTCTGCGACACCGAACTGCTGGCCACGGAGATCTGGGGCGAGATCTACTTCGGCGCCGCGCCGGAGTGGGTGCGGCAGGAGAGCCGGCGCCGCCGGTACGCGCTCTACCTGCTACTGGCGCCGGACATCGCCTGGGACGACGACGGCACCCGCGAGTTCCCCCACCGCCGCGACGAGCACTTCCGGCGGCTGCGGGATGAGCTGGATGCCCGCGCCCTGCCGTACGCCGTCGTCTCCGGCGGCTACGACGCCCGTTTCCGCGCCGCAATCGTCGCGGTGGACGAGTTGATGGGGGCGCCAAGGGCGTCGAGCGCAGGTTGGTGACGGCATGTAGCCCAAAAGCCTTTCGCATCCTTGGCCCGATCGTAACGAGCGGCGCCCCGGCACGAATGCTCGTGTCGGGGCGCTGCCGTTTCCTGCTCGACACGAACCGCTCGTTCGCGAATGCGGATCAGCCCAGCTTGCGTCCGACACGGATGATGAAGTGGACCGCGGCATTGCGAGGTCGGGTTTCATTCCCGCCGGCGGACTGGAGCGAGATTCCCGTCACTGCGCTGCCCACGTTGTAGGATCCAGGTGGCGTCCCGCCACCGTCCCCCGACCGGGGTGTGTGGCCACCGCTTCCCTGCGCGGAATCTCGCGATTCGGCGGGATGTGTATGTCCCGGATCCGAAACGCCATGGATGTGGCTGGCGAACGCATCATCCTGAACCGACCCCACGTCTATGGCCAAGCCCGTCCCTACGGCCCGCCGGTCGCCCGGGTCTAGCCCCGCGCCGGCGTCCACGCTGCGCAGGAACCGCCCGCGCAGGTCAGGCAGGTTGAAGTCGCGCATGTTCCCGAAATCATCCACGGTACCGTCGCCGGTGCCCCACGTCTTGCCGATCGCACGGGACAATTCGGGGAAGGTGACGCTGCTGACGGGCGTGCCGTGGCACAGCATCCAGCCGTCGGGCACCCTGTCGGCAGGTCCGGCAAACGCTTCCACGGCACCCACGGGCGGACCCGCGGCCTCGGCCGCATGCAGGCGCTCTTCGATGGTGGTGCTCGCGCTTGCGTTCAGCACGCTTTCGGGCAGGCTCATCAGCAGGCTGCCCGACGAGTCCTTTGCGGTGAAACGCGAACTCTCCAGCCGGATCTTGCCGGCGGCGCGAATCCGCTCCTTGTCGAAGCGGACCAGCGTCACCCGCTTGGGCACCACCTTCGTCCCTTCGAATTCGACGTCCACGCCACGTTCGGAGAAGGCGTCCCGGTAGGTGGAGTGGATGCTGTCGCGGAACGCCTCGTGGCCCTCGGCGTTGATCCCCAGCGACACGCCTGTATCGCTAGCGTCCAGGTCCAGCCCGAACGACGAATCGTCGTTGTTCGCCACGCTCCGCAAGTAGTCGGCGAAGGTCTCGTGGTCCTTGCTGCTCAGGCGCGTTCTGCTGCGGGTGATCAGGTCGGCTCGGAAGTCGGCGGGGTCGAAGCCGAGGTCCAGGAGCGCACGGCTGGCTTCCTCCAGGTTGCTGGAAAGCTGGACCACCTCGGCGTTCAGCGCCTCCACCAGATGCTGCGTGAGGCTCGCCTGCGTGTCGTCGGCGAACTCCGTGTTCTGCGTGATCGCGATGCGTCGCAACGCCTCACGGGCAACGTCGGCGATCTGCTTCCGGGTGACCTTCTGCTCTCCGCCGTCGCCGTCCAGCCCTTTCTGCGCGAACGAGGTGAGCAGCGACTCGCTTTCGATTTCGATCGTGTTCTGCTCGAACGCGGCTCCCTGGAAGGCGAAGGTGGCGCTGAGGGCGAGCCTCCCGCCGTTCAGGTCCGAGAGCAGCCGCTCCGCCTCGGCCCGTGAGGCAACCACGCCGCGAAGCGGGATGACCGACACGTTGAACACGGGTTTGATCTTGTCGAAGAAGACCACCCGTGGCTCGAAGTCGACGGTTTCGATCGCCAGCCGCTCGAGCGCGAGTGGCTGGATCTGTCCCGCGCGGATCGTGGCGTCGACCAGTCCTTCGCGGAGCAGGAAACTCCGCACGATCTCGGGGATGTCGGACCGATCCACCTTGAGTTGGAGGAAGATCACCACGTTCCCCGAATCGGTGTCGTCAATGAACGCCGTCACCTCCGGGAGCCCTTCGCTGCGAAGGAACGCCAGGTATGGTGCGTAGAAGAACCTCAGATCGCGGGTGGCCACACCCGGGCGGAAGTTGATCCGGCCCTGAAACACGCTGAGCTTGGTCCCTCCCAGGGCGGAGTCGGTCACCACGAAATCACGCCCGCTGATCGGTCGGCTTTCGAACGGACTTTCGGAAACGAGTTCGGGGTCGGGCATGACTCGGCTCTCCCATCTCGGGATCTGTCGGGTGGGTCATCGGTCAATTAATCAGTTGGACAGGACGGCGTGATTTTCATGAGAAAGAGGTCCAAGTGCCGGCTTGCACCTGGACCTCTCGAGGTCGAACCTTCTGTCTTTGCGCGGCGATCGCCCGTCAGAACGCTCCCTCGCGCACCGTCGTCTCGCTCGGCTTCTCGTGCAGGCCCACGACGTGGACGGGCTCCACGGGCTCGTTCTCCGGCAGCGGGACGTCGCCCTTCTCCTTGCCGAGGGTGAAGATGCTCTTGAGGCCGGCGAGGATCCCCGAGCCCTCCACCGCCTGCCGGTTCTCCGCGTAGTAGTCGAACCACGGCAGCCCGGCGCGCGTGTACTCCTCGCTCGTCGGCGGCGTGGTGGGCGGCTGGGTGCCGGTGATGGAGCGCCATATCAGCGAGTTGGCGATGTGCACGAAGCAGCGGCTGCTCACGCGCAGGTCCCACTCCTCCAGCGGCCGGTGGTCGGTGTAGATCTCCTGCTTCATCCGCCCGCCCGCGCCGAGCCCCATCGCCATCCCCGCCGCGGCGGGCGCGGCGGCGAACATCGGCGCGGGCGGCACGCGGAAGGCCGCTTCCTGCATCCGCTTCGCCCGCTCGGCCAGGATCCGCTCCCACACCTCGCGCTTGACGGGGAAGGCCATCACCTGCAGCCCGCCGTGCTCGGCCTGGCCGGTGATCTGCTCCTCGGCGGTGTAGCCGGCGCCCAGCGGCATGGCCACGAACTGGCGGATGAACCCCTTCTCCACCACGTAGCCGTCCAGCCACGGCTGACCGGGCACGGCCACGTAGTCCTGCGGCCCGCGGTTCAGCCCGTCGCGCCAGCTCTCTCCCGTCACCGCGTTGATCTTCCCCGTGGCCACCTTCACCGCGAACGGGTAGCCGGTGGGCGAGCGGAAGTTGATCCACAGCGCCTCGGCCTGGTACATGGGCAGCATCACGCCGCCGTGCCGCACCCAGTCGGCCGGAACGCGTGACGCGAAGTCGTCCACGTGGCGCAGGGGGAAGCGGCCCAGCCCGGGCGGGAGCGGGTAGTTCTTCCCGTCGTCGGGGATGCGGAGGGTGCGCTGCAGGTCCACCTCCAGGCGCGCGTCGGCGTGCACTTCGGGAAAGGAGAAGACCAGCGAGTCGTTGCGCAGCTCGATCATCCCGACCTCACAGGGCTAGGGGACAGGGAACAGGGGACAGGGTACAGCCAGCAAACTCCACCTCCCGGCGACGTCGCCACCGCCGGGTCACCACTCGCCGTCGCGTACCTCGCGGACGAGGCGGAGGACGGCGTGGTCCGGCAGGTCCTTCAACTCGCGGAGCAGCGCGGCGAAGAGGGTGGGGCGGCGGCGGATCACCTCCTGCAGATCGCTGCTCACCTTGCCGGCCAGCGCCAGCACGGTGTCGGCATCCACGTCCAGGTCCGCCGCCAGACGCCGCAGCGTGTCTTCACCGGGCGGGGCGGATTCTCCGCGCTCCACCTTGCTCAGG
>Ga0070662_100001078_pt1 | contig 16627 bp, 21 predicted proteins | sample KBSC53metaG_FD_65648 | JGI IMG/M metagenome (GOLD analysis project Ga0070662, IMG submission 65648) | Corn rhizosphere microbial communities from Kellogg Biological Station, Michigan, USA - KBS C5-3 metaG | ecosystem: Host-associated > Plants > Roots > Rhizosphere > Soil ...
GAGTGAAGGGCATGGCTGAGGGCATCCCGGCCTACCTCTCTCGCAAGCGGGCCGCGATTGAGATCGCCATGAGGTCGAACGGCTGCGATGTCTAGCGTGCGCCCCGTCACCGCCAAGCAGATAGCCGTGAGAACCGGGTTTTCGGTGCGCCAGGTCACGCGGTTGGCATCTGCCGGCATAATCCCAGGCGCGCATCAGCCCTGTGGACTGCATGGCGGCTGGAGGTTTAGCCTCGACAAGTTCGAGGCATGGTGGAGCGCCTCTGAGCGAAGGGGACAACAATGGGTATCTACAGGCGAGGACAGAAGTGGTGGGCGCGCGCCCAGCGTTCGGGACGAGAACACAGGGCATCGCTTAAAACATCGTCTAAGGCAATCGCTCAACGACGTTATCGGGAATGGCTCGACGAACTCGACGCGATAGCGTGGGGTGATAGGCCGCGCCGAAGATTTGATGACGCCGCAGATCGCTTCGTCCGCGAGCACCTGCCAACCCTCAAGATTGCATCTGCTAGGCGGTATGGCGTGTCATTGGCATGGCTCGCCGATGAGTTTGAAGGAAAATACCTAGATCAAATCGGCACGGCTGAGCTCGCGGAGTTTGAACGCAAGCGGCGAGAGGCGGGCGTAACCTCGACCACAATCCGGCGAGACTTCGCCTGCCTGTCATCGATCTTCGGATCCTGCATTGAATGGGAATGGTGCGACCTCAATCCGGTGCCAGCCTATATGAGGCGACGCAAGAAGCGGGGCTTGCGCGAGGCACCTGCCAGAACGCGATACCTGTCTCGCGAGGAAGAGGCCACGTTGCTTGCCAAGGCCTCGCCAGAGGTGCAAGTCGCAATGATGTTCGCCATCGACACCGGCCTTCGCCGCGAGGAGCAATTCGGGCTCACTTGGGACAAAGTGGATTTGAAGGCGGGGGAAATCCTGCTCGACGGATCGACCAAGAGCGGTAAACCGCGTCGCGTTCCTTTGCTGCCAAGGACGGCACGAATCCTGGCACAGTTGCCTCGACATATCCGAAGCAAATATGTCTTCTGCCATCACAATGGAGATCGCTTCGTCCACATGAACAAAGGCATGAAAGCCGCCCGACGGCGGGCAGGTCTAAAGGCCTTGCGTTGGCACGATTTGCGGCGCACCTGCGGCTGTCGGCTGCTGCAAGATCATGCCATGTCCATGGAAGGCGTGAAGGAATGGCTAGGCCACAGTACGGTCGTGGTGACAGAGCGCACCTATGCCTTCCTTGAGATCGAACATTTGCACCGCGCCGTGGCTAATGCCGCACAAAAGTCGGCACAGGGGTAGCGGACTCACATGAAAAAATGGTGCCCAGGGGCGGAATCGAACCACCGACACGCGGATTTTCAGTCCGCTGCTCTACCAACTGAGCTACCTGGGCCCTTGGCGAAGGATTTGGTGAGGCCCGCCGCGCTTGGCAATTGACCGGACGGGCTCCGCGCAAGGCCTTGGCTTATAGAAAATCGCCTCATTCCTGTCGAGGGCAGAGGATTGGACTTTCCGGCGGCTAGTTCTTCTCTTCCTTGTCCTCATTCTCGGCACCGATCTGCTCGCCCGGCACGGCGTAGCGGCCATCGAGCCAGCGGCCGAGGTCGATATCGGCGCAGTGCTTCGAGCAGAAGGGACGATACTCATGGACGGTGGGCCTGCCGCAGATCGGGCAGCGCCCGCCCTTCTTTCGTTCGGCGCGCTCCTCCTCCTTCGCCGTCTTGCCAGAACCCGGCCGCGGGGCGTTGGCGCGCGCGTTCACTCGATCTCGACCTCGGCCTTTGAGATCCAGAGCTCGCTCACCGGGAAGCCCTCGCCCTGGAGCATACCGACCACCTCGGTGAGCGGCAGGCCCACGACATTGGTGTAGGAGCCGATCAACTTCACCACGAAAGACCCGGCGATGCCCTGGATGGCATAACCCCCCGCCTTTCCCTTCCATTCGCCGCTCGCAAGGTAAGCGCCGATCTCCTCGTTGGAGAGATTGCGGAAGCGGATGCGCGTCTCGACCACGTGCTCGCGCCAGCGGCCGTCAGGCGTGAGCAGGCAGACGGCAGTATGCACGCGGTGAGCACGGCCGCGCAGCAAACGAAGCGCATCGCCCGCCTCATGCTCGAGCTCTGCCTTGCCGAGCACGCGCCGCCCGACGGCAACCACGGTATCGGCGGCGAGAATGAAGGCTTTGGCGTAATCCTTCTCGGAGCGGATCAGCTTGAGCGCGGCCTCGGCCTTGGCGCGGGCGAGCCGGCGAACGATGTGGCGCGGCACTTCGCCTTTGGTGACGCTCTCATCGATGGTGGCGGGACGGAGCGCATCAGGCGTGATGCCGACCTGCTCGAGCAGGGCCAAGCGGCGGGGCGAAGCCGAGGCCAGCACGAGCTTCGGTCTCAGGCTCGAAGGCGTGGCGCGCGTCCGTGGCGCGCGGGGAAGCGCGGCACCTGCGGTCAAGCCCGCGGCAGACTTGGCGCGCGGCGGCTCAGGTTTCGCAGGGCGCTCAGCCTTGACCAGGCCAGCGCGGAGCGACTTGAGCTTATTTAAAGCGGTAAGTGATCCGTCCTTTAGTGAGATCATAGGGCGTCATCTCGACCAGAACCTTGTCGCCTGCAAGCACCCTGATGCGGTTCTTGCGCATTCGCCCCGCCGTATGGGCGATGATCTCGTGTTCGTTCTCGAGCTTCACCCTGAACGTGGCATTGGGGAGCAGTTCCGTCACCACCCCCGGAAATTCGAGCATCTCTTCCTTCGCCATAAGGCTCCTTCCCAGTCGAAGTTCGCGGGAGAATGGTCGCGCAAGCGCGCAAAATCAAGGCCGATTGCCGACTTAGGCGCGCATTGTTTCTCCTGCAATTGAAACAAAGCGCGCAACGAGACGTTTGGGCCTGCTCACCAAACGAGGAATTGGGGGAGAAATACGATGAAGTATCTTGGAACCGCCCTGTTAGGGGCTGCCGGCATTCTTGCGTTGAGCGTGACAGGCGCGTCGGCCGCCATTGTTTGCAACGAGGACAGCGATTGCTGGCATGTGAAGCAGGCCTATGACTATCCGCCGGACGTCAGAGTTCATGTGTATGGCGACGATTGGAAGTGGGCCGATGCCGATACCTTAGAAACCGACCCAAACGCCGCCGCGCCAGTAGCCGCGTCCCTCGTGCTCGCGCCACCGATTCTCAGCGCGCTCTGATTCGCTGTCGCAACTCCAAGTTTTAAAGAAGCTGTCCCGAATGAACTAGTGCGCCAATGCAACAGTCGGCGGAAGGGAGAGGGCGGCGCCAAGCGCTGGGGAAGGCATCAAGACGGGTCTGATTTCGGCCTCCGGCTCATTGCGGACCGCCGCTTGGCGCGGCAGGCGAGGCGCCGCGCCCCTTCAACCGGCGTTTGCGTGATTAAGTCTTACAGTGACCAAAGTGTCACAGGTTTTTCCGCAAAAATCTCTATAGTGGGTCACTACAACGAGCGAAATGGGGGATTGATCCATGCGTGTCTTACTGGCTATCGCCATTGCTATCACAGCAACGGTTGGGCTCGGCGGCTGCTTCGGCCATCACGAGAAGGCCGTGGCGACCACGCCGCTCAAGTAGCTTGAGCGGAACGCCGACGACTTGATCGTTACGACGAGCTAGGCGCCTAAATCTTCTAACACTGCAGTTGCCAACCTCGGTCGGGGTTTCGTCCCCGGCCGAGGTCTTTCTGCTTGGCGCCAAGCCTGCCCTCCTTACCCAACCTTTCGCTGGAACCCGGAACTCGGGTCGAATCCTCATCACCGACTCGATCGCAGGCTATACCCCAGGCGCGTTCCAAGCCGTCTATCATGGCACCAAGGCCTTCATCGATTCGTTCTCTTACGCCTTGCGCAACGAGCTCAAGGATACTGACGTGACGGTCACTTGCCTGATGCCCGGCGCGACCGAAACCGAGTTCTTCGATCGTGCAGGACTGAAAGGCACCAAGGTCGGTCAAGCCCCCAAGGATAATCCGGCCGACGTGGCTGAGACCGGCTTCAAGGCGATGATGGATGGCGAGGCCGACGTGGTGACAGGCTGGATGAACAAGCTCGAAACCACAATCGCCAATGTTACGCCCAACGAAATCTTGGCCGAGCGGACCCGCAAGCAATATCAGCCGGGCTCCGGCAAATCGGTCAGTAAGTGATCCGCGGCCGCTAAACGCTCGGCGCGCCAGTCAACGGAAAGCGCCTCTTTATCTTGGCGAACAAGCCTTCGCGCACAACGCGGTAGGCTGCCAGGATCTGCTCGCGGTTGCCGCTCGTCAGCGTCGGGTCGAGCGTCGGCCAATACTCCACGTCCACTGCGTAGTTTCGGACGAGGTCGAGCGCCTTGTGGTGTGCCTCGGGCGCCAAGGTCACGATGAGATCGAAAGAGGTATCGTCCAGTTCTTCGAGCGACATCGGCTTGTGCCGCGACAGGTCGATCCCGAGCTCTTCCATCACCGTTGCGACGAAGGGGTCGCACTCCCCGGCGCGCACCCCGGCGGAGGCGACATAGATCCGGCCGCTGGAGAGATGCCGGAGGATGGCGGCGGCCATCGGCGAGCGTACGGCATTGCGGCTACAGGCGAAGAGGACCGCGCCCGGTAGATCGGCCGCGCCGCCCAACGGATCAGCCCTTCCAATGCAGCGCGCAGAGCAGCGTGAACAGGCGGCGTGCGGTCGGAACGTCGACGGCGATCTTGCCCTTGAGCCGCTCCATCAGGAGCTGACTGCCTTCGTCGTGAATACCGCGCCGCCCCATGTCGATAGCCTCGATCTTCGAGGCCGGCTGGGTCTTGATCGCCTGATAATAGCTCTCGCAGATGAGGAAGTAGTCCTTCACCAGCCGGCGGAAGGGCGAAAGCGACAGCATCACGTGCTGGATCGGTGCGCGATCGGTATCACCGACGGTGAACACAAGGCGATTGTCGGCGAGTGAGAGATGCAGCGTGTAAGGGCCGCCATCATGGCCTTCGAGCGCAAAGGCATTGCGCTCGAGGAGATCGAAAATCGCGACCTCGCGTTCGTGCTCGACCTCGGCGTTGTTACGGCCGATCGAGGCCTCATCGAGCGTGACCTCGACGAGGCGCGCCTGCTCAGGCCATGACTGCTCGACTTCCGCCTCCGCCATGAGTCAGTCCCGCGGATTGAGCCTGATCGCGACCGAGCGCCTATGAGCCTCAAGCCCCTCGGCTTCGGCGAGCACCATCGCTGCAGGCCCGAGCGCGGCGAGGCTCTCGGGATCGAGCTTCAAGATCGAGGTGCGCTTCATGAAATCGAGGACCGAGAGGCCGGAGGCAAAGCGAGCGCTGCGCGCGGTGGGCAGCACGTGATTGGTTCCGGCGACATAGTCGCCGATCACCTCGGGTGTATAGCGGCCGATGAAGATCGCGCCGGCATTGTTGATGAGTGCGGCAAGCGCGTCGGCTTTACGCGTGGCAATCTCGAGATGCTCCGGCGCGAGCCGATCAACGATGGAAGGCGCTTCGGCAAGACTGCCGACCAGAATGACCGCGCCATAATCCTTCCAGCTTGCGCGCGCCGTGGCAGCGCGCGGCAGCACTGCAAGCTCGGAGTCGACCGCACTCTCGACAGCGCGGGCGAAATCCTGGTCATCGGTGATGAGGATGGCTTGCGCCGCTTCGTCATGCTCAGCCTGGGCGAGAAGGTCCGACGCGATCCAGGAGGGATCGTTATCCTCGTCGGCGATCACCACGACCTCGGAGGGTCCTGCCACCATGTCGATGCCAATATGGCCGAATACCTGGCGCTTGGCGGCGGCGACGTAGGCGTTGCCGGGGCCAACCACCTTGGCTACCGGCGGAATCGACTCTGTGCCGTAAGCGAGTGCCGCGATCGCTTGGGCTCCGCCCACGCGATAGATCTCACTGATACCGGCAAGCTCCGCGGCAACGAGGACGAGTGGATTGAGCACGTTTTTGGGCGCCGGCACCACCATGACGACGCGCGGTACCGCGGCCACTTTGGCAGGCAGCGCATTCATTAATACCGAGCTTGGATAGCTCGCTGTGCCGCCGGGGACGTAGAGCCCGACCGAGGAGACCGCCGTCCAGCGCGACCCAAGCTCGACGCCTTGCTGGTCCTTGTAGCAATCGTCTTTGGGAACTTGGCGGCGGTGGTGATCGAGAATGCGATCGTGCGCGAGCTTCAGCGCGGCGAGGGTCTTGGCGTCGACCAATGAGCGGGCGGCGGCAAGCTCGGCCGGCGTAATCCTGATGCCGGCAACGCCGAGATCGACGCCGTCATAGGTCTTGGTCAGGTCGATGAGCGCTGCGTCGCCCTCTTCGCGGACGCGGGCGATGATGGAGGCAACCTTGTCGTTAACGTCGGCAGACTGCTCGCGCTTCAGAGCAAGCAGAGCCTTGAAGCGGTCCTCGAAATCGGCGTCGCCGCTCTTGAGCCACAGGGCCATAGGCGCGGCCCCTTAGGAGCCGCTCTTGCCGGGCCCGCTGCCTGTGGCGGGTTCGCCGCCAGCGCCCGGGTGCTCAGGCTTGAAGCGTGTGCGCCATTCGGGACCGAGATCGGTGAGCTCGGCCTCGATGCATTCGACTTTAAGCTGGATTGAGGCATCGCCCGAAAAGGTCAGCGTCACGTGACCTCCCGGCGGATCGTCGGGCTCGAAGTGAACCGCGAGAAGCGACAGAATCCTATCGCTCTTCCCTTGCTTGAGATTCCTGAGCTGAGCGCCAAATACCCGGTCGAATCTGAGCGCTGTCCGCCGCCGCCGGTATTCGTTAGCGCCGCGTTCGCCGGCTTTCTCCCAATCGAACCGGTTGAACACTGCGGCAAAACGTTTCTGCGATGGCAAGTAGGCGAGGTCGCCAACGCGCAGCACTGCATCCTGGAGATGCGATGAGACGACGGCTAGATCCTCCTCGTCGAGAGCAATGAGTTTCAACGGGTTCATGGCGTCGGCCGCTATTCTCGGCATGGGGGTACCATGCTTCCGGCATGGCAGAAAACCGCCGACTTAGGAAGGCCCTAGTTCGACAGCCGCTCGATATGCGCCCCGCATTGGCCGAGCTTGTCCTCGATCCGCTCAAAACCGCGGTCGAGATGGTACACGCGGCCGATCGTGGTCTCCCCTTGCGCGGCGAGGCCGGCAATGATGAGCGACACCGAAGCCCGCAAATCCGTGGCCATGACTTGTGCGCCGCGCAAGCCGTTGACGCCGGTGACGAGCGCAGTGTCGCCCTTGAGCTCGATCTTGGCGCCAAGTCGCGCCAATTCCTGTACGTGCATGAAGCGATTCTCGAAGATGGTCTCGCGCACCTGCGAGGTACCATTCGCCATGCACATCAGAGCCATGAGCTGAGCTTGCAGGTCGGTGGGGAAGCCGGGGAAGGGCTTTGTCTCGACAGTGACCGGCTTCAGGCCGCCGCCGTTCCGCGCCACGCGCAGGCCGGTCGGCCGCTCCTCGATTTCGACCCCGGTGGAGCGCAAGGTGTCTAGCGCCTCCTGCAGGAGTTCGGCGCGGGCGCCGTCGAGCAGCACATCACCGCCGGTGATGGCAGCCGCCATGGCGTAGGTGCCGGTCTCGATGCGGTCGGGCAGCACGCTATGCTCGGCACTGTGCAGCGTCTCGCGCCCCTGCACCCACAACGTGGAGCTGCCGAGGCCCTCGATTCTCGCGCCCATCCTGATCAGGCAGTTGGCGAGATCGGTAACCTCAGGCTCGCGCGCTGCGTTATCGATCAAGGTCTCGCCCCGGGCGAGCACGGCGGCCATAAGCGCGTTATGGGTCGCGCCGACGGACACCTTGGACAGTTCGACGCGGCTGCCTGTCAGTCCGCGCGGCGCGCGGGCAATGACATAACCCCCTTCGAGGTCGATTTCGGCTCCAAGCTTTTGCAGCGTCTCGATATGCAGATCCACAGGCCGCGTGCCGATGGCGCAGCCGCCCGGCAATGATACCTTGGCCCGGCCGCAGCGCGCGACGAGCGGCGCAAGCACCCAGAAGCTCGCGCGCATGCGCGCGACCATCTCGTAGGGGGCGGTGGTATCGACAATCTCGTTGGCGGTGAGCCTGAAGGTCTGGCCGTCGCTCGAGCGCTGACCCGGCCGCTTGCCGGCGATGGTGACATCGACTCCGTGATTGCCAAGGATACGGGTGAGCAGATTGACGTCGGCAAGCCGCGGAACGTTGTGGAGCGTCAGCGTCTCGCGGGTGAGAAGGCTCGCAATCATCAAAGGCAGCGCAGCGTTCTTGGCACCGCTGATCGGGATGGTGCCCTTCAGGCGCTGGCCGCCGACAATGCGGATACGGTCCATGGTCATGTTACTCCCTCACGCCCCTAACCCTCGCGCAGATACTCGCGAAGACCCCCGCCCTCGCGCTCGGGCCAAAGACTGGTTGGGCGCCGAGCCAAAGGCCCAATCTACTCCGTCAGCCTCAACTCTGTCTCCCCTCATCACGATCCTTCTGCGGGACATCTTTTGCCCGCGCCTTGGCTTGGGCCTTGCGTTTCAACAGGTTGGCGCGAAGCTCCTGCTCGAGCCGGGCGTGGCGGGCGGCGCTTTCCGTGCCTTTCGGCAGGTTTTGGTTCTGCCGCTTGCCAGTCATTCCACGGCTCCCGGTGTCCAATCCTAACCTGACTTTCTTTATATCTTTCCTATATTGATTTGGCCTTTCCGGCCCTCGCCTTGCGTGCGCTTTGCCGCTATGGCAGGGTCGCGCGCTTGAGCGCAAACCTGCTCCCGAGCAGGCATCGCCGCTTAAGAAAGCTGACCGAATCTAAGGCCGCCATAGCTCAGTGGTAGAGCACGTCATTGGTAATGACGGGGTCGACTGTTCAATCCAGTCTGGCGGCACCACCAAAACCCCAAGATGCACAACGCTTTCCGGTCGATCACCAGATCGAGCTGCGTCCGCACTGCAGACCGTAAGTGCGGCGTAAGTGCTGAAGCTGGGATCGAGATGAGGGGCGACCGTGCGGCTTCGTCAAGCGGCGCATGGGCATGCTGAAGGCGGCGAGACTCACCCCCAAACCGTAGCTATGCGGCTTGCACCTTCAGCACCGCCGCCCAGTAAGCGGGATCTGCGTAGATCTCTCGAACAATGTCTCGTTGGAATTCGAGAAGGCGAAACGGCTTGCCGACGTTAGGACCATCGGGAATCTCGCCGTATCGCTCGACCCACCTGACGTTGCAGTGCCCCCGACATGCGTCGGTGAGCAGCGCCTTCCTCAGCGGCTTCATCCTCCCCGCCTTGGCAAGCGCCACATGCTGATCGCGGGCGCGGTCCCAGTCAGCCTGCTCACCGGTTGACCACATGGGTGGCGGAGGTCCATCGATCACATCGACCGGAGATAGCTCCCAAGGCTTGACATCAAGAGCGGTGTTCACCATAGCGACGAGCCTCTCATATTCGTCGCAGACCTCGCACAAGCCGACACCACGGCAATGCTTGTCGTCGGCAAGCTGCGCCTCTCGATGGCCGCGAATCTTTAACGCCTGCTTGAAGGCCTGCGCTGCTTCGTTGTTGATCTCAGCGTGGACGCGATCCTTAAGAGAAATGACAAGCGTCAAGGGCGCGCCGTTGCCAGGATCCAGAATCGGTTCTTCGACGGGATTTGGCTTTTTCTTGGCCTCTGCGCCAAGGACACTGACTCCGAGCGCGAGAGCCGTGACACAAACAAATCTCACCGAGGCTGACACAGCCCGGTGGGCGAACGTTTTTGCTTCGCCCGTCTCGTACGCGTACACGCCGCACCTCATCGCTCATGGCGACGGGTTACTAGTTCTGGGGTGATGAGGCCTCTGTCCACCCCGAGACTAACGCTATGCTACACCTTTCCAGCTGACAACGAATCCAAATGCGCATCGACCATATCAATGCACTTGATCGATCATATCAATGCACTGCGCGTTATCTAGCGCACTCAGGAAATATCGGCGCGCCGCAGTGGCGCCGTCATAAAAAGATTTGGCTTATGCCGATCTAACTAAGCGCGACGAAAAGGAGCTCGGGTCATGCCACGTCGGCGAACATCTGCGAAGAAGCAGAGGACCAAGAAAATAGAGAAGCCGAGGCCAAAGAGAGAACGCGCTCAACCCACAGAGAGCAATCCCATCGCGCATAAGCAAAAATTCTGGACAATCAAACTCCGAAATTTTCGCAATCGTGTGCGCGGCGGTCCAAGGCCGGTCTGCTCATTTCAGATCTATCGGGTAAGGGAGGCCGTCTATACGGTCTGGGGAAATTTCAGCACATCTCCCGTCGAGGACGACAGGAACGAGTAAGGGTGCACGCTAACCCAGCACTTTCGATCAGCGCCGCCGAGAACTCTTTGGACGTCGTCTGTGACCAATTGTGATCCCTAAGTGACGAGCTTTTTGTCTTAAAGCTCCCGGCGTCCGCTTCAGCGCCTTGGAGATCGTTGTGACGGGCGTTTTGCTCTTGGAATGTCGCTTTAGTTCCCTCTCGTCCCGTACCGTCCATTCGCGTCGAACAACACGTCTGCTTCGCCTCGCCATGAATCTCATCTCCCACATTGATTCTGGTGAGCTCTGTATCAGATTTTTCTTCAGCGTTCGATCTTTGGTGCGCCAACATCTCATCGACAAATTCTCAGATGCGATCTCCAAAGTCCGATCTCTTATCGAATAACTTCCATGCGGACGTTGCCCGTGCTGCCCATGCCGATGGCTCGAGCAGCACCGCTGCTCAAATCGATTGCGCGTCCCTTCACGAGCGGACCACGGTCGTTGATCCGAACGATGATTGAGCGACCATTACGAGAATTTGTCACTCGAACTCGCGTGCCGAATGGCAGCGTTCGGTGGGCGGCGGTCATCGCACCAGGATTGAACTTCTCGCCGGATGCGGTTCGATGTCCCGCGAACTCTTGACCATAGTACGTGGCAACCTCGGCCTGGGCGGCACATAGCGCCACAGCAAATGTCCTCATTATTGCAAATATCCTCCGATTGATACGGACCATTGAGGTTCGACAATCACGAGGAATCTGTCGGCACTAGGCTAGCGATGTGGCGAGACCAGGAAGTTTTAAAGGCTTGATATGAACTTAAGCGCAGCTCCGAAGGTATTGGCCGCACTCTCCGGGCGTAGCTCAGGTCGGTATATCACCCTATAACCAGGCACTTAGGGGGATTCCATCGTACTTTATTGCCTCAATTGTTCTCAGGATTGCTCCATTCTCGTCATGAAATGAGCTCGTTGCTGCGGCTAATCCGCGCCCTTCTGCTCAGAATCTGCGATCGAACTGAAGGAGACGAGAGTGCGGATTCGCCTGCTAACAGCGCTTGCATTTTTTCTCTTGAGTGGCGCGAGACCTATCCATGCTTCGCTCGGCCCCGCGCCCTTGTGCCTGCCACTGGCCTCCGTGGAAGAAGCCGAAATCAAGTCTGCCCTCACTGCGGGGATCATCCCGAATTACGACGCCGAGGACCGTGATTACATGATCCGGACGATTGTGTTCGAGGCTGGCGGTGAGCCCGATGAAGGAAAGATTGCAGTCGCCTATGTCATTTTTAATCGGATCAAGCACGGCGGATGGGGTGACACCATCAAGGACGTGGTGACAAGTCCGTGGCAGTTTGAGCCCTGGATGACGAAGCGCGAGGAGATGGAGAAGCTATCCCCAAATGATCCTAGCTATAAGGACGCCGCGCAAATCGCGGATGCTGTCCTTGCTGGGCAGGTGCCGGATCCCACTGCGGGTGCGATGTACTTTCTCAATCCTACAGTGGTTCGGGAGAGGCGCGGCGGCTCCCTACCGTCATGGGCGCAGGGCGAAGGACAGCCAATTGGCAACCATACCTTCTACCGGCCTGACGAAGGTGTCATGCTGGAGCGAGCCGCACTATCCACGGGCCCGTTGGCAACTTCCCTTTCATGTACACGCCTTGAAGCCGGGGCGGCGCCACCCGTCGGCTAATGCATGTCGACGAAGGGCTGCGGCGCTCGACAGCCTTAAAGTGGTGACATAAATTTAGCTCTGGCCGAGCGGCCCAAGGGGTAAGAAGTGAGACGCGTAACTCTGGCTTTCTTGGTCATCGGCAATCTTCTGGCAGGTCAGGCATATGCCGAGGACGTCGCCGCCCAACCTTTAACGAGGTCGGATTGTGACAAGGCCGCTTTGTTGTGGGACGATAATGCCAACGTCTGCGTACAAGCCCGGGGCGGCGTGAAAAGCATGTCCAAGTCGGAGGCGGCGGAGATTTTGAGCCAGCCTCTAACGCGAAGCGAATGCCATAACGCGGGCATGACGTGGAATGACAACACCAACGTCTGCGGTAAAAAATCGGAAGCTCCGCTTGCGCCTAAAGCGACAAATCCAGCTGCACCGAGCATCCTCATCAACATCGACAAGGCCAGCCAGAGAATGACGGTCTTGTTGGATGGGGTGCAACGATATGACTGGCCAGTGTCAACCGGTAAGGCAGGATACTCAACGCCATCGGGAACCTTCGCAGCACTCTCCATGAACAAGGTCTGGTACAGCAAGGAATGGGACAACGCTCCCATGCCGCATGCCATCTTCTTCATGAAAGATGGTCATGCGATCCATGGCAGTTATGAGGTGAAGCATCTCGGCAAGGCGGTGTCGCATGGCTGCGTGCGAATCTCACCGCAGAATGCTACCACGCTCTACGCGCTGGTCGAGAAGAGCGGGCTAAAGAATACCCAGGTCATGCTTGCCGGCGACACTCCGGGTGGCGAGGCTAAAGTGGCGAAATCAGCGGGCTCTAGGCGTACCAGTCAAAGCGCAGCAGCATCTCGGAAGCGTCATAGCCATGTGGCTTCCCGCTCATTTGGGCCTCGCCCCTACTACTATGCCGAGTCCTTCGAGGCACCGCAAAGACGCGGCGGCTTTTTCAGGCGCTTGTTCGGCGGTCAATAGCCAGCATTTTGTTACACTCCCGGCGTGCGCATCGTTTGTACCAGCTCATGACTTTTTTGGTTTACGTGAGGAGAACCCTGCCAATGGCTGCCTTGAACGACGTCACACTCGGAAGCAATGATGTTCGCTTTGTTGGATTGACGCCAGAGACGTCCCGCCTCTTCGCCATCTCGAGCCGAGTAATCTCGTCCATCGCAGTCACCTTGGCGGCCCGCCCGGCGAAAATATAATCAACTGAACATCGACAGCTTCCCGAAATGGTCGGCGAGCAGATAATAGACGGTCACCCGATTCTTGGTGTGGTCACCCTTCATCCTGTCGGCAGCCAACATGATAGCTTTATCGAGTTCGGGGTCGGGATTGGTCAGCCCGAGTTTTTTCTTCAAGAAATTGTTGCGTACGCGCGCAACCTCGTCCTTGTCGGTGAAAGAGACCAGTGAGGAATCCCTCTTTTGCAGTGCGATTCCGCAGTATTTCACGATGCCGGCGATCGCTTTTTCGTTGGCATCGGGCACATATTTTTTAACGTCGGCAGACCAGTTCTCGGCCATCGTATACATCCTCTCGCATGTTTTGGATGGATCTCAACTCCGAGTGCCAAAATATCTCAGTTGGCTTCCCTGCGGCTAGAGCGGATGCGAGCACTTTTGGAGCGGAACAGCCTTCTGCTTGCGAGCGTCTGCTTCTGGCACTTAGCAGACATCGATGCTGGCGCTGAGCATGTCCGCTTTCGGAGGCAAAGCGGACATCCCTGATCCGCTCTCTAATGTCCGCTAATGACCCAAACCGGACCTCTACTCGGCGAGGGCCTTGATTCGAGTGGGACTCCGATCGTGCAACGTCCCGCCCCATTCTCATAAGGGCTATCGCACCAAGCGCGAAAAAAACGCTAACCGCCTCCTCTACCACCGTCGAGGCCTCGAGCGGCACCCCCAAGGTCCGCAAGTCTAACCGGCAGGTGCCAGGGCCTCATCGCCGATCTCCTCGTAGGTTCCGTTAGACCAGCGATAGACGGCATAAGGCGGCAAGTTGGGGTCACCCTTCTCGTTGAATCGGAACTTACCGACCACGGTGTCGAACTCGTTCTTGTTGAGGGCCTTGACCACGCCCCCCATGTCGGTAGTGCCGGCCGTCTGCGCCGCCTGTGACCAGGCTTGGAGCGCGGCATAGGTGTAAAGCACAAAGCCCTCAGGCTCGATGCCCCTGTCTTTGAAGCGCTTGACGACCTCGGTGGCCGCTGAGTTTTTGCGCGGGTCGGGCAAGAAGGTCATCAGCGTGCCCTCGCCGGCGGGGCCGGCGATAGACCAATAGTCTTGCGTGACGAGCGTATCGCCGCCCATGAGCACGGTGCTCATGCCCTGATCGCGCATCTGCCGCACGATCAGCGCGGCCTCGGTGTGGTAACCGCCCAAGAACAGCACATCGACATGCGCCTGCCTGAGCTTGGAGACGAGCGCCGAATAATCCCTCTGGCCCGTGGCGTAGGTGCCGTACATCAGTTCCTGTTTGCCCGCTGCGTTGAGCGCCTTCTTCGTTTCTTCGGCGAGGCCTTTGCCGTAAGCGTTCTGGTCATTGACGATGGCAATGTTCTTGTCAGCGAAGTTCTTTGCGAGATACTTGCCGGCGACACTCCCCTGTTGATCGTCACGGCCGCAAACGCGGTAGATGTTGGGGCCGGCGCGATCGTCGGTGAGGGCGGGATTGGTGGAGCCTGGAGAGATTTGCACCATGTTGCTCTTGGCATAGACCTTCGATGCCGCGATCGAAGCGCTGGAGCAGTAATGTCCGGCGACGAGCACCACATTGCTCTCGGTCATCTGGTTGGCGACGGCCACCGCCTGCTCCGCATAGCAGGCATCGTCGCCGATCGAGAGGTCCAGCTTCTTGCCGAGCACTCCGCCCGCAGCGTTGATGTCTTCGACGGCCAGTTCGCCGCCGTTCTTCATCTGGGCGCCGAAAGCGGCATTTTCACCCGTAACTGGGCCGACCATGGCGATCGGTATCGTATTAGCGTCTTCCTCTCCGCCGCAGCCTGTAATCGAAACGGCTGCGGCAAGAGCCACGACCAGGCCGGCAATACGCTTCATTGTCACCTCTGCTCCAAGACTACGCCCAATCTACATCAGTTCCCGGGCGGAACTGCCAAAAGACGGAGTGATAATGCGACAAGGGCAAGAACCTAAATCACCGAATGTCCGCTTCTGGCACTTTTCGGACATCCCACCTGCACCGACGAATGTCCGCTATCGGGGGTAAAGCGGACATGACGCGAACGGGCCGTTATGTCTGCTAATGACCCAAACCGGACATGGCCGAGTTTGCAATGTGACGACGCTGCTATCGCGACGAATGGCCATTCTGCGATCGCTTTGGCGCGGAACCGCCTCGTAGGGATCGGCTTTTCCTTTAATGCCGGATTCCACGTATCCAGGAGGAGTAAAGCCATGGAGCGGAGAGCGTTCTTAGTCGGCGGTGCATTTACAGTCGCTGGAATGGCCACTGGGCCAGTGTCGGCTCAATATTTCGATAACGCCTGGGTGAAATCACCTCCCCAGCAACCACTCTCCCCAGCCGATATAGAATCGGCCGTCGCGCGTCTCCGAAAGCAGTTCCTAGCCGAGTTCGATGCCGCCTATGTTGAGAACGTCATTGTTCCACATTTCCTGGTGAGCATCTATGACGGGGAGCGCCCGTCGCTTCCCATGATCGGCGTGGAGTTCACGAAAGAGAATGCAATTCCCTACGACCTCTGGGGTCTACTAAGTGAGACGTGGAAGCCTGCTCCAGAAAAAGGTGTCACCGTTTTTCTCCAGGGCCTGGAAAAGCGTGGCCCACATAACGAGCGCAAACGCATCTACATGTCCGCTCTTACGCCCGACCTGTATCGTCCGATGTATGGCGACAAGGTAGTGCAGTTCTTCGACAAGTTGCTAGGCGACAGTAATGCCGGCAAGCCGCTAATGCGGCCCTATCTCGAAAACTATTTCGACCTCTATTGGGACTTGCATTTGGGCGTCAAAGGCGATGCCATTCCGTCGCGGGTCCGCCAGATCGGCGAAGCATTCAACACGGTGCTTGCCTACCGCGATGTCACTCAGAAGATCGTCTACGACAACTACATGACGGTGCGTGCGCACCTCTCCTTTCTTAAAGAGTGGATCGACGATAGGCTTACCGATCTAGAGAGTGGCAAAACTCCGCATCCAGAAAAGACCTTCGCGCACTACTGGATCAAGAACGGTGGAGAGGGTGAAAATTTCGCGCACAAGGACGTGGTGTTTGAGGTGTTCCATAATTTCGTGGCGCTCAGCCAATGGGGGAACACCATGTACAACATCATGCTCAAACTCGCCAAAGATACCGGCGACCCGGAGGCTCGTGCTTGGTTCAAAAGAACCATGGAAGGAAGTCCAGATGATGCGGGCGGTAAACCGTTCACGCCGCTGGAGCGATTTGTTATGGAACTGTTCCGTACCATCACGCCGAACGGGGGAAGCATATCGGCATTAACGGAGGTAAGGACGCCGCCTTATGAGCGACATGGCTACGTCGTTACCCCGCATGAGAGCACCAGCTTCGATCCGTTGCATTGGAAGAACCCCGACACATTTAACCCGGATCGCTACAACAGCGCGCCGACGAGCCATGAGATCGACGAGGCCAAGTGCGAGCAGATCGGTTTCGCTCAATGCCCGTTTGACCGAACAACTTTCGACGTTAAAGACGGTCGAACCGCTTCAATT
>Ga0070662_100001083_pt1 | contig 16611 bp, 17 predicted proteins | sample KBSC53metaG_FD_65648 | JGI IMG/M metagenome (GOLD analysis project Ga0070662, IMG submission 65648) | Corn rhizosphere microbial communities from Kellogg Biological Station, Michigan, USA - KBS C5-3 metaG | ecosystem: Host-associated > Plants > Roots > Rhizosphere > Soil ...
GAAACGGGCAACGACATCTGCTGGGCGCTAATCGCTAATACGCTGATGCGCTAACCGCTGCAGGCGACATGACAGTGCTGTTGAAAGAAAGCTCCACGTGCCTCTCAGAGTGATTGTGCGAGGAGGCACGTGGCGCACTGGAATTCAAACACTGTCTCGTCGATCGCAGCGGTTAGCGTGAAGCGCAGCTGCGGTCAGCGCCCAGCAGCTGCGGTCAGCGCCCAGCAGATGTAGTCAGCGCCCAGCCGATCTCAGTCAGCGCCCAGCGGATGTAATCAGGCTTTAAAGATCGTCCCGCAGCTCGGTCGGCGTGTCTTCCTGTCCGTCCGTGCCTTCCGGAGTCGGCCCCTCCGGCGGATTCCATGGAATCGCCCCGCTGATTGATTGCTGAACATCAGTCGTTCCAAAAAGCTCGGCGCGGATGTTTGGATGAAGATGCTGGGCCTCCGGATCTTCCGGACGCGGAACGTCGCCGAGCAGCAGACCTTCATGCAGCTGCTCGTCCGCGAGGTGCTCGTCGATCGGCTCCGGACTCTCGGCGCGGCGAATCGGATCTACGACGAGGCCGCTGCGGACCTTTTTCAGGCCAACGATGTCGGTGACGGTGCGCTCAATGATGCGGAGCTCCTCGTCCGTTCCCACTCGTCCCGAAAGGCTGACCACGCCCGACCGCACCGCGATCTCCACATCGTTGGGATCGAACGCAACCTGCTGGTCGAATGTGTCGACAATCAGCGCACGGAGCTCGTTGTCGCTAAGCTGGTCGGTCTCGCTGCTGTTCTCGTAATCCTTTTCCACGCTTCCTCCGGGTCCGCGCCCCGCAGGGCGGCTCAGTTTACCGGAAGAACAGCAGCGACGCGCCGATCGTCAGAGCCCGATTGTTCTTCCAGAAGGTGCGAGACGAGTTGGTGGTGACAGCCGCCGTCCCGCCGGGTGGATTCACGTAGTAGTCGGTCGGGTATTTGAGCTGGTACAGATAGTCGTTCCAGTCCGCGGTCAGCTGAAAACGACCGCCCGGCACCCACCTGATTCCACCACCAAATGAAAATGCAAACGGGGTGCCGAACGAATACGGATCCTGGCTCACCGAGCAACCGCAGCTTGCAATTCCGCCGCCGACGTTTATCACCGGGACAATGTGGTGGTAGCTTTTCTCTCCGGTGAGATTCAGCGCCAGACTGACGTCGTACAGATTGATCGAGACGTCCTTTTTCCCGAGCTGGCGAGCCGCATCGATCTTGGTCGGGTCAATCGCGTTCCGATTGCTGTTGACATGCGCCCAGCGCACCATCAGAAATGCCGGACCGCCGACATGAATCTGGTAGCGCAAGCCGAACATCGGTCCGTCATTCGGCGCAACGTTGATGGGATCCTCGCCCGCATTATAGTGGCCGGCGAAGAGCGTGAATTCGTGCTTCGTCTCCAAGTCGCGATATGGACTGCTTTGCGGCAAATGCCCCACCTGCCCGCGAGCGGTCGTTGCTATGCATGCAAGCGCAACTGCGCTCAGAAAGTTTTTCATAACTCCAAGTTTAAGGGAAGGCTTTGAACGCGTGCGAAGCTTCACCTAGTCCACTCCCAGATTGACCCCGGTCATCTCCGCGGGCTGCGGCAGACCGAGCATCGACAATATAGTTGGTGCCACATCGCACAACGCGCCGCCGGTGCGTAACCGCTGTTCCTGCTCCCAATCGACAACCACGAAGGGAACCGGATTGGTCGTGTGGGCGGTGTGCGGCCCGCCCGTCTCCGGATCGATCAGCATCTCGGCGTTTCCGTGATCCGCTGTAACTATCAGTCTCGTCCCCGCCGACTCCGCTGCCTTCAGCACCCGGGCCAGCGACTGGTCGACAGTCTCCACCGCCTTGATCGTTGCCGGTATCGAGCCGCTGTGACCGACCATGTCGGCGTTGGCATAGTTGCAGAGAATGAAATCGTGCTCACCCGACGAAATACCCTTCACCAGCGCGTCCGTTACACCCGCCGCGCTCATTTCCGGCTGCAGGTCGTACGTCGCCACCTTCGGACTCGGCACCAGCACCCGGTTCTCGCAAGGGAAGGGCGCCTCGACGCCGCCGTTGAAGAAGTAAGTCACGTGCGGGTACTTCTCGGTTTCCGCCGTCTTCAGCATGTCGAGCCCGTGCGACGATAGAACTTCGGCCAGAATTCGGACCATCGACGTCGGCTCGAAGGCGATCGGAACCCTGAAATTCTTGTCGTAATTGGTGAGGGTCGTCACCGAGACATCGGGCCGCTGCGACACGTCGAAGTCGGCGAAATCAGGATCTATCAGCGAGCGCACGATCTGTCGCATGCGATCCGATCGATAGTTGAAGCAGATCACCGCGTCGCCGTCCTTCAGCGCTGCCACCGGTTTGCCGATCTCGGTGACCACGACCGGCAGCATGAACTCGTCGGTCTTGCCGGCGTTGTAGGACTGTTGAATCGCCTCGAGAGGATCCGTCACCACAGCACCTGTTCCAAGCACGATGGCGCGATAGGCGAGCTGTGTCCGATCCCAGCGCCGGTCCCGATCCATCGCGTAATAACGCCCGGAAACGCTGGCGACTTTTGCCGGCGACCCGATCTTCCGGATGTAAGCCAGCAGCTCTTCCATGTAGCCAAACGCGGACTTGGGAAGCGTGTCGCGGCCGTCGAGAAAGGCGTGGATGGCGACGCGACCGAGACCCTGTCTCTTGGCCAGATCGAGCAGCGCAAATAGGTGGGAATCGATGGCGTGGACCCCGCCGTCTCCAATCAGGCCGAAAAGGTGCAGAGTTCCATCGTTGGCTTTGACCTGCTGACACGCAGCGAGCAGGGCCTGATTGGTATAAAAGCTTCCGTCCGAGATCGCCTGGGAGATGCGCACCAGATCCTGCATCACCACCCGGCCGGCGCCCAGGTTCAGGTGACCGACTTCGCTGTTGCCCATCTGCCCTTCTGGGAGGCCGACACGCAGCCCGGACGCCTCGAGCAGGGTGCGCGAGCCGCGTTTCCAGAGCGAGTCCCAGGTTGGGGTATTGGCCAGAGCGATGGCATTGCCGGTAGTTTCGGAACGATAGCCCCAGCCATCGAGTACGATCAGCGCGACTGGCCGCGCGCGCGTAGAGCTTGCCATTATATGCAGTAATGTAATCCTACCCCGACGAGAGGGCGTAAAGACGAATGGAGATCTTCAGACCCAAGCAGGAATCCGGTTTGGAAACGCGTCGCCGCCCGGATCGCGCCGCCGAGGGTGACCGGCGTCGCAATACCTGGCGCGATTTCCGCCGCGCCTATCCTGGCTTCGTCTTCGTGCTCGGCCTGGGTCTGGTGGCGATGATCGGGGTCGATGCCTGGCTGTTCGCCAAGCGCGTCAAGTACAACCACGACATGAAAACGCTGCGCGAGCATATGACCGATGCGGAGCGCCAGCGCAGCGATGCGATAGTCAAGGCGGAGCAGAACAAGCTTCAGATCGCGATCGAGCTGGCAAAGCGTCAGGCCAAGTTCGACAAGAAGCTCCACCTCAACGTCTCAGTCGACAGTGCCCGCATGTACCTGACACGCGAAGGAGCGCTGCTGCGTGAGATGCCGGTTCAGTTCGGGCCGGAGCGCGCCCCGACTGATTCGGCGGGGCCACCTGCCGCGCTTCCTCGCGGCGAGCGCACGGTGTCTGACTTCTCCGATACCGGGATCACTCTCGACGGCGGTACGCAGGTGCTGACTTCCTCGAGCGAGAACCTCACCGGCGATTCAACTCCGGTCCCTCCCGGCGCGCTTCGTATCAGGAAGTCGGATATGGATGCGATCAAGCCGAACCTTAGCCAGGGTATGAAGGTATACTTCTACTAACCATGCCATCGAGAATCCTTTCCTACGGCGGCCGCACCGTCTGGACGCTGATCACCGGCTTCGTGATCGCGGCAGTCCTCAGTGTGATGCTGCTCACCAAGACTGCCGAGCTCCGCTACCAGCGCGATGTCAATCGGATGGTGTACAACGACAACCTCGGCGTGTTGAGTGAGATCAAGACCAAGCTCGGAATGACGGGCGACAGTCTCAAAACGCTTATGACCGAAACCGCTGCCGAGGCGGCCAATAAGCCATACCTGGTCGTCAGCATGGCCGATCACATGTTGTGGTACAAGCAGGGCAAAGAGATTCTCTTCGAGGCTCCCGTCGCCACCGGCAGCGGCAAAGAGCTAGTCGGCGGATCCGGGCAGTGGCGCTTCGAAACCCCTCGGGGTCGGTTGACCGTGAAGGGCAAGGACGAGAACCCGGCGTGGGTGCCCCCAGACTGGCATTACGTGGAGCAGGCGCACAAGAAGGGCCTTGGCATCATCCATCTCGATCCCGGCGAAGCGATCCCGACGGGAGACGGTGGGGTCATCACCACTAGTAACGGCGAGGTCGTAAGGCGTTACGGTAACGGCTCCGCGGTGTCTTTAGGTGGGGGAGTCGAAGGCAAGGAGATCGTCGTGAACGGAAACATCGTTGTGCCGCCGTACGGCACCACTGCACGGAGATACATGGGCGTTCTTGGAACCCGCCGCCTCGAGCTCGGTGATGGCTATGGTATTCATGGCACTGACCATCCGGAATCGATCGGTCGGTCGGTGAGCCATGGCTGCGTCCGCATGCGCAACGAAGACATCGAGCGCCTCTACCCAATGGTCGGGATCGGAACTCCGGTCTACATCTATTAAGTAGAGACAACTTGGAGTCGGCAGTTGTAGGGGAGAGAAGGCGCCCCACAGGGGAGGAGCTCGCCCTCCCGGACGATCTTCCACGCCGCAGGCGCCACGTCGCCAAAATGGTCTGGTTCGCGGCCGCCGCGATCGCTGCCGTCGGCGCCTTCCAGTTCCTGCAGGCCGCCGACGACGCTACCGATCGCCCCATCGGGACTTACATCAGGCGATCCGTCGTCCCGGTCGCCGAGCCGTCAGTGAGCGCGTTTGGATCGAGCGGAGAAGTGAAGCTCGCCTTTGCCATGCCGGCCCAGGAGATCTCCTATCCCCTCGATGTGCACGGCGATCCGACCTCCCTCGAGTACGCGTGGATGCGAGTCGGCGATTCGACAATAAGCACTTCCCCCCAGCCTCTGACCAGCGACAAGGTGTCGGCGCCGCCGCAAGCGGGGTTTTATCGACTTGCGCTGCTCAAGTCCGGCCAGCGTCGCGAGATCGAGGGACTCACGCTGGCGGTGCTCGTCCCGTTCACCGAGAAGGAGCGCGGCATGCTACGCGGCTACCGAATCGGGACGTATCTCGCCGAGCGGATGCGCAGCAAGACACCACCGCCTGAAGGCTTTCTCGAGATTGGTCCCGCCGACGTAGATCTGCCGATCACCAAGCACCTTCACGTCGGCGATTTTCTGAATCACGACCAGGTTGGTGTCTGGCCAAGCTATGCCGCGGTAAATCCGAAGCTGCTCGACAAGCTGGAGCTGGTGATTCAGGAGATAGCTCGCTGGCATGGCGACAAGGCGGTCGCAGATATCGACATCGATGTCCATTCCGGATTCCGCGCGCCAGAGCACAACCGACGCGTGCGCCGCGCCGCCAGCGACAGCCAGCACCAGTACGGTGACGCCGCTGACGTGGCAATCGATGCCAACGGGGACGGCAGAATCACCGCGATTGACTCCAGAATGGTCGGACTTGCCGTAGAGATAGTGGAGCTGAAGCATCCGGAGCTTGTCGGAGGCCTCGGCATCTACACTACCGGTCACGCCAGCACCAATTACGTGCATATTGATGTCCGCGGAAGACGGGCGAGGTGGCGGGGCGGCGGTTGACCCCTAACCGCAACGGCAGGTGCGGGGTGTGAGAAGTGTGGTTGCGCGATACGGGTGTCCGAACGTTCGTATACTGGCGCAGGCTGAAACGCAGTGTTCGATTGTTGCTCGTCGCTCCCGGCTGAAAGCCGCGGGCCGCCGGCTGGTCGTTTTCAGTTCGTAGTTACGAGGCTCGAATGAACGACATACTCAGAGAACGCCTGATTCGAAAGCTCGATACCCTGCCCGAGGAGAAGATTTACCAGATCCTCGACTATATCGATTTCCTCGAGTCGAAGTACGCACCACGGCCCACGGCCGCGACCAATCCCCTCAAGCGGTTCGCCGAGGGAGTCGAGGACACCCTGCGCGCGGGCAAAATGTCGGCGGGGGCGATCGCCGGCACGATGAACGTCATGAACAAAGCCGTTGGCGTCGTCACCGATGTGGCCAATGCTGGCAAGTCAGTTGCAACTGAGATCGCTGGGGTCGTGTCTTCGGTTGCAGCTCCGAAGACGCAGCCGGCGGCGCAGACGGGTACGGCTGGTCCTGCTGCGGCGCCACCCGCGTCGTCCCCGACTCAGACTCCGCCCACCCAGCCACCGGGAGATCAGCGCAAGTGAGGACACGAGCTCGTTCCGGCGCAACTTCAGCGCGCAAGAGTGCACGCCGACCGACAGGCACCGCCTCTGGCGCGGGACAGACCCGGACGCAGCAGCGCGAGCGCGGAGCGGAGCCACCCATCGCGCCATCCCCGGCCGCGGGTGCCAAACGCACACTGATGTCGACGATGAAGGAGCTGCCGAACTTTCTACGGCTCCTTGGCGGACTGCTCACTGACCGCCGCGTCTCCAACACCGACAAGCTCCTCGTCGCCGGAGCCTTCGGATACATTCTTCTTCCACTCGACTTCGTACCTGATTTCATCCCATTCCTCGGCGAAGTCGATGATCTTTTTCTGCTCGTGCTCGCGCTTCAGCGACTCATCGCTAATGCCGGCAGGGCAGTCCTCGAGGACCATTGGATGGGGGACCCGCGGCAGCTGCGCTCGATGGATCTGGAGCGCGTACTCGTAGCCGCCGCGTTCTTCCTGCCAAGAAGAATCAGGAGGCGTATCCGTGCAATTGGAAGGGAGATCTAGAGCGATAGCTCTGGTAGTGGCCGTCGCGCTGAGCGCGTGCCACCGCGGTACCCAGACCGAAATGGATCTGGCAACCGGCCGCTGCACAGAGCGCGTCGGCTCAAAGGGCCCTATCCCGAGGCTGCCCAGTGCGCCGTCGTTGCGGCCGGGATTTGGCGGCGTAGTCGGCACTCTCGCCGATGCGGGTGGTGCGCTGTCGAACTATTCGATATTGGCTACCGGGCGCGCGGGCAGTCCGGGCACATCCAACGCGAGAGCCACGGCCGATAGCGCGGGCGGCTTCGTCTTCGATCGGCTGCCTCCCGGCAAATACACTATTTCTGTGCGCGCCGTCCAGCATCGCCCCGATTCAACCGAAATCGACGTCGCCGCGGGACGTCTCGACACCGTCAGCCTCCGACCGCAGTACTACCAGTGCGCTCCGGGTACCCGCTAGCTGGGCTACCCGTGAGCCCTTGCGCCACCCTGCGCGCCAATACGATCATCAGCCGAGCCCACCGATCACGACTGTACAGAGGAATCGTGCATGTGCAGAAACATCAAAACGCTGGCGAACTTCGAGCCCCCCGCGACTGACGACGAGATCCGCGCTTCGGCGCTGCAGTTCGTCCGAAAGCTGAGCGGCACCACCAAGCCGTCGCGAGCAAACGAGGCGGCGTTCAACACCGCGGTCGAAGAAGTCACCGTTGCCGCCAACAGGTTGATTCACTCTCTCCACACCCACGCGCCCCCGCGCAATCGCGAGGTGGAGATACAGAAGGCAAAGGAGCGTTCTCTAAAGCGCTTCGCGTGATGAAATACCTTTACCTCTCGCTTGCACTCGCGGTGATTGCATCCAACACCGAAGCACAGCCGACCGATCAGCAGCTGCGCACTGATTGGGCAAATCTCGCCAAGTACCGGGATGACAACGCCAGGCTTTCACCGCCGGCAAAAGACGAGAATCGGGTGGTCTTCATGGGCAACTCGATCACCGAAGGTTGGCATCTGGCAGAGATGTTTCCCGGCAAACCCTATGTGAATCGCGGCATCAGCGGACAGACGACACCGCAGATGCTCGTTCGCTTCCGCCCCGACGTAGTCGCGCTGAAACCGAAAGTCGTGGTGATTCTCGCCGGTACCAACGACATCGCCGGCAATACCGGTCCCTCGACAATCGAAATGATCGAAGACAACATCGCTTCCATGGCGGAGATTGCACACGCGAATGGAATCAAGGTTGTTCTGTCGTCAGTGCTACCCGTGTTCGACTACCCGTGGAAGCCAGGGCTGGAGCCGGCGCCGAAGATCATCGCTCTCAACAAGTGGATAAAGAACTACGCGGCGAAACACGGTCACGTCTACGTTGACTACCATTCGGCGACTTCAGACTCGCGCGGCGGAATGCGCCCGGAGCTGGCGTCCGATGGTGTCCATCCGACCGAAGCCGGCTATCGCGTAATGACTCCGCTGGCGGAGGCGGCAATCGAGAAAGCGTTGCGCGCCCGGTGAGTGGCGGCCGCCCGCGCTCCCGCCTTCCGCCTTCCGCCTTCCGCCTTCCTCCTTCCTCCTAGTTGAACCGCGTTGCTCTCCATAGCGCGCCTGCCGCCGCAACGAGCATCCCCAGCGTCGCGACAATCAGGACGATCGTCCAGCCGGGACTCAGCGATATCTCGGGCGGCCGCGCGACGACCGCAAACGCCACGATGATCGCTGTCGCAACGGCGACAATCGCCCAGTCGATCCATCTCCGGCGACGCTGACCCCCCGCCGCCTCGCCGGCGATGCGGGCGCGAGTATAACTCTGATCTACTCCATACCGGCGTGCTTCGTCAGCTGCAGCTTCCTCCCACCGCAGGTGCTCGTCGCGGCTGACGGACGACAGCGCGATGATCCCGGCGCCGACCGCCATCACTATCGATCCGCCGATCACTTGCGTCAGCACCGACTGCGAAGCCCCACGCAGCTCGCCGAAAACGAGCGTGCCCCACAACAATCCCCACAGCTGGTTCGTGTTCGAGAGTGGTATGCCTCGCGTAATCCCGGCGTATTTGACCGCGTACTGCTGGAATAAATCGCCGATCACCCACACGAACCCGCCCGCCAGCAGCCAGAAAAGAATGTGGCGCGCGCCGGACAGCTGACTCCACAACTCTGTCGTCCCGCCGGAATAAGTCAGCGCCAGCACCACCATCATTCCAAGCTCGCCGACGGTGAAAAAAGTTATGAACGAGAGCGGGCTCATTCCCGTCAGGTAGGCTTTGCGATAGGGGATGTACATGGTGCCCCACAACGCTCCGGCGGCAAGCGCCGCGGCCACACCCCGCATCGCGTCGCGAGCCGGCACCTGCGCCGCCGACGCCGCCGCGAGCGCGGTCCCGCCCCCGAACATCAGCAGCGCGCCACCGATCACGCCAATCCATCGTCGCCTGTCCGCTCCGCGCAGCTCGCGGAAGAAAACAATTCCCCAGAAGATTCCGAGAATGCTGTTGCTGTTCCAGAGAGGAAATGCGATGCTGAGTCCGACATCGCGCACGGCAAAGATCGTGAGCGTGTTGGCGACTGCCCACAGACATCCCGCCAGAATCGCCCAGACTATCAAATGCGGCGCCTGCCTTAGATCGGCAGCGACGTAGGACGTTCCTTGAATCAGCGCCGGGAGCGTCCACCGGGCGAGGAATACGCCGATCACCATGCTCAGTGAGATCACCACGGGCGACAAGCCGAGCGTGACGAGCTTGGTCGGAGCCTCCGCGGCCCCGAGCCAGGCGCCGGCGGTGAGCCCGCAGAGCATCCCGACGCTCTGCAGCGTGCGCAGCCTGCCCGCGTCGAGCCCGCTCCAGCCGCGCGGGCCCGATTCCGTCGGCGCGCTCAAGAGATCCAGTTCAGAACAACCAGACCAGCGACCAGTACTGCGACCGGCACCCAGAACTGAATATCACGCAGTATCAGCCCGAATCTGGAACTGTTTTCGCGATCCATGGCCACCTCGTCTCACCCCGTCGGCGCGCGCAATACTGCGGAGGACTGGCGGCACCGCGCAAGTGCGCCATCATTCCAGTCTCACCAACGGGAGGCTCCAATGACGAAAAAGGAAGAATGGCGGTCGATTGTCGCTTCCTCTCTCGATTGGGAGCAGGCCCACGCATCCCTCGAGAGCGCCATCAAGGGGCTCACGGCGGAACAGCGAGGGAAACGCCCGCCAGGATTTCCGCATTCGGTGTGGGAGCTGCTCGAGCACATTCGCATCACCCAGCGGGATCTTCTCGACTTCGTCCAGAATCCGGCATACGAGGAAAAGCTGGAGTGGCCGAAGGATTACTGGCCTCCGAATGCCGGACCCGCCAGTGAAAAAGCGTGGAATGAGACTGTCGCCGCCTGGCGCAAGGATCGTATGGCACTGGAGCGTTTTACGACCGGAACCGACATCGACCTCACAACAAAGATTCCCAAGGGAACCGGTCAGACCTATCTGCGCACCGTTCTCGTGGCCATGGATCATGCGGCCTATCACGTCGGCCAGATCATCGCTGTGCGCCAGCTGATCGGCGCCTGGCCGCCGCCGAAGGCAAAGTAGATGGCATCGAGCAAAGAGTCGCGGAGAAAGAGTCCCGCTCGGTCCCAACGGAAAACGGAGAGGCCTCTACCAGCCCGTGCGCCCGAGCTCGTCGTGCTTTCACGTCTCGATGCGGAGAAGTACGAACCAGCAGACCGGGAGATATGCATCTCGATCTTCGATCCCGAGGCGGATCCGGCGCAGCTCTCGCCGCGCTTCGCATCAGTGCTCCGTCTTGCTTTCAGCGATCTGACCGAGATGGGTGATCCATCCTACGACATTCTTTTCGCGCGGGAGCACGCGTTGTCCATCATGCAGTTCGTAGATGCGTGGCCGAGCGCGGACCGCGTTGTCATTCACTGCAACATGGGAGTGAGCAGATCACCTGGCGTCGCACTTGGACTGTGCGATCTGAAAGGATGGGCGGCCGCGGAGATCGAGCGCTCGCATCCAGGCTGGAACAGACTCGTACGAGCGGTGATGTGCGAGCACGCGCAAATCGACAAGGGAACGGGCGACACTCAGTAAAAGTTTCATCGCTCTCGATATGAAACCGTCGCGCCCCGGGCGGCGTAGAGCCTGAGAATTTTCACGCCGAGTCACACCGCGCCCTCATGGCGACCATCACTGTCGTGCTCCCGCAGTCACCCCTGGACGCGTGCACTATTGCGGCCCGCAGGATCCATCAATAGCGTGAGCATTCTCCTTTCACCCCGGTTGGAGCTCAGGATCGTGGCTCGCGCGCTTGGTCCCTTCGAAGTCTCGCTCAAGCCTCTGCCGATGGACGAAGAGGCGGAAGGCGGCATGCTCGGTCGCATGTCGCTCGACAAGCAGTTCCACGGTGATCTCGAGGCCGTCAGCAAAGGCCAGATGCTGACGGGCGGCACCACCATCAGGAACTCCGCCGGCTACGTGGCGATCGAGCGGGTGACGGGCACCCTCAAGGGACGGAAGGGCTCCTTCATACTCCAGCATACGGGCGTCATGAATCGGGGGACGCCGTCGCTCGTCATTACGGTCGTGCCCGACTCGGGAACCGAGCAGCTCGAAGGCCTGAGGGGGACGATGACGATCAGAATCGAGGGTGGGAAGCATTCCTACGAGCTCAACTATACCCTCGGCACACCCTGACGACGCCCGGAAAAACTGATACAGGAAAGGAAGCCAACCTTTTGAAACCGGGGGGCGTCCAAACCGTAGTGCGGTGAGCGAGGGTTTTCCCTACACCGCAACCACACTTTGCCACACTTCCTAGAGAGCTGGCCCATGAAGCGCATTCTGTTCCTTTTATTTGCTCTCGTCCTGAATCTGGCAGCCGTTTCGCTGCCCGCTCAAAACCCCGCCGGCCCGCCTGCCGGGGCTCAGCCTCCTGTAGCACCGGGTGAGGTCAAGGGCATCATCGTCGATAGCGCGGGAACCGCGGTGCCGCGGCCCGCGGTCGCCGTACGCGGCAAAGTTGACGGCAAGCTCGTTACCGGTGGCTACGGCTCTCAGGATGGGACCTTCCGCATCCAGGGGCTCCGCCCCGGGACCTACTACCTCCGTGTCTCGGGAGTCGGATTCACTCCGCTGAACACGCCGGAGTTCACCATCAAGCCCGACGCACTCTCGGCAGACGCTGGAACGATCAAGCTTTCCCACATCACGGTCACGTTGCAAAGCGTCCAGGTCACCGGTGAGAAGCCGACGATGACCATTGAGCCGGATCGAAATACCTACCGCGCCAAGGACGTCGCCCCGGCCGCTGCCAACGCCAGCGATGTGCTTCAGAACACGCCGTCGGTTGAAGTCGACGCCGAAGGCAAGGTCAGCCTGCGCGGGAACGAGAACGTCGCCATTCAGATCAATGGCCGGCCGACTCCGATCAAGGGCCCGCAGCTCTCCGCTTACCTGAAGCAGATCCCGGCGAACATCGTCGAGCGCATCGAAGTGGTTCCCAATCCTTCCGCCAAGTATGACCCGGAAGGAATGGCTGGCATCATCAACATCGTTCTCAAAGCCAACACCGATCTCGGCTGGAGCGGTGGATTGAATGGTGGCATGGCGACAGCGAGCCGATTCAACGCCGGAACGAACCTCGGCTACCAGCAGGGCAAGTGGACGCTATTCGGCACCTATGGATACAACGCCGATGATCGCGGCATCGAAGGCATCAACGATCGCCTGCGCTTCACGGATACCGGATCGCCGCAGGACTACACCAATCAGGATATCGAAGGCGCTACCAAGAGCGGCGGCCACAACTTTACTGGCAACATCGACTTCAAGGCCACTGACAAGGACGTCATCTCGAACTCGATGACCTTGAATTACCGCCACAACAACGACGCGGCGTTGTCAGCCAATACCGAGCTCGACGCCGGCCAGGCGTATCTCGATAGCTATTTCATGGATCGCAACGCCAAGGGACGCGGTCACGTCTTCGACAACTCACTGTCGTGGAAGCGGACCATCACACCACGCACCCACGAGCTGTCGACTGAGCTGCGCTACAACCGTACGCATGACGAAGATGTGATGACGCTCTGGCAGGAGCCCTTGAATCAGGATGGGACGAGCGCCGGCCCATCGTACAATGGCGAGCTCGACGCGAGCAACGCCCTCAACAAGCAGTTCACCGGGCAGCTCGATTACACTCGCCCGCTATGGAAGCAGGCAAAGCTCGAGACAGGCCTCAAGGAGACTGACCGCTGGCTGGACAGGGAATTCCTGGTCTTCAAGGATGCGCTCGGCGACGGAAACTGGGCCGTGAGCAATCTCAGTAACACTTTTGATTTCAGCGAGCAGACCCACGCAGGCTATGGAGTCGTTAGCGAGACGGTCGGCAAATTCAATCTGCAGGGTGGACTGCGCGCCGAGTGGTCGTCGCGCAACTTCGATGTGTCGGGCCAGGCGGCAGTTCCTTACAACTACAAGAGTCTGTTCCCGAGCGGTGTGATCCTCTACAACTTCAGCCAGCAGACCAACGCCAAGATCAGCTACTCGCGCCGCATTCGCAGACCAGGCACGCAGGAGCTGAACCCGTTCCCGGTCTTTTTCGATCCGCAGAACGTTTTCATCGGTAACCCGAGGCTCAACCCCGAGTACACCGATGCAATCGAGCTAGGTCTGAGCAAGTCGGGACAGCTCGGCTCCATTCAGCTGTCGCCGTTCTATCGCCACACGACAGACATTATCCGCGTCGACATCAACACTGCTGACACAGTCGATGGGCGCGAAGTGACGACGGTGAGCTTCCAGAATCTCGACAAGGCCGATTCGTGGGGAACCGATTTGAACGGCAACCTGCGCCTCGGTCCCAAGCTCAATGCGTTCGCCGGGTTCAATCTTTACAAGATGGTAACCGACGGCGGATCACAGTCAGCGCTGGGCTCGAACGCAGTAGCGTGGTCAGCGCGTATCAACGCCACGAGCTCGATCACCCCAACCGTCGTTCTGCAGGGTAACTACTTCTATCGGTCGCCGGTGAACATCGAGAAGGGGAAATTCTCGGCCATGCAAATGGCGGCGATCACAATCCGCAAGAAGCTCGATGGCGACAACATGAGCGTCGCCGTTCGCTTCCAGGATCCGTTCAACACCATGAAGTTCCGCGTACAGGCGGGTGACGACAATCTGCAGCAGATCACGGCGCGCAGATTCGGCGTGAGGGCAACGTACTTCACCTTCCAGTGGAATTACGGCCAGCAGCCAAAGGTTCGCCTGCCGCAACAGGAGGCGCCACCACCGCCGGTGTTCCAATAGCACTGCAGTAGCACTCGAAGCAATGAAGATGCAGCAGGGAGATACGTTCCCTGCTGCATCTTTTTTTGTAGAGCCGGGCCGCAGGGGGACTGACGGTCAGTGGGCGGGGTTGCCCTCTGGCCCCAAACCGAACAATGCCATACTTTTAGCTATGGCAACCACAACTCGGCCTTCGACATCAAAACAGCCCGCTTCGCCGGCGAAAACCGGAAGCGGGCTTTCGCGCATTAAGGGGTCCGAGCGCGACGCAGTCGAAGGAGTTTCGCGAGTCAGAAGTGATGTGGTGCTCACCTTCGACGACGTTCTGCTGACGCCGCGACATTCGCTGGTGCATCCCAAGGACGTCACCACGACTTCGCGATTCACCCGGGGAATCCCACTCAACGTCCCCTTCGCTTCGGCGGCCATGGACACGGTAACCGAGTCCGACATGGCGATGGCGATGGCGCGGGCCGGCGGGATCGGCGTGATTCACAAGAACATGTCGATCGACCGGCAGGCAGCTGAGGTCGATCGTGTCAAAAGATCAGAGAGCGGGATGATCCTCAACCCGATCACACTCTCGCCCGAAGGGACACTGCGCGAGGCAGTGGCGCTCATGAGACGGTTCAAGATCTCCGGCGTGCCCATCGTCAATCGCGACGGACAGCTGGTCGGGATCATCACCAACCGGGACCTCCAGTTCGAGCGCAATCTCGATCGTCCGCTTCGCGAAGCGATGACGTCGAAGAATCTGGTTACCGCGCCGCTCGGCACCACTCTCGATGAAGCCGAAGCAATATTGGGCAAGCACCGGATTGAAAAGCTTCCCGTCGTAGACGAGAAGGGGACGCTTCGCGGCCTCATCACGGTGAAGGACATTCACAAGCGCCGCGACTTCCCGAATGCCAACAAGGATCAACACGGTCGCCTCCGCGTAGCCGCGGCGATCGGCGCTTCGAACTTCCGCGATCGCGCGCGCGCACTGGTCGACGCCGGCGTGGACGTGCTCGTCGTCGATACCGCGCATGGACACTCCGAGGGCGTGCTCGAGGCGACGTCGATCGTGCGGGACATGTTCCCCGACGTGCAGCTGGTCGCCGGCAACATCGCAACGAGAGAGGGAGCGCGTGCGCTCGTCGAGCGGGGAGTCGATGCGGTCAAAGTGGGCGTCGGTCCGGGCTCGATCTGTACGACGCGCGTCGTAACGGGCGTAGGTGTTCCGCAACTCACTGCGATCTTCGATGCCGTCGAGGGGGCCGGCGATGTTCCGGTAATAGCCGACGGTGGAATCAAGTATTCTGGCGACATCGTAAAGGCGCTCGCTGCCGGCGCCGCCAGCGTGATGATGGGATCGATGCTGGCCGGCACAGAGGAGAGTCCCGGCGAATCGATGCTCCTCGAGGGACGTCGCTTCAAGATGATCCGCGGCATGGGCAGTCTCGCCGCGATGCAGGATGGCAGCGCCGATCGCTATTTCCAGGAAGGCGAGATGTCAGCCCGGAAGCTGGTTCCGGAGGGCATCGAAGGACGCGTCCCCTTCAAGGGGCCTGTGAGCGATGTCCTCTTCCAGATGGTCGGTGGACTGCGAAGTGGAATGGGATATGTAGGATGCGCCAACATCGAGCAGCTTCGCACAGAGTCCGAATTCGTTCGCATCACCAGCGCCGGGCTGCGCGAATCGCATCCTCACGACGTTACCATCACGCGGGAAGCTCCTAACTACTCGCTGTAGTTTCCTTGACATTGCCTGGGGCGTCATGAAATCTTCTGGCGCTTCTACGGTGTCGAATAAGTCAGAGTCCGGCGTCACACTACCCAACCATTCGGAGTTTCTCTAATGGGCCTATGGACGAAGAAGAGCATCGCTGTCCTGCAATCTGAGGCGGCGGGTGAATCCTCGGAGCACACCCTTCGGCGCGCACTCGGCGCACTCAACCTCACGACGCTGGGCATCGGCGCGATCATCGGCGCCGGAATTTTCGTTCTGACAGGGACTGCGGCCGCTCAATACGCCGGCCCCGCAATCGTCATCTCGTTTATTGTATCCGGATTGGGATGCCTTTTCGCGGGACTGTGCTACGCCGAGTTCGCCAGCATGATCCCGATTGCGGGCAGCGCGTATACGTACGGGTATGCGACGCTGGGTGAGTTCATCGCCTGGATCATCGGCTGGGACCTGATCCTCGAGTACCTGTTCGGGGCCTCCACTGTGGCTGTGGGCTGGTCGGGATATTTCACGGCGTTCATGGAGCAGATCGGGGTTCACATGCCCGCGGCCTTCACGAACGCGCCGCTCCAGTACCATGAGATCGCCAAGCTCGATCCCGTGACGAACGCCGTCCTCGCTCCTGCGGGATTCTCGCAGACGGGTGCGGTGCTCAATCTTCCCGCCATGGTTCTGATCGCTCTGATGACGACTCTTCTCGTCATCGGCATCAAGGAATCGGCCCG
>Ga0070662_100001085_pt1 | contig 16593 bp, 14 predicted proteins | sample KBSC53metaG_FD_65648 | JGI IMG/M metagenome (GOLD analysis project Ga0070662, IMG submission 65648) | Corn rhizosphere microbial communities from Kellogg Biological Station, Michigan, USA - KBS C5-3 metaG | ecosystem: Host-associated > Plants > Roots > Rhizosphere > Soil ...
TCCGTGTGCGGGTGCGTAGGTCTTCGACAGCCGTACGCTCCGTTCACGAGGCCGCCGCGTCAAGATTTTTTTCTTGGCGCGGCTCTGATTTTCGCCATCGCGAATTGTGACCAACCCTCAATTCACTCGCAAACGTCCAATCCCGATCCCTCCATCCAATCCTGATGTCGACCGACCGGGACTCCGCGCCGCAGCCGGGGAAGACGCCGCGCGAGAGCTACACCGTGCTCTCCGAGAGCATGATGCCGGACCAGCTGAACCATCACGGCAACGTGTTCGGCGGCGTGATCCTGGCGCTGGTGGACAAGTGCGGCGGCGTGGTGGCCCGGCGGCACGCGCGGCTGCCGGTGGTGACGGTCAGCATCGACCGCGTGGAGTTCAACGAGCCGGTCTACGCCAACGACTTCGTGGAGGCGCACGGCCGCATCGTGTACGTGGGCCGCACCTCGATGGACATCCTCGTCACCGTCACCGCCGAGCAGGTGGAGACGGGCGTGCGGCGGCAGACCAACCGCTGCATCCTGACCTACGTGGCGCTCGACCGGCTGAACGGCCGCCCGGCGCGCGTACCCGCGCTGGTGCTGGAAAACGACGAAGACCGCCGCCTGCACGAGGTTGCGCTGCGCCGCCGCGAGCGCCGCAAGGCCGAGCTGCGCGAGGGCCGCGACGAATGGTGACGGGCGACCCCGCCGCCGTCCCCGCCGCCGCGGGCGAGGGCGCGCTGGAGCGCCGCATCCGCTTCGCGCTGGAGGTGGACCGGCTGAAGAGCGTGATGCGCCGCACGCGGCTGGTGGACGGCTCGCGCCACGAGAACAGCGCCGAACACTCGTGGCACCTCGCGATCCTGGCGATGGTCCTGGCCGACGCCGCCGGCGCGGACGTGGACCAGGGCCGCGTGCTGCGGATGCTGCTGGTGCACGACATCATCGAGGTGGACGCGGGCGACACCTTCGCCTTCGACACCGCCGGCTACCTGGACAAGGAAGAGCGCGAGCGCGCCGCCGCCGACCGCCTGTTCGGCCTTCTCCCCGACGGCCAGCGCGACGAGTTGCGCGCGCTGTGGGAAGAGTTCGAGGCCGAGCAGACGCCGGACGCGCGCTTCGCCGTGGCGCTGGACCGCTTCCAGCCGCTGCTGCTGAACTTCCACGGCGGCGGCGGATCGTGGCGCGAGCACGGCATCGCCCGTGCGCAGGTGCTGCGGCGGATGGCGCCGATCGAGCACGGCGCGCCGCCGCTGTGGCCGTTCGTGCTGGACGTGATCGACCGCGCGTGCGCCCAGGGATGGATCTCTCCAGATCCCGAGTGAGCCCGATCGGCACTCGGCACCCGCTCTTCACACCTCCCCATCTACCGTTCATCCTCCGGACGGTCGCACCGTGGCTCCGGAGGTATTATCTTCCGGGGCATGGGCGTTCGCCCTGCCTGTACGCCGCGGTCCTGGCAGCGAGGTCCCTCCGCTGGCCCGAATCACCCGTCCCGAGAGCGCGCTCGCGCTGACCGACCCGGCCCCGCAACCGCGCGGCGCCGCCGCACCCGGCGTGCTGGACCGCCTGGCGCGGCTGGCGTGCGCCGTCACCGGCGCGCCCGCCGCCGCCATCGTGCAGCTGGACGGCGCCGTGGCCGGCCGCCATGGTGACGCGGCGGCGGGCTACGGCAACGGCACGCCCAGGCGCGGCAACGGCGCCGTCCCCTCGCTCGTCCTGCGGCTCTGCTCGCCCGGCTCGGGGAAGGCGGTGGGCGAGCTGGTGGTGCTGGACCGGCGCGGGCGCGCGTGGACCGACCGGGACCGCGCCGCGCTGGACGACGTGGCCGCCGCGGCCGCCGACGGGCTGGCCCGCCGCGGCGGCGAGCCCGCGGCCGAGCGGGGATCGGCGCTGCAGCGCGAGCGCACCGCCCGCGCGCTGGCCGAGGCGGCGGAAAAGCGCTACGCCTTCCTGGCCGAGGTCAGCGCCCTGCTCGACGCCTCGCTCGACTACAAGAGCTCCTTCCAGAAGCTGGCGCGCCTGGTCGTTCCCACCCTGGCCGACTACTGCCTGATCGACGAGGCCGAGCCCGACGGCGGCCTGCGGCGCATCGCCCGCGCGCACGTGGACCCGGCCAAGGAAACCATCCTCTACGAGAACACCTACCATCCCCCCCAGGCCGACGAGGAGGAGCTGTCGCGCCACCCGGTCACGCGCGTGATCCGCACCGGCATCCCCCTGCTGGTGAGCGAGTTCACCCCCGAGATGGTGGAGGTGATCGCCCACGACGACGACCACCGCGGCCGGCTGGGGGTGCTGGACCTGCGCAGCTACATCATCGCGCCGCTGGCGGCGCGCGGGCGGGTGCTGGGCGCCATCACCCTGGCCGCCGCGGGCGAAAGCGGCCGCCGCTACCGCGCCCCCGACGTGGCCATGGCCGAAGAGGTGGCGCGCCGCGCCGCGCTGGCCATCGACAACGCGCGGCTGTACACGCTGGCGCAGCAGGCCATCCGCGACCGCGAGGCGGTGCTGGCGGTGGTCTCGCACGACCTGCGCAACCCGCTCGCCAGCATCCTGCTGAATGCCACCATGATGCTGGACATGGCCCCCGTGGGCGCGCTGGGCGACTGGACCGGCGACTCCCTGCGGCAGATCGTGCAGTCGGTGGAGCAGACCAACCGCCTGATCACCGACCTGCTCGACGTGGCGCGGATGGAGGAGGGCGGCGGGATCGCGGTGGACCGGATCCCCGTGGACGCGCGCCCGCTGGTGGACGCCGCCGTGCGCATGCTGCTGCCGCTGGCGCAGGCGCGCGGGGTGGAGCTGGTCCAGACGCCCGGCGGCTCGCTCCCCGTGCTGGCGGACTCGGACCGGGTGCTGCAGGTGCTCAGCAACCTGATCGGCAACGCGGTGAAGTTCACCGACCCGGGCGGGCACGTGCGCGTCACCGCGCGCAGCTACGGCGACGAGCAGTGGTTCTCGGTCACCGACACCGGGATCGGGATCCCCGAAGAGGACCAGCCGTTCGTGTTCGACCGCTTCCGGCAGGTGGGGCGCGACCGGCGCGGCGTGGGGCTGGGGCTGCCGATCGCCCGCGGGATCGTGGAGGCGCACGGCGGCCGCATCTGGCTCGACAGCCGCCCGGGGATGGGCACCACCGTCTACTTCACCCTCCCCGCCGCCGACCTCGGCGAGGCTGATGCCGCCTAGCCCGGTGTGATCACGGGCCAGGCGGCGGCGCGGGAGAAGATCCCTTGGGGAGCCGGTCGGAGACGGCACGGCTCCGCGTCCGCGCCGGCGCGAAGTATCGAAATTTTTTTGGGGCACCCCTCTTCGCGTTCACTCCATCTTCCGCGCCTGAAGGCTTCGCCAACTGCGTCATCAGGGGAGCCCGGCCCCTCCCCAGCCTCCGTGCCTCGCCTCGGTCTTCGTGGACAGGATGCGCGTCGTCCTCCACCCCTCGACGCGGACGAAGTGCGCGGTGGCCTGGCTCGCCTCGTGACCCCCTGATCGAGCGGTTAAGACCGCCGGACCTTCCGAGATGGACGCCGGAGTGTGAGGGGGTCTGTCGAAAAAATTTCGATACTCAGCGCATTCGAAGGCTGCAGCCACTCGTCGGCGGGATCGGGACGCGAGCAGGAGACCCGTTGCGACTGAATCCGCGATGGACACCTCCCCATCGGCACGGACGCGGGACGAACGCGCCGGCAGGATCAACCACGCCGCGGGGGTGTACGATTCGCGGTGAGATTTGACGGCAGCATCCTTGCGAGGTAGCTTGCCGGCACACACGGAAGGGGAGTAGCTCACCGGGCGAGACAGCCCGGCGGCCGGATCGTCAAGACTGCGGGCCAAAAGTCCGCACGGTTCGGTTGGGGCGGGTGGCGCCGGGCGCCGCCGTTCAGGGCGAGACCTTCGTTCAGGGAGCGGACGCCACGGGCCTCCGCTGCCGGGCGAAGGTCTCGCCCCTTTTCGTGGCCGCGGCGTTCATCAGGGACGAGCCGAGAGGACGGGGTAGTGACGACAACGGTGCTGGCGTGGGCGGGCTTCGTGTGCATGGTGCTGGCGCTCCTGGCCGTGGACCTGGGGGTGTTCAACCGCAAGGCGCACGAGATCAGCGTCAAGGAGGCCGCGCGCTGGAGCGCCATCACCGCGGTGCTGGCGGGGATCTTTGCGTTCCTGATCTGGCGGCACGACCTGCCCACCGACATCGTGGGCGGGCCCAGGCACGCGATCGAGTTCCTGACCGGCTACCTGATCGAGCTGGCGCTCTCCGTAGACAACATCTTCGTCTTCGTCCTGATCTTCAGCTACTTCTCGGTGCCGTCCAAGCACCAGCACCGGGTGCTGTTCTGGGGGGTGCTGGGCGCCCTCGTCTTCCGCGGCACCATGATCGGCGCGGGCGCGGTGCTGATCCACCGCTTCGAGTGGATCATCTACGTGTTCGGCGCGTTCCTGGTGTTCACCGGCGTCCGCATGGCCACGCAGGACGAGGTGGAGATCGAGCCCGAGTCGAACCCGGCGCTCAAGCTGATCCGCCGCTTCCTGCCGGTGAGCGCCGACTACGACGGGCAGAAGTTCTTCACCCGCGAGAACGTGAACGGGAAGCTGCGCCGCGCGGCCACGCCGCTGTTCGTGGTGCTGGTGCTGGTGGAGACCACCGACCTGATCTTCGCGGTCGACTCGATCCCCGCCATCTTCGCGGTGACCACCAACCCCTTCCTGGTGTTCACCTCCAACGTCTTCGCCATCCTCTGCCTGCGGTCGCTGTACTTCCTGCTGGCCAGCGTGATCGACCGCTTCCAGTACCTCAAGCTGGGGCTGTCGATCGTGCTGGTGTTCATCGGCGCCAAGATGCTGGCCGGGCTGGTGCACATTCACATCGACACCTTCCTTTCGCTGCTGGTGGTGGCCGCGGTGCTGCTCGGCTCGGTGGTGCTGTCGCTGCTGCGTCCGCCCAAGCCCGAGGTGCTGGAGAAGATCCAGGCGCTGGAGGAAGGCGGCGTTCACCCTGGCGGCTCCGAGCCCCCCCCGTCCACCCGCACCGCCGCCGCCTCGCCGGACGCCGACGATGCGGACGCGGGCTCGAACTCGGGTACTCCGCGCCGGAGGGCCGGCGGGGCGTAGCCTCCACGTCGCCTGATGCAGAACCGCCCCTCGCCGCGATGCCGGCGAGGGGCGGTTCTGCGCCTGGATCAGATCCGATCCATGGACTGCCGCAGGAAAGAACTCGTCCGGGGGAGGTTTGCGCGGGCGAGCAGTGCCACGTACTCCTCCGCCGTGAGCGGCGGTTTCCGGAACCCGCGCCTGCGCGTGGCGATGGCATCGCAACACCGCGTGAGCTCGTGGCGTAGCAGTTCCACTACGACGGCGTCGGGATCGGCGGCTGCAACCCCGTGCGGCTGCAACTGCGAGCGAGGGAAGTGGCGGCGGTTGAACGTGACGATCACACGCGCCTTCGCCTCGATCGCTGCCGCCACCACGTGGGCGTCGTCTGCGTCGGGAAGGCTGATCGCGGGGAGGTGCCGCTCGTAGCCGCGGACCAGCGCTTCGGGGAAAGCGGCGTCCATCGCGTCCCGGGTGCGGAGGAGCGCCGCTTCGGAGATGTCGGGAAGCTTGTGCGCTTGTGCAAAAGGTTGGAGATCCACTCGTTATGGATCTGGTCGGTCCAACGCGGCGCAGAAGAGCGGCCTCGGCGAGGGTGAGGAGGAGATCGCGGACCGTTGCGGAGTAGAGGACGTTTGCGTCCAGCAGCACAACCGGCCCGGGATCGCTCACTCGTAAAGCCCCAGCTCCTGCGAGAGTTCGGTGAGCTCGTCGAGCGCCCGCGAGGTTCGCGCTCGCATCTCCGACTGGTAGGCAAGCACGTCGTCGAGCCGCACGCGGCGATGCGTGCCGACCCGGCGGAACGGAATCTTCCCGCTTTCGAGCAGTTCCACGAGGTAAGGCCGCGACACGTTGAGAATGTCCGCGGCGCGCTGGGTGCTCACCTCGAACTCGCGCGTGGCGAGGACGACCGCCTGAGCGTGGGCGAAGTGCTCCATGATCTCCGCCAGGATCCGCACCACGCTCGGCGGCAGCTTCACGCCCTCGCCGCCGTCGATGCGGATGCTCACGTCCGAGCCCGGTGCCGCGGCAGCGAGCTTTGCCGCAGCGCAGCGCGCGATCCTGACGTCGTCGGCAGACGGTTCGACCGGCCCGATCACCTGCGCACCCATATCGCCTCCTGAGTTCGCATCCAATCTAACCCAATCGAATCAATCGCAACAGTCGAAATGATCGAAACGGATCTCCATACCGTACCCTACACTGTAGCGCGAAGGCTAAGTATGGATCCTTCAGTCGCTTAGGTTAGGCTCCTTCAGGATGACAGCGCAAGGCCCTTTCTCAGAGGACGGGATCGTCATCACCCCAGCACGCCGCGGAAGCGGGCGGGGGAGAGCTCGAAGCCGGGGAAGACGCGGTCCAGGTGGGTGGCGCCCAGGTGCTTGCCGGCCACCTCGGCGAAGACGTCGCGGAAGTCGGTGGTCACCTTCAGGTCGCGGCCCTCGTTCAGCTGCCCGGGGGCCAGGCCGGGCCAGTCGCCCAGCACGCGGCCGCCGCGCACGTCGCCGCCGAGGACGAACATGCAGTTGGCGTGGCCGTGGTCGGTGCCGCCGGTGCCGTTCTCGGCCACGGTGCGGCCGAACTCGCTCATGGTCAGGATCACCACGTCGCGCATGTGCTCGCCCAGGTCGTCGTGCAGCGCGCGCAGCCCCTGCGCCAGCTCGTTCAGCCGCCGCGCGAGCTGCCCCTGCGCGCCGCCCTGCGCCACGTGCGTGTCCCACCCGCCCAGGTCGGCGAAGGCGACTTCGACGCCGACGCCGGCCTTCACCAGCTGCGCGATCTGGCGCAGCGAGCGGCCGAACTCCGTGGCCGGATAGCGCACGCCGGCCGCGGGCTGGTAGCGCGCCGGCTCGATGCGCCGCAGCAGGTCGGCCGCCTCGAGACCCTCGCCCGCGGCGCCGCTGACCAGGTCGCCGCGGTCGTTGCCGTACATCCGCGCGAAGGTGGTGGAGAGCGAGGTGTCGCGCCCGCCGGCCACGCCGAAGCGGTCCAGGTCGGCGATGGCCAGCGTGGGGGCGGTGCCGCGCAGCGACAGCGGGAGCTCGGCGCCCATCGCCACGCCGCGCAGCGCGGCCGCGCCGCCGGCCAGGTGCTCCTGCCCGGCCGCGTGGTCGGCGGCGTGGGCGCGTGGGTCGGCCAGGGTGCGGCCGTCGCACTCGCCGCACGGCGTCTCGCGAAGGACGCGGTTCAGCCAGCCGTCCGTCGCGCGGCGGTCCGGAGACGCGGTCTCCATGATATCCTGCGCCTCGAAGTGCGAGCGCGTGGGGCTGGGCGAGCCGGCGGCGTGGACGATGGCCAGTTCCTGGCGCCGGTACAGCTCGCGCAGCGGCTCCAGCGCCGGGTGCAGCCCGAAGTGCCCGTCCAGGTCCAGCGCGCCCGCCGCGTTGGCCCGCGCGGGGGTGGCGATGGCGATGGAGCGCCGCGCCGCGTAGTACGCCGGGTCGCCGAAGGGCACCACCATGCTCAGCCCGTCGGCGGCGCCGCGCTGGAACACGCAGATCAGCGTTTTCCTGCGCGCGGCGGCGCGGGTCTCGGCCAGCAGCGAGCGGCGCAGGAACTCGGGGGGCGCGCCCAGCGCCAGCAGCGCCATCGCCCCGCCCTTCACGAACACGCGCCGGCTGATCGGGTCGTTCATCTCGTCATCTCCAGGTAAGACAACCGCTTCGAACCGCGGATCCGGGCGTGTCCCTCCGCTGCGCTCCGGGCCGGGCTGCGCGCGCGGTAAGGCACGATACCGCCGTGCCTGACCGCGCCGGGCCACCGGCGGCGCGCCCCACCATCCATCCCTACGACATTCCACCTCGGGCGCGCCGCCGCCGTCCCGGCCCTCCGGGCGCGCATCCCTCACGCATCTCTCGTTGGGCCAACATCTTCCGGGCGGTTGAAACCGCGGCGACAACGGGCCCGAAGTCCGCCTTCGCGGACTCCACGCGAGGATCGCCCTGCTTCGTCAACGGCGCTGGAAGGCGGGGGAGCCGATGAGCAGGCCCAGCGCCCGCGCGGTCCGCTGCGCTGGTGCAAGGTCCGCCTGCGCGCGCACGTCTTCGCTCACGGTGGCGAGCAGGCGCGCGTCGGACGGGCCGGGGAGCACGGCCCGGGCGAGCGCCGGCACGTCCGCATCCCCTGGTGCGAGCGTGGCCGGGTCCACGCGGACGCCGTCCAGGCGCCCGGCGGCGAGGGCCAGGGCGAAGTTCATGCGGCCGAGCATCGCGCCGCTGTTCGTCCACTCCTCGCTCCTGGACGGATAGCCCGTGGGGGCGCTGGCGGCGTACGGCACCTGGCCCATCTGCCGCAGCGTCTGCAGCAGCCCGCGGCTGGGGCCCACGTCGGCGCCGGTCGCCCGGAAGGCGCTGGCCACGAACTCGAGCGGAGTCTTCACCTTGGTGCCGCGGTAGCGCGCGTCGTTGAACTCGGGGGAAAGGAAGAGCGCGCGCGTCACCTCGCGCAGGTCGCCGTCGGTGCGGGTGAACACCTGTGCCAGGCGGTCGACCAGGGCGGGCGGCGGCTCGTCCGCGACGAAGCGCTGGGCCAGCTGGAAGGCGATGTGCCGCGCGGTGGCCGGGTGGCGCGCCAGCAGGTCCAGCACTTCCTCGCCGTCTTCGATGCCGCGGCCGGCGGCCAGGCGGCGGCCGAGCACGGTCTTCTCCCCCGGGTCATGCGCGGCGGGGCGGAAGACGAACGACGGCTCGGCGCCGCCGCCCTGGCGGCGCAGGCCGCGATCGACCGTCCAGCCGGTGAGCGCGCGGGCCACTTCCACCACGTCGTGCTGCGTGTAGCCGCCGTCCACGCCCAGCGTGTGCAGCTCCATCAGCTCGCGCGCGTAGTTCTCGTTCAGGCCGCGCGTCCGCATCCGGGCCAGCACCGCCGTATCGCCGTTCATCATCCGCTCGGCGAGCCGCGGATCGATGCCGCGGCGGCGCAGGAGCTCGGCGCGCTGCTCCGGGCTCATCTCCCGCAAGCGCCGGATGGCGGCGTCGCGCCGGCCGGCGTTGGGGTTCATCGAGTCGGGCACCACGCTCTGCGCGTTGTCGAGGTACACGAGCATGGCGGGGTGCTTCGCGGTCGCCTCCAGCAGGTCGCGGAAGCGGCCGAACACGTGCGGGCGGATCGCGTCGCGCTCGTAGGCGGAGACGAGGTAGCGGTCCTGGTTCTTGCCGAAGAAGACGTTGAAGTGGTTGAACCAGAAGTCCGTCATCACCTCCTGCAGCTGCCGCTCGCTGTAGACGGCGCGCTGCAGCTTCGCCCCCGCCAGGTCGGCCAGGATCACGGCCGGCCGCGCGCCGTTCGCCCGCCGCCGCGCCTGCGCGAACCCGGCGCCATCCGCCCGCATCGCCATCGCCGAATCGCCCGCGACAAGACGGCGCCGGCGGCGCGGCGCGGCAGGCTGCATCGCCTCTCCGTCGGCGGACGACTGGGAGGCGCGCATCGCCATGCCCGAATCGCCCTGCATCTCCTCACGCGCCTGGCGCAGCGAGTCGCGGCGGGCGCGGGCGGCGGGGTTCCGCTGCGGCGGCGGGAAGGCGGCGTAGAGCTCGCCGGTCGACATCCGCGCGGCGGGGAAGGCGGCGAGGCGCGCCTGGGCGGCGGAGTCGGGGATGCGCTCCGGGTGGAGCTGGCGGTCGAGCCACGCCTCGCGGCCCATCCTCAGCACCTCGGCCACGTCGGCCGGGCGGGCGCCGAAGGTGGCGCGGTTGAGCAGGTGCAGCGCCCGCGCGGTGTCCTCGCGCGTCGGCGGCGTCCGCACCGGCGCGGGCGCGGCGCGGCGGACCAGCACCGGCCGGAGCGTGTGCGGACGGGTCTCCGCGCGGGCCGGGACCAGCGCGGCGGCCAGCAGCGTGCCGCCCAGCGCCGCGGCGGCGGCGGAGTGGCGGCGGAGGCGGCGCATGGCCGCGGGCAAGATCGGGTTGCGCATCAGGCGAAAACCTGCGGACGTGCATGAACGCGGGGCGCCGGCCACCCGGCGCACTCGCTGAGGAGTACACCCCGCACCGGCGCCGCGTTGGGGATCGCCGGCCGGGCAAAGGATGGACGCGGCGAGTCGGCGCCCGGCCTATGCGGAGGCGCGTTCGTGGAGCGCGACCAGGCGCTCGGCGGCGGCGCGCGCACCGTCGCGGCGCACCAGCGAGGCGGTGGAGCGGGCCCGGCCGGCGACGTCCGGGTGGAGGGTACGCTCGAGCGCGGCCGCCAGCGAGTCGGCGGTCGGGGCGCCGGGTGCGTGCGCGGTGCCGATGCCGAGCTCGTGGACGCGCGCCGCCCAGTAGTGCTGATCGTACATCTGGGGGATGATGGTCTGCGGCGCGCCGGCCAGCGCGGCCGCGGTGGTGGTGCCGGCGCCGCCGTGGTGGACGGCGGCGGCGACACGCCCGAACAATGCCTGCTGGTTGACTTCGCCGATGGTCAGGCAGTCCGCTCCGTCATCCAGCGGCGACAGGTCGGCCCACCCGCGCGACACGATCGCACGGCGCCCCAGCGCGCGCGCCGACTCGATCATCGCCCGGCCAAGGCCCTCCGGCGCGCGGATGCTGCCGAAGCCGAAGTAGACGGGCGGCTCGCCGGCGTCCAGGAACGCCTCCAACTCGGCATGGAGCGGCCGGTCGTCAGAGACGATCCAGGCGCCGGGCTGGAACACGTCCAGTTCCGCGGACCCCGGCCAGGGCCCCAGGGTGGGATCGCAAGCCAGCCAGGGACGGTCGGTAAGGACGTGGCCGCGCACGTCCTCGACCGATGGCAGGCCGAGCGACGCCCGGTGCACGTTCAGCGCGGCGCCAAAGGTGGCGTTGAAGCGTTCCGCGTCGCGCGCCCAGAGCCCGGCGTACGCGGCGGGATCGGCTGCCGGCACGTCGCCCCGCACACCCAGCACGGGCGGCGCATGGTGGGGCGACGGCAGCACCGCCGGGCAGTAGGCGGCGAAGACGTACGGGATCCCCATCACCTTCGCCACCGAGCGCGCGGCGATCTGCAGGGCCGTCGCCGCCACGATCGCGTCGCAGCCCCGCGCCGCTTCCGCGACGGTCTGGAACTGCGCGGCGACCGAGGCTTCCGCCAGCTGCTTCAGCCGCTCGGGCGAGGGTGGAGAGACGGACGCACCGGCCTTCCCGGTCGATCGCAGTTCCGGGCCGATCGGCGTGACGGGAAAGCCGAGGCCCTCGATCCACTCGCGGAAATCGGGCGGCACGCAGAGGCGCACCTCCTGCCCCAGCGCCTGCAACTCCATCGCCAGCGCGGCCAGCGGCTGGACGTCACCCCGCGACCCGATGGTCGACAGCAGCACGCGCATCGCTCCTCCTCTCTTGATCCGGATGACAGGCTGCACGACGCGGCAACCCGCGTTTCTGCGGCGCACAAGTGTGGCCTTCCACCTGGGCCTTGCCGCAAGTCTCCCCCCGGGTTATATGCTGATCATGGCGATGGGCCGCTCGGGTCACGCGCGTCCCTGAACAGCGAAACGAACACAGCCTGCGCGGCCGAGTGCCGCGCAGGCTGCATCGTTTTTCCCCGTTGCCGATCCTACTTCGCCGCGGCAGCCGTGGCGATCTCCTCCAGCTCGGCCCAGCGGGCGTAGAGCGCGTCCACCCGTTCGCTCGCCTCGCGGAACCCGGCCGTCACGCGGGCCACCTCGTCGGGTGACCGGGTGTAGAGCGCGGGGTCGGCCAGGCGCGCCTGCAACTCCTCCTTGCGGGTCTCGGCCTCCAGGATGGCGGTCTCCATTCCCTCCAGCTCGCGCTGCTCCTTCCAGCTCAGCTTGCGCGGGCGGTCCGCCGCGGCAGGCTTCGGCACGGCTGCCGGCGCGGCGGGCTTCTTCGCGGATTGCGCGGCGGCGGCTTCGGCGTCGCGCTGCTCCTTCAGGCGGCGGTACAGGTCGTAGCCGCCGGCGTGGCGGCGCAGCTCGCCGTCGCCTTCGAACACGATCAGTCCGGTGGCGATCTTGTCCAGGAAGTAGCGGTCATGCGTCACCAGCAGCACGCACCCGCTCCACTCCATCAGCACGCTCTCCAGCACCTGCAGGGTGACCAGGTCCAGGTCGTTCGTCGGCTCGTCCAGGATCAGCAGGTTGGCGTCGGTCAGGAAGAGCTTCGCCAGCAGCAGCCGGTTGCGCTCGCCGCCGGAGAGCGACGAGACCTTCTGCCGCTGCTGGGCGGGGGGAAAGAGGAAGGTCTCCAGGTAGCTGCGCAGGTGCGTGCGCTGGCCGGCCACCTCCACCCAGTCCTGGTCGGCGGCGGCCTCGTAGATGCTCTTTTCGGGGTCCAGGTCGCTGCGGCGCTGGTCGAAGTAGGCGATGCGGGTGTTCTTCCCCATCTCCACCTGTCCGCCGTCCGCCGGCTCCTGGCCCATCAGGATGCGCAGCAGCGTGGTCTTTCCCGCGCCGTTGGGGCCGATGATGCCGATCCGCTCGCCCGCCTGCAAAATGGTGCTGAAGTCGCGGATCAGGGTGCGGTCGCCGTAGCGCTTGGTGACGTGGTGCAGGTTGAGCACGGTGCGGCCCAGCCGCGGCGCCTGGCCGGCGGCGATCTCGACGGCCGTCCGCGTGGGGAGCCGCTTCTCGCGCTGCTCCGCCTCCAGCGCGTCCACGCGGCCGAGCCGCGCCTTGGCCTTGCCGGTGCGCGCGGGCGGCGAGCGGCGCGCCCACTCCAGCTCCTGCTGGATCAGCTTCTTCCGCTTCTCCTCTTCCACGGCCATGCGCTCCATGCGCTCGGCCTTGGCCTCGAGGTATTCCGTGTAGCCGCCCGGGTACGGCGTCAGCTCGCCGACCGACACCTCGATCATCCGGGTGACCACGCGGTCCAGGAAGTAGCGGTCGTGGGTGATCAGCATCACCGCGCCGGGATACTCCTGCAGGTGCTCTTCCAGCCAGAGCACGGTGTCGGCGTCCAGGTGGTTGGTGGGCTCGTCCAGCAGCAGCAGCTCGGGCTGCTGGAGGAGGACGCGCGCGAGCGCCACCCGCTTCTGCTCGCCGCCGCTCAGACCCTCCACCGGCCGCTCCCAGCGCTCCACGCCCAGCTTGGTGAGCACGGCCTCCATGCGGTGCTCGTAGTCCCACCCGCCCAGCGCGTCGATCCTGGCCGCGGCCTTCTCCTGCCGCGCCAGCAGCCGGTCGGCGTCGCCCCCGCCCCTGGACAGCTGCTCGGAGACCTCGTGGTACTCGCCGATCGCCTCCATCAGCTCGGGGCGGCCACTGGCGGCGGCGGAGAGGATGGTGGCGCCGGGCTCGAAGCCGGGCTCCTGGGCCAGGTAGCCCACGCGGATGCCGCGCTGGAACGCCAGCGTGCCGCCCTCGCTCCCCTCCTCGCCCGCCACGATGCGGAAGAGCGTGGACTTGCCCGAGCCGTTCACGCCGATGAACCCCACCTTCTCGCCCTCGTCGATGGCGAAGCTGACGCCGTCGAAGAGGGTGCGGGGACCGTAGGTCTTGTGCAGCTCCTGCACGTTCAGGACGTTCGCCATCGTGTCTCGCCGGGTGGATGAAGAGCCGGCGAATGTACACCGGAGGGCGGGTGGCGTGCGAGGGATCATCCAATTCGACAGGCATGACACCCGGGCGACTGAAGTCGCGGCAACGACGACACGAAGTCGTGGTTGTTGCAGCGAAGTTCATTCGCCCGTCTCCGGTTCGGCTTCATCCCTTTCTGGCGAAATCCCTGCGGTCGGCCTAAACTGTCGCCGCATCGCGATTTCCGGCACCTGGCACCCGCACGCCCATCCCGTTGCGCGTCCTTTACGTTTCGCATTCGTTTCCCCGCCCGGGCGACCCGCTCAGCAACGTGGGCGGGATGCAGCGCGTGGCCACCGGGCTGCACGCCGCCCTGGCCGCGCACCCCGGCGTCGCCCTCTCGTCGCTGGTGCTGGAAACCAGCTGGAAGGCCACGCCGTACCGCATGCCGGGGTACATGGCCGGCCTGCTGCGCCGCATCCCCCGCGTGGTGGGCGAGGAGCGGATCGACGTGGTGCTCTTCTCGTCGATGGTCACGGCGTCGACGGCGGTCGCGGTGCGGAAGGCCGTGGCGGGGAGCGGGGCGCTGCTGGCGGCCATCCCCGTGGGGCGCGACGTGACGCTGCCCACGCCGGGGTACCAGTGGTTCATCCCCCGCGTGTTCCGCGCGCTGGACCTGGTGTTCCCCATCAGCCGCGCCACGGGCCAGGAGTGCCTGGCGCGCGGGGTGGACCCGGCCCGGATGCACGTGGTGCCGTGCGGGGTGGACACGGAGTCGTTCGCGCCGCCGCACGACCGCGCCGCCGCACGCCGCGAGCTGCTGGCCGCCATCGGCGAGAGCCCGGCCACGGTGCCCGACGGCACGCTGATCCTGGTGAGCGTGGGCCGCCACCAGGAGCGGAAGGGGTTCCAGTGGTTCGCCGACGAGGTGATGCCGCGCCTGCCGCCGGACGTGCTGTACCTGGTGACCGGCGAGGGGCCGATGACGCCGCGCATCCGGGCGGCCATCGGGCGGCACGGGCTGGGCGGGCGCGCGCGGCTGCTGGGCAAGGTGCCCGAGGCGATGCTGCGGACGCTCTATCGCGGCGGCGACCTGTTCGTGATGCCCAACGTCCACGTGCCGGGCGACATCGAGGGCTTCGGCGTGGTGATGCTGGAGGCGGGGCTGTGCGGGATGCCGGTGCTGGCGGCCGACCTGGAGGGGATCAGCGACGTGATCCGCGAGGGTGAGAACGGCCACCTTCTCCCCAGCCGCGACGCCGCCGCCTTCGCCGCCGCCGTCCTGCGCTACCGCGGCGACCGGGCCCGGCTGGCCGCCGCGTCGGCGGCCGCGGCGCGGTACACGGAGCGGACGTATTCGTGGGCGGGCGTGGCCGAGCGCTTCGTGGAGGTGTTCCGCGAGCGGCTGGGCGTGCCCGCGGGCGAGGCGCCGGCGCGGGCGGTGGCCGCGCGGTAGCCTCGCGAGCGGTTCGGTGCGATTCGGTACGATCGTCGTGACGACGGGTCGGTTGCTTCCCCCTTTTTCCGGATGCGTGCAATGGACCTCAACGGCATCATCGCGGTAACCGGCGGTCTCCTGATCGTGCTGATTCCCGTGGCGGGCCTCACCGCGCGCTTCGCGCTCAAGCCGCTGATCGAGACCGTGGCCAGGGCGATGCAGGCACGCCGAGGCGACGAAGCCATGCAGCTGATGGAGCGCCGCATGGCGCTGCTGGAGACGGAGATGTCCGCGATGCGAGCCGAGCTTCAGCAGATCGCCGACGGCCGCGCCTTCGACCGCAAGCTCGCCGCCGGCTCTTCGCGCGCCGAAGGAAACATCGTGGGGAACGGTTGATCGTAGATCCGGAAAGGCAGATCAGCGGACGTCGTCGGCCAGGATGCCGTAGAGGTCCAGGTCCTCGAACACGCCCCACTTGAGCACGTGCTTGCGCAGGCGGCCCTCGAAGGTCATACCGAGCTTCTGCATCACGCGGCCCGAGGCGGGGTTGCGGCAGAAGTGGCGCGCCACCACGCGGTTCAGCCCCAGCACGCGGAAACCGAACTGCACCACTGCGCGCGCACCCTCGGTGGCGTAGCCGGTGTTCCAGAAGTCGCGCGCCACCCAGTAGCCCAGCTCCGCCCGCCGGTGCGGCGGGTCGATCTCCAGCCCCACCGCCGCCACGATCCGCCCGTCGGCCTGCTGCGTGGCGGCGAACACCGCGTTCTCGCCGGTCTCCCACCGCGCCGTGATGCGCTCGATCCACTCGGCCGCCAGCCCTTCGGGGTACGGATGCGGGATGTGGGCGGTGGTGTACGCGATCTCGCGGTGTGACACGATCGCGTGCACCTCGCCGGCGTCGGCCGCGGCGAAGGGGCGCAGGATCAGGCGCTCGGTGCGAAGGGTGGGCTGTGCGGGCATCCGGCTCGTATCCCGATGGATGATCAGGTCGCGCGCGTCCGTCGTCAGTCGATGGTTCCGCCGCCGTCCGGCTCAGCGGCCGGGCCGAGCGGACGCTGCTCGATCAGGAATTCGCTCACCACGCGCCCGCCCAGCAGGTGCTCGTGGATGATGCGCTCCAGCACGGGCGGGTCGCAGCGCCCGTACCACGCGCCGTCGGGGTAGACCACGGCGATGGGGCCGCCCTCGCACACGCGCAGGCAGTTGGCCTTGGTGCGCGCCACCCCGCCGTGCTCGGAGAGACCCAGCTCCTTCAGCCGGCGCTTGAGGAACTCCCACGCCTCCAGCCCGCGCGGCAGGTCGCAGCACTTGGGCTTGCTCTGGTCGCAGCACAGAAAGATGTGGCGGTGCGCCGCCGGCAGCCCCGCCGCGTGCGCCACCCGCCGCAGCCGCTCGGGGTCGAAGGTGTGGTCGCGCTCCGGCGCCTGGTCCTCGCTCACCGCATCCCCTTTCCGCACGGTCGATTCAAATCATCCGCCACCTCGGCAATGTGTGGCGACGACGACGGATGATCAATCGTCCTACCTGATCAATCCCAAAAACAGGTTCTTCGTCGATTTGGTTGCAACCTGATCGCACCAGAACTCGTCGACGAGTGGCTGCAGGCTAGGAATGCGCTGAGTATCGAAATTTTTCGCGGGAACACCCGCTTCCGTCGT
>Ga0070662_100001096_pt1 | contig 16494 bp, 14 predicted proteins | sample KBSC53metaG_FD_65648 | JGI IMG/M metagenome (GOLD analysis project Ga0070662, IMG submission 65648) | Corn rhizosphere microbial communities from Kellogg Biological Station, Michigan, USA - KBS C5-3 metaG | ecosystem: Host-associated > Plants > Roots > Rhizosphere > Soil ...
CCGTACGTTGAAAATGGTGACGCGCCGGAAAACGAACTGCAGGCGCTGGATCACCTGTTCGCCGAGCTGATCCGTGAACGCATCAGCCATGGCGATTTCAAGGGCCACAACCTGTTCTGGGACCAGGGCCGCTGGTCGCTGATCGACCTGGACGCCATGTGTCAGCACGGCTCCGAGGCGAGCTTCGCCCCGGCGTATGCCAAGGACCGGGCGCGGTTCATGCGTAACTGGCCTGAAAGCAGTGCGTTGTACCAATTGATTGATCAGCGGTTGCCTCGAGACATCAACTGATCAGAACCGATACTCCGCCCCGGCGCCTGCATACCACGAACGTCCAGGCGCCGCTTCGTAGTAGCGGTTATTGCCGTCGCCGACGATCACCGAGCCGACATACTGGCGGTCGAGCAGGTTGTCCAGGCGCAGGGTCTGGTGGAAGGTCCAGTGTTCGACTTTCTGCTCAAAGCGGGCGCGCCAGTTGAATACGCTGTAGGCCGGGGCGGCGTGTTGGCTGTTGGTGTCTTCGACGTAGACCTGGCTGCGGTACATCCCTTCGAGGGCGGTGCTGACCCAGTCCCTTGGTTTCCAGCTCAGTTCTGCGAACAGCGTGGTTTGAGGGACTCCCGGCAGGTAGTTGCCCTTGTCGACGGCGGTGTTGCCGCTGACGAAGTCACTGTCGTAGGTGGCTTGCAGGCGGGTGTAGGCGAGGTTGGCGCTCCAGTGCTCGCTGAGCTGGCTTTCGATGCCCAGTTCGAAGCCGCGGCGCAGGGTGCGGCCGGCGTTTTGGTAACTGGTGCGGCCGTCTTTGGATTGAGCGACCACTAACTCATCTTCTGTAGTTATCTGGAATACGGCCGCATTGATCCTGGTGTTTTTCACTTGGGCCTTTAATCCCACTTCGTACTGGGTGCTCTCTGATGGTTTCAAGCCGAAGTTGAAGCCCTCCACATTGCCCGGCGCATAGGCCAATTCGGCCTGGGTTGGTGTTTCGAAGCCTTTGCCCGCGCTCACATAACCATGCAGTTCAGGCGTGAACGCATACATCACGCTCATTGACGGCGTATTTTTCTGATAGGTCTTGTTGCCGCTGGAATCGCCGTTGCTGAGGAACTGGTCGTCAACGTCCAACTGCATGGTGCTGTGCCGGACGCCGGCTTGCAGGGTCCAGCGGTCGAGGGCCCAGTTGGCCTGGATATAGGGGTCGAGACTGCGGGCGGTGTCGATTTCATCGCGGCGCAGTTGGCCTTTTACGCCGAGGGTGTTGCCGCTGTAGTTCTGGTAGCCGTGGCGACTGTCTTCGCTTTGATCGAAATCCAGGCCGGAGATGATCATTAGCTCGCCCGGTGCGCTTTCAATAGGCTGCATCCAGCGCACGCTGCCGCCATAGAACTTGCGGTCGAATTGCACCACGCCGCCGCCACGCTCGTTGGCGGGTGTGCCCTTTGGAATCGACAAATACTGAATCACACTCCGCCGCCCCGTATATCCGTTCACCTGCAGTGTCGCATCGCCGAAGTACCGCTCGTAATTCATCCCCAATTGCTGATGATCGATGCTTTTACGCGTGTTGTACGTCAGCGCGTTGGCGCTCACCGAGCGTGGGTCAGCCTTGTACGCTGCCCAGGTCTGCCCCAGCGGGTCCTGGGTGCCGTTCTGCTCCAGGCTGCTGTAGATCAGCGCCAGCTTGCTGTCGTCATCCGGCTGGACATTGAGCTTGGCGAAGGTCTGGTCGCGGCGTGCGCTGCTGTGGTCGCGGTAGCCGTTGGTGTCCATGCGCGAAGCGTCGAGCACGAAACCGGCGCCGTTGGTCGCGCCTTCGGCGTTCAGGTGGTTCTTGTTCAGGCCGTCGCTGCCCACCAGGGTCTCGGCGCCGATGCGCGGTGGGCCTTCGCCGTCGCGGGAGAACATCTGGATCACGCCGCCGGCATTGCTGCCATACAGGGTGGCGGCAGGGCCGCGCAGCACTTCGATGCGTTCGGCGGTATCGAGGTTGAAGGTGGCCGCCTGGCCCTGGCCGTCCGGGGTGCTGGCGGGGATGCCGTCGGCAATCAGCTTGATGCCGCGCACGCCGAACGCCGAGCGGGCGCCGAAGCCTCGGGAGGAAATCTGCAGGTCCTGGGCATAGTTCTGGCGGTTCTGTACCACCAGGCCAGGCACGCGGGACAGGGCCTCGGAGGCGTTGATGCCCAATTGGCCGTCGCTGATCTGTTCGCGGCTGATGCCGTCCACCGAGTACGGCAGGTCGAAGGTCGGGCTGGCACTGCGCGAGCCGGTGACCACGCTGGGGTCGAGTACCAGCGGGGCGTCGTCGGCCCGAGCGGCATCGCTCAGGGCCAACAGGCCAGGCAGCAACAAGGTGAAGCGGGCGAGGGTTTTCATCAGTCAGCCGGAATCCATGGCGCGCATAGGAGGTAGACGCGCAAAGGGGCGCGAGTTTAGTGGCTCAGGCGATTTTTATCATTTGGGAATCGTCCTACGCTGCAAATCAATGTTGCTGCTTTGGGTCACCCACCTTGGCGATGGTAGCGTGGTCAGCCTTGGCAATAACAATGGCGGATGGGCCATAAGGAGAGGGTCATGAGGATGGGGTCGAAAGTCTTGTGCAGTACGCTGTCGCTTGTGTTGACGGGCTGCGGAACCATCAATACGGTCTTCCGACCCGACGCGGTCACCAGCCAGAACCTCAAGGACTCGCGCAGTCACTGCGAAAACGTGCCGCGCATCTACAGCGGGGTGATCTACGGGTTCTGCACGCTCAATGGGGAGCCGGCGCCCGACAAGAGCCTGAAGGACAACAGCCTGATCGACCATGGCGGGAGCATGCTACCCTTTGTCGCGGTCGAGTTTGTCGCCTCCGGCGTGCTGGACACCCTGGTGCTGCCCTACACCGTTTACCGTCAAAGCCGGGACGGCAGCATCGAGATCTTCCGCTGATCCCTCTTGACGCTCGCCGCTAACAGCTTCCCCTCGCTTTTACGCTATAATCCCGCCCTTTAGCTGTTTCCCGCCCAGGCGGGAAACACACTTTTTTCAGGCGCAACCCGCCTGCATGCAGACTAAAAGAGGCTAGACCCCTGTGGCATTGACGATTCTTGGCCTGTCCGGCGCCCTTAGCCATGATCCTTCCGCAGCCTTGTATATCGACGGCAAGCTGATCGCTGCCGCCGAAGAAGAACGCTTCGTACGCGACAAACATGCAAAGAACCGCATGCCCTACGAGTCGGCGAAGTTCTGCCTGGAACAGGCCGGTATCAAGCCTTCCGACGTTGACGTGGTGGCGATCCCGTTCGCCCCGATCAGCCTGTTCGGTGAGGCGCGCTGGCATTACGCCAAGCGTTACTGGTACGCCCCGGACCGCGCCCTTGATGCGATCCTGATGGGCAACCGTCGCTACAAGCGCTATCGCAACAAGATCGTCTGGTGCCTGGAGCAACTGGGCTTCGATCCGAAGAAAATCAAGATCGAACCGGTTGAACACCACCTGGCCCACGCTTCCAGCGCCTACCACTGCTCCGGCTTCCAGGAGAAAACCGCGATCCTCGGGATCGACGGTAAAGGTGAGTACGCCACCACGTTCTTCGGCTACGGCGAAAACGGCAAGATCCACAAGATCAAGGAATTCTACGACCCGGACTCCCTGGGCGGCCTGTACGGCGCGATCACCGAGTTCCTCGGTTTCGAGATGCTCGACGGTGAGTTCAAGGTCATGGGCATGGCGCCGTATGGCGATGCCAGCAAGTACGATTTCTCGCGCCTGGCCTCCTTCGAGAACGGCGAGCTGGTGATCAATACCGACTACGCCAACGTCATCGGCCTGCGCCGTTATAAAGAGAAGGGCAAGGGTTTCTACTTCTCGCCAAAACTGATCGAGTGGCTGGGCCCCAAGCGCGAAGGCGATATCGCCGACGAGCCGTACATCCACTACGCCGCCAGCATGCAGGCGCTGTTCGAGAAGCTGGCCCTGCAGATGATCGACCACTACCTGGGCGACATCCTCAAGGACACCGGCAAGCTGGCCTTCGCCGGCGGCTGCGCGCTGAACGTCAAGCTGAACCAGAAAATCATCGCCCGTGATGACGTCAAGGAGCTGTTCGTACAGCCAGCCTCCGGCGATGCCGGTACTGCCGTGGGCGCAGCGGCCTACGTGTCCCACGCCCGGGGTGTGCCGGTGGAGAAGATGGAGCACGTCTACCTCGGCCCGTCCTACAGCAACGAAGACGTGATCGCCGCGTGCGCCAAGCACGAGAGCAAGCCGAACTGGCGCAAGATCGAGAACATGCCCCAGCGCATCGCCAAGATCATGGTCGATGGCAACCCGGTGGCCTGGTTCCAGGGCCGCATGGAGTTTGGCCCGCGTGCACTCGGCGGTCGTTCGATCATCGGTTGCCCTAGCGCCACCGGGGTGGCGGATCGCATCAACCACCAGATCAAGTTCCGCGAGCGCTGGAGGCCTTTCTGCCCGTCGATGCTCGACACCGTCGCGCCGCAGATGATCAAGGTCGACCACCCTGCACCCTTCATGACCTTCACCTTTGAAGTGGCCGAAGAGTGGAAGACCCGCGTGCCGGAAGTGGTCCATGAAGATGGCACCTCCCGCGCCCAGGTGCTCAAGCGCGAGTACAACCCGCGCTACTACGACATGATGAAAGAGCTCGAAGTGCTGACCGGCAACGGCGTGTCCCTGAACACCTCGCTCAACCGTCGCGGCGAAGCGATGATCTGCTCGCCGACCGACGCGCTGAACATGTTCTTCGGCTCCGACCTGCAATACCTGATCATGGAAGACATCCTGGTCGTCAAGGACGGCGTGGACCCTTATGACGCGCTCGGCTGAACGCCACGTCCTGCAGTTCTGCCACGGCTATGACGGGCCGTTCCTGGACTGCGCGCGGCAGTACGCCAGTCTGTTCGCAGGCTCCGGCTACAAAGTGACCACGGTGTTCCTCACCGGGGTCGCCGACCCCGAGGTGGCCGCCGGTTGCGCCAGTGATGAAGTGCTGTTCATGGAATTCAGCTCCAAGGCCGTTCGCGGCCTCAAGCTTGGGGCTATTGCCGAGTTGCGCAAGATCGCAGCGTCGCGCAATTTCAGATTCTGCATTGCCCACCGTTTCAAGCCGATCTACGTGGCCTTGCTGGCCACGCGGTTGCCGGTGATCGGTGTGCATCATGCCTTTGGTGATTACCAGCGCCGTAGCCGCAAGCTGTTTGCCGGCATTTTCCGCAAGCGCCTGAGCCTGCTCGGGGTGTCCGACGCGGTGCGTGACGATATGCGCCGTTGCCTGCCGGCTTGGCCGGCTACGCGGATCCAGACGCTGTACAACCGCATCGATGTCGACGCCCAGCAGGCCATGCAGGTGCCGGTGGATGAGGCACGTGACGCCCTGGGGCTGTCGCCGGACGAGTGGGTAGTCGGCAATGTCGGCCGCCTGCACCCGGACAAGGACCAGGCCACGTTGCTCAAGGGTTTTGCCCTGGCACTGCCGCAACTGCCGGAGCGAAGCCGACTGGCGATCCTCGGCAGTGGCCGCCTGGAGCAGGACCTCAAGGAACTGGCCCGGGAACTGGGCGTTGCCGACAAGGTGCTGTTCCTTGGCCAGGTGCCGGATGCGCGCCGGTATTTCCGCGCATTCGATGTCTTTGCACTGAGCTCCGACCACGAGCCGTTCGGCATGGTGTTGCTGGAGGCCATGGTTGCTGGCGTGCCGTTGCTGGTCACGGCCTGTGGCGGGGCGAAGGAAGTAGTGGAAGGGGTAGGTGTCCTGTTCCCCTTTGGCGACGCCGAGCGCCTGGCCCAGGGGCTGCGGCACCTGGCCGCGATGGATCGCCAGCAGCAACGGCAGTGTGCCGAGATGATGCTGGAGCGCCTGCATGCGCGTTTCTCGGATCAGGCGGTACGCGATACTTTCTGGCAACTGCCGCACGTTATTGAACTGACCGCGGGGGCTTGATGCTCAATCGATTCCGAGGCTGGCGCGAGCGAGGCTGGTCCGTTGTTGACGCGCCAGTCTACAGCGATGCCTGGCAGCGTTTTGGCGGCAGCGTCGCCACCCATCCACAGGTGATCGAACGCCTGGCGGGGCTTGCCGAGATCCCGGTGCGTTACCTGGCCTGGGAGCAGGGCGGCGATCTTCAGGCGTGCATCGCCACTTGGGGGCGTGACCTGGCGTTGTCCAAGGATGTACTCAAGCAGCGCGGCAAAAAGGGCCTGTTCGACCTGGGCAATGCCGAGCTGATCTTGCCGGCAGCCGCTAGGGCCAAGGCGCCGCTGCGTCAGCGTGCGCGCTATCTGTCGGTGTTGAACGAAGGCCGTTTCAGTGGCCTCAAGCCCCAGGCCGAGCAACTGGCCATGGCGCGTACGCCGGAAGAACTGTCGAAGAAATTCCGCTACAACCAGCGCCGTGAACTGCGCCTGCTGGAAGAGGCGGGCGGCGTCGTGCGGCCGGTGGGTGAGTTTTCCAGTCAGGAGCTGGCGGCGATCTACTGCGATTTGTTCCTGCGCCGCTGGGGCTTTGTCGCCACGGGCGCCGAGCGTATGGCTGAGGTGATCGAGTTGCTGCGCGAGTGGCTGATCGGCTCGGTGATCTTTCTCAACGATGCGCCGATTGCGGTCCAACTGGTGTACCGGGTCGAGTCGCCCGAGTGGATCAGCGTGGAGTATGTCAATGGTGGCGTCGACCCTGAAACCCGTGCGTTCAGCCCGGGCAGTGTCTTGAGTTTTCTCAACACCCAGAGTGCCTGGGAACAGGCGCGTGAAGTCGGCAAGCCGCTGCGGTTTTCCTTTGGGCGTGCCGACCGCGAGTACAAGGACCGCTGGTGCAACCCTGTGCCGGTGCTGACCGTATGAGCCGCAAACAGCAATTGCTCAAGCGCCATCGGCGCAACAAGCGCATCGGCCTGTTGATCGGCTTGCTGCTGTTGGTGGCGATCGGCATCTGCGTGGCCTGGTGGTTGCCCTTGGTACTGGGCGTGCTGGCCTGGGTTGCCCATGAAGCCTGGTTTGCCGACCATTTGTTTTATGCGCCTGGCGAAGACTATCAATACCGTTTTTCGGCGGATGCCGAGGTGAGTGGGGTTCGCTTCGAGGGCGGGCGTCTGCTGGTTGATTCGGCTCTGGAGACCGATGCGACGTTGGTGTTGGCGATCCGGGTCAAAAGCGCTTGGTTGGGACGCCTGCTGGACCCTGCTGTCGAGATTCTGGGGGGCGAGAGTCCCGACCGCCAGGCCTTCGAGCGAGGCGTGAATGGCGTGCGTTATCTCAACCTCAGTGGCTTGGCCCCGGCCCTGATGGCCGATGAGTTGCGCTTGCATGGGCGCTTTTGCCGATTGCTGGGAGCGCCCCGGCTTTGGGCCTGGGCCACTGCGGATTACACGGCGCAACGGGTGATGGTCATCGCGCCCCATGCCGACGATGCCGAGCTGGCCGCATTTGGTCTTTACAGCCAGGCCGACAAACCCTGGATCGTGACCCTCACCGCCGGTGAAATCGAAGCCGAGCACTATCAAAAGATGGGCCTGGATGCGGTCGAGGCCGCGCGCATCAAGGGACGCCTGCGTGCCTGGGACAGCATTGCCGTACCCCGCTGGGCCGGGGTACCCGAGGCGCAATGCGTGCAATTGGGCTACTTCTGCCTGCAATTGCCGGCGATGCGGGCGACGCCGGATCAGCCGGTCGCGTCGCGTGAGGCGGATTTGTCGGATATCCGCCTGTTCCGCCAGTTCAACCCGCACCCGTTGCCGGCGGACCAGGATGGCCTGCCCACCTGGAACAACCTGCTGGCCGACCTGCGCCACTTGTTGCTGACGGCGCGCCCCGAGGTGATTGTGCTGCCCCATCCGGTCCTCGACCCGCACCCTGATCACATCTGTGCGCACCAGGCGGTCACCGAAGCCTTGCAAGGGCTGGAGTGGCAACCGACAACTGTCCTGGGCTATGCCAACCACCTGCATGACAACGACCGCTGGCCCATGGGCGATGCAGGCGCCGGCATTGCGTTGCCGCCGCAGTTCGACGACGACGCGTTGGCGTTGTCACCCTACAGTGTGTCGCTGTCGCTGGCGCAGCAGCGCGATAAGGCCATGGCGTTGGGCATGATGCATGACCTGCAACCGGCACCGCCGTTCAAGCGCCGTGTACGACGCTGGCTGCAGCGTGTCTTGGCGGGCCGTGCGCCGTCGCCCTATGGTGAGAACGAATTTTTCCGCAAGGCCGTACGACGGCACGAGTTGTTGTGGCGTTTGGGAAAGGATGAGTCATGAAAGTCTTGTTTCTGGTGCAGAAAGAACAGCGCGCCATCCTCGATCGCTTGTACGAAGGCATTGCCGAGCACTGCGAGTGTGATACCCGCTGGCTGAGCAGTGCTGATCAGCGCAACCTGCGTGGTTACTTCCGGCGCGAAGTCGACGTGACCCGTTACGACCGCATCGTGTTCTTCCTGCGCTTCAAGCAGGAAATCCGTCAGGTCGGGTTTATCCGCACGATCCCGAACCTGGTGATCCTCGAGCACGATGCTTACCAGAACTACATTCCCTGCAAGTACACCGGCAAGTTCAGCGCGCATTACCGGCGCCTGCCGTGGGCGCGGGTGATTAGCTCCGGCCACATGGTGACCGAGCGCCTGCGGGCCGAAGGTTTTGATGCGGTATTCGTACCCAAGGGCTATGACCAGGCACTGTTGCAGCCCCAGGATCGTGAGCGTGATATTGAACTGGCATTTGTCGGCAGCACCAACAGCGTGGCCTACAGTGGTCGCAAGGCATTGCTCGATGAGCTGGCGAAGGTTGAGCCTTTGGTGGTGACGCGCACCAAGTCCGGTGAGGAATATTGCGCCACCCTCAACCGCATCCGCTTTTTCGTCAGTGCCGATGTGGGCATGGGCGAATACATGATCAAGAACTTCGAAGCCATGGCCTGTGGCTGCGTACTGCTGGCGTTTGACCAGGGTGCGGCGGAAAACGAGGCCCTTGGCTTTGAGGATATGGTCAATGTGGTGTTCTATAAGGACATCCCGCAGTTGCAGGAAAAGCTCGCCGTGTTGCGGTCCAACCCGTCGTTGGCGACCGATATTGCACGCCGTGGGCAAGCGCTGGCGGTTGGCGAGTTCAGTTTTGCCCGTATCGGCCAGCGTATTGTCGAGGTATTAAAGCCGCCCTTAAGGCCGCGTTCTCCCTTGAGTATGCTGGAAAGGTTGCGCCTGAAGCTGGGCGTTTAATATCGGCTGAGTAGCCGTAAATGATGGCTATATGATATTATCGAGGCTTGAATGCAATTCTCCGATCAAAGCGACATAACGCTCGTGGTGACCAGTTGTGGTCGCTTCGATTTGTTGAAGCGCACGCTCGAGAGCTTCGATCTGTTCAATACGGCGGACATACGCGAAGTCTTGATTACTGAAGACTCCGGCGATGAAGCCGTGCGCCTTGCGGTTCCCGAACACTGGCAAAGACATTGCACTTTTTTGATCAACCGCCCAAAGCTTGGGCAGTTGGCATCCATCGACTTGGCTTACGAGTTGGTCAAGACTCCCTACATTTTCCATTGCGAGGATGACTGGGCGTTTTATCGACCGGGTTTTGTCGAGGACTCCAAAACTGTGCTGGAGCAGCGCCCCGACATTCTGCAGGTATGGTTACGCAATTACGTTTATGACTTGCAGGTGCACAGCCCCTATATCCATCTGGGGCCGCGCGAGGTGATCGGCGGGGTGCCGTGTTATCCCTTGCAGTCCGACAAGCCTGAGTGGCAGGGGTTTTCACTGAACCCTGGGCTGCGTCGTATCAAGGAGTATCGGTTGTGCGCTCCCTATGCCGGGTTTGAGGGTGAGAAAGGGTTGTCCAAGCGTTACGCGCAGTTGAACCTGGTGGCCGTGACTCTTGAAGGTGATGCGGTTTTGCATACCGGTTTCGGTCTGCATGTGGCGACGGCGAAAGAGCGTCTGACCAAAGCACGGCGCAAGCGGCGAGAGCGGATCAAGCTGGCGGCCATGTTGATACTGGGACTGGGTATCGGCTGGTTGATCCATTAGTTGCTTATGACAAGCCACCTTCACGCCGCAAAAGGTCACTTTTATCGATGAGTATCCTCAATATCATGTGGGCCGGGGGTTCTGCATTCGCTTCAGTGCAGAAGGTTCATCAACAGATACTGTCTCATGCCATTTGTCCTTCACCGATCAACACTTGGCTGCTTCAAGGCGGTGCGCAGAAAGGTGATCCGGTGCGAGAGTGGAACCTCTCCTCTGCCCAGCTCAAGGGCCGGCACGTGTGGAAACTGCTGACGCCGCTGATGCGTACGCGGTTTCACAAGGCGCTGCCTGAGGATCTGGAAATTGTGCTGCTGGATGGAATTGGCGTGGCCCGGGTGATATTGCCCGTACTCCAACGGTTGCCGCAGGTACGGGCCGTTGTCGTCTTTCACGGCGCCACGCGCTTGCGCCGAGCAGACCAGAAGCTGCTCGACCAGTTTCCGGCTGCACGCTTGACCATCGCCGCCGTGTCGCAAACCCTTGCAAGCTCGCTGGAGCGGTATCTGCAACGGCCCGTCGCGGTGCTGCGCAGTGCATTTGACCCAGTGGCTTTTCGTGCGGCCACGCTTTCCCGGGAACAGGCTCGTTCGCATCTGGGCTTGCCGCTGGAAGGCTCGCCCGTGCTGGGCGCCGTCGGACGGTTGGTGGAGGGTAAGGGGTTCGGCTGTTTGCTTGACGCGTTTGCCAGTGTGTCGGCCCATCAACCAGATGCGCGCCTGGTGATTATCGGTGAGGGGCCGGCAAGGCCTGCCCTTGAGGCGCGCATCGACGAGCTGGATTTGCGAGGCAGGGTATCGTTGCCGGGCCATCTGCCAGAAGCGGCGACTCTGTACCGTGCGTTTGACTGGGTGGCCATCCCATCGACGGAAGAGGGCTTGGGACTGATCCTGCAAGAGGCGGTGATGGCCGGTGTGCCGGTATTGACCAGCGAGTTGGCGGTGTTTCGCGAACAGTTGGCGGATGCCGGCTGGTACGCGCCGTCAGACAATGTGCACGCTTGGGGGCGCCTGATGGAGCGCGCTTTCGCTACGCCGGCCCACAGTGTGCTGGAGGCTCAATCGCGAGCGTTGGCGCCGGAGCAAGCGTGGAAGGATTTCAGTGAAACCTCCCAGCGTCTTTTCTCATGCCGCTAGCAGGGCTTGTTCCAGTGCTTGCATTGGAAAGCGTTCGTTCAGCTTCTCGCGCGCAATATAACGTGCGAAATGCTGCACGTTGCGCCGTGCGAGTGCGGGGTTGAGCGGGGCGCGAAGAAAGCGCATATCCGCCACATCGATCAGCCCCATTTCATTGTCAGGCGTGACAACAATGTTGCCCAGGTGCAGGGAGCGAAAGTAGATGCCTGCACCATGCAGGCGGCGAATGAGTGCTACCAGCGGGTCGAGGTTGGACTGCCAGTCAAAGCCTTCCTTATTGGAAATCTGGCGCAGCGTTTCCCCTGGCAGCGGGCGATACAGCACCGCCGTCATGCCAGGTGCAGCCAACTGATAGTACGCAAGTACGGTCAAGGTGGGGATGCCACGCTGTTGCAGCTGCGCCACGTTATCGATGAAGCGTTTGGAGTAGGGACGAAACAGTGCTGATGAAAGCAGGCGCTTGCGGCGAAACAGTTTAAGGATGTTCCCGTCCGCCAACAGGTAGACTTTGGGGCCGTGGCTGTCCTGTTCGAGGATCTTGGCGCCTTCAATCATCGTGGTTAAATCGGCTTGGGGAAGCCTTGAACATTGCATCGTCGGAAAGCCTTGTGGGAGTCGCGGGCACAGTGATCGGCAATAATGCCGAAAGTTTTGGGTTTTAACCATGCCGGGTTGGCAGGTTGAACGTATTCAGGAGCGAGTGATGCAAGCAAGTCGTTGGGCGCAGGTATGGATGATTTTCGGATTGCTGTGGTTTTTGCTGGCAATTGCCTTTGCGCCTACCAATAAAATTTATCAACAAGGCTTGACCCTGTTTCTGTGGTTGCCGGCCATGGTGTTTGCCTGGTCGGCGCGTGAGCGGCTCATGGAAGTCTGGCGTGAGCAACGCTGGATATGCCTGATGATTGCGGCGCTGGCGGTCTGGGGCTCGGTCAGTTTGTTGTGGACCAACGCTGAAGATCCTTCGCGTGAGGCCAAGCGCTTGCTGTATATCGGCGTGTTCCTGCTGTTTTTCCCGGTGTTCGCCTGTGGGCAGACCGAGCGTGTCATTCGTGTGATGCAGTGGGGCGGTTTCGGTCTGGCCCTTTCTTCGCTGGTGGCGATCATCAAGTTTTATGGGGTTGAGCATAATGCCTGGTTCGCCCGCCTTGAAGGGCTGGGGCAGCTGTCCCACCCGATCCTGGGGGCCTACGTGATTGGCCTGGCGGCGGTCTGGCTGCTGCACTGGCTGCCGCGTGGTCGTTGGATGCAAGTGGCGTGGGTGCTGTCCATCGGGCTTCTCGGGCTGTTCGTGGTACTGAGCCAAAGCCGTGGTGCTGCACTGGCGTTGCTGTTGACGGTAGTGGCGATGCCGGCGTGGTGCCGTGACCGACGTACCGCAGTGATCGCCATTGGGGCGGTGGTTGCGGCACTGGCGGTGTTCTTCGCCATGCAATCGTTGATGCTGGCTCGCGGTGTCTCTTATCGGCCCCAGATCTTCATGTCCTCCATGCAGATGATCGCTGAGCATCCGTGGGCCGGCCTTGGGTTGGGGGGCGATTACAAAGTGTTGGCTGACGGCATTTATTTCGACCACGCCCATAACCTGTTTTCCCATGTCGCCATCGAACTGGGCCTGCCTGGCCTGCTGCTCTGGTGCGGGCTGTGGTTCGGCGTGCTGTGGCAAGCCTGGAAAGCCCGCGACACGCTCTACGGCAAGGGCATCATCGGCATGTGGGTGTTTTCGTTCCTGGCCATGCAGTTCGATGCGGCGAGCCTCACGGGCACGCCACGGGCGGAGTGGTTTATCTCGTGGCTGCCGATTGCGCTGGCCAGTGTCCTGGTCTGGGCTCGGGCCAACCCCGACGCATGTGATAAAGTTCGCGTCCTACCCAATCAGTGAGCTCGACACATGAGTGACGCACCGCCCAAAGCGGACCAGGAATCCAGCCTGAAGATCTATCTCCGGCTGCTGGGCTATGTGAAACCGTACATCGGCATGTTCCTGCTGAGTATCGTGGGCTTCGTGATCTTTGCTTCCACCCAGCCGATGCTCGCCGGGATCCTCAAGTATTTCGTGGATGGCTTGAGCAACCCGGACGTGGTGTTCATGCCCAAGGTCCCGTTCTTCAAGGACCTGAAGTTGCTGATGGCCGTGCCGCTGCTGATCATCCTGATCGCTGCGTGGCAGGGCCTCGGCTCGTTCCTGGGCAACTACTACCTGGCCAAGGTCTCCCTGGGTCTGGTGCATGACTTGCGGGTCCAGCTGTTCAATAAGTTGCTGGTGCTGCCCAACCGTTATTTCGACACGCATAACTCCGGGCACCTGATTTCCCGCATCACCTTCAACGTGACCATGGTCACCGGCGCCGCCACGGATGCGATCAAGGTCGTCATCCGCGAAGGGCTGACGGTGGTGTTCCTGTTCGGCTACCTGCTGTGGATGAACTGGAAGCTGACCTTGGTGATGCTGGCGATCCTGCCGCTGATCGCCGTGATGGTCGGCAGCACCAGCAAGAAATTCCGCAAGCAGAGCAAGAAGATCCAGGTGGCGATGGGGGACGTCACTCACGTGGCCTCGGAGACCATCCAGGGTTATCGCGTGGTGCGCAGCTTCGGTGGCGAAAGCTATGAACAGCATCGCTTTGCCGCAGCCAGCCAGGGCAACACCGACAAGCAACTGCGTATGAACAAGACCGGCGCGGTCTATACGCCAATGCTGCAGTTGGTGATCTATACCGCCATGGCGACGTTGATGTTCCTGGTGCTGCTGCTGCGCGGGGACGCCACGGCAGGTGACCTGGTGGCCTACATCACCGCTGCGGGCCTGCTGCCCAAGCCGATCCGGCAGCTGTCGGAAGTCAGCTCGACGATCCAGAAGGGCGTGGCCGGTGCCGAAAGCATCTTCGAGCAGTTGGATGAAGAACCGGAAGTCGACAGCGGCACCGTGGAGCGTGATCGCGTCAGCGGCCGTCTCGACGTGCGCAACCTGAGCTTCACCTATCCAGGTGCCGAGCGTGAGGTGCTGAAGAACATCAACTTCACCGCAGAACCTGGGCAGATGATCGCCCTGGTCGGGCGTTCGGGCAGTGGCAAGTCCACGCTGGCCAGCTTGATTCCGCGCTTCTACCACCACGAAACCGGGGAAATCCTGCTGGATGAGGTGGAGATCGAAGACTACCGCCTGCGTAACCTGCGCCGCCATGTGGCCCAGGTGACCCAGCACGTCACGCTGTTCAATGACACCGTGGCCAACAACATCGCCTACGGCGACCTGGCGGATGCGCCGCGTGAGGACATCGAAAAAGCCGCCGCCGATGCCTATGCCATGGACTTCATCGCCCAGCTGCCCAAAGGCCTGGACACCGAAGTCGGTGAGAACGGCGTGCTGCTTTCCGGTGGCCAGCGGCAGCGCTTGGCCATCGCCCGTGCATTGCTGAAAAATGCCCCGCTGCTGATTCTGGATGAGGCGACGTCGGCACTCGACACCGAGTCCGAGCGTCACATTCAGGCCGCGCTGGACAAGGTCATGAAAGGCCGCACCACCCTGGTGATCGCGCACCGGCTGTCCACCATCGAGAAAGCCGACATGATTCTGGTGATGGACCACGGCGAAATTGTCGAGCGTGGTACACATGTGGAACTGCTGGCCATGGGCGGCTACTACTCGCGCCTGCACGCCATGGGCCTGGATGAGCCGGCAACGGCTAACATCACCTGATAGACCGGGGCGCGCAAGGCGCCCCGGTATTTGTATCAAGATCCTTACCCAGCTTGACCAAAGCCAAATAATTCGCGACCTGCCGTTTGTTATGTTGGCCTTCTCGATTCGAATGACGAACGAGAGGGCTAACCTTCTTGCGTGGGTAATGGAATGTTGCAGCGTCTGTTCTGGAAATTGCTTCCCAAGCCCCAAAGGGTGTTCTTGCTGGGGCGGTTGTCGGTGGTGGATCGCCAGGCGGTGAATAAATCCCTGTCTGGAGTGACCACTCTCAACCCGGCCTTCGAACGACACCAATGTGTATTCATCCACGTGCCCAAGTGCGCCGGCAGCAGTGTCTGCTCGGCATTGCTCGATGGGCGCTGGCCGGGGCACCTGCCGTATTACTGGTACCAGCAGCAATTTCCCGAGCACTGCGAGCGCAGCTTCAAGTTTGCCTTCGTGCGTGACCCGCTGGAGCGCGCCTACTCGGCCTATACCTACTTGCGCGGCAATCATATGGGGAGTCGTGACCTGCACGCCCAGGCGCTGGTTTCAAGCTATCGCGATTTTGATCAATTCGTGGCCGGTTGGCTGCACCCCGACAACCTGCGTCGCCAGCTGCACTTTGCGCCCCAGATCGATTTTCTGGTGGACGAGATAGGGCGCATGGCCATGGATTTCCTGGGGCGTCAGGAGTCCTTGGAGCAAGACTTCCAGCACCTGTGCGAGCGCCTCGGCGTGACCACATCCCTGCCACATCTGAATGTTTCACTGGGACGGCGCAATGGGCCGGTCAGGGATTTCTGCTCCTTGCGTACTCGTCGGCTGGTTCGGCGTGCCTATCAACGTGACTATGAGGTCCTGGGTTATGAATAGTCAGTCGCTCGTCGGCAGTTCTGTTTCTATCCGCCCCTTTGCGATGTCGTTGTCGGTGGCGGCACGGGCTGCACTCAAGCATCAGCAGCCTTGCTGTGTGTGGTTGACGGGGTTGTCCGGGTCGGGCAAGTCGACCCTGGCCAATGCCCTGGAAGTGCGGCTCAGCGAGCAAGGGCGGCACACTTTTGTGCTCGATGGCGATAACTTGCGCACCGGCCTGTGCAATGACTTGGGCATGAGCGATGCGGCGCGCAAGGAAAATATCCGGCGTATCGGCGAAGTGGCGCGGCTGATGGTGGATGCGGGACTGATCGTGATTGTCTCGGCGATATCTCCGTTCAGCGCCGACCGGGCGACCGCCAAAGCGCTGTTCGGGGCGGAGCAGTTCTTTGAGGTCTATATCAGTACACCGTTCGATGTGTGCGCTCGACGTGACCCCAAAGGCTTGTATCGCGCCGCCCTGGAAGGGCGCATCAAGGCCTTCACCGGCCTGGACAGCCCCTATGAGGCCCCGATCAAGGCGGACTGCGAAATCAATACGGATGACGTCGAGTTGGCCGACGCCGTGGACCATATTTTGGCGGCCCTGTTTAAAAAGTGATCAGAATTCGCCCGTGATGCATCCCGGACAAAGCTCTCGAACTAGGCGACGCTCGCCCTGTGCTAATATCGCGCCCCTGTTCATTTTGTATGTGGGTTGCTCCATGAAGTTGTCCATGCCGCGATTCGATCAAGCCCCTGTCTTGGTGGTCGGCGATGTCATGCTCGACCGTTACTGGCATGG
>Ga0070662_100001105_pt1 | contig 16452 bp, 20 predicted proteins | sample KBSC53metaG_FD_65648 | JGI IMG/M metagenome (GOLD analysis project Ga0070662, IMG submission 65648) | Corn rhizosphere microbial communities from Kellogg Biological Station, Michigan, USA - KBS C5-3 metaG | ecosystem: Host-associated > Plants > Roots > Rhizosphere > Soil ...
CTACCTCCGATCGAGACCGGCGCGCTCAACGATGTGACGGCTAGCCAACGATCGCGTCCACCATGAGCGCTCAGGGCGTCATCAATAACGGTAGCGGGAATAGTGTTGTCCGCCATATCGATTCCTTCCCGGCAAGCAGCCGTAGCGCCGCGCCAACGTTGACGCAAGAGCTCACGTGGCGAGCATGCCGCCATCGACCGGTAGCGTTATACCGGTGACGTAGCTGCTGGCGTCGCTGGCCAAGAAGATGAGCGCGGTGTTGAGTTCTTCAGCGCGGCCGAGACGTCCGTGAAGCGTGCGCGGAATGACCGTGCGGGCGACGTAATCGCCTTCGAACTGATCCGTCATCTCGGATTCGAAATAGCCGGGCGCGAGCGCATTCACGCGAATTCCCTTGCGGCCAGTCCACTGCTGGGCCAGGTCGCGGGTGAGGCCGATGAGACCGGCTTTGGAAGACGCATAGGCAGCCTGGGGTAGCCCCGCCGTGGTCAGACCGAGGACGCTGGTGATGTTGATGATCGAGCTGCCCGGCTGCATTACCTTTGCGCACGCCTGAGCCATCCAATAGCAGCCGTGCAGGTTGATGTCGATTACCGATCTGAATTGTTCAGGGGTTTCCCGGGTGGCCGGAACGGCGGTGCCGACGCCGGCGTTGTTGACCAGAATGTCGACCCTGCCGAACATGCGCATCGTGGCGTCGACGAGCTCGCGGCATTCGTCGGGACTCGTCACGTCGGTACGTACCACGAGCGCGCCTCGGCCGGTGTTTTCGACAAGCTTGCGTGTGCCCGTCAACCGATCCTCCCGGCGGGCGGCGAGTGCCACGTCGGCGCCGGCCTCCGCCAGCGCGACGGCGAAGGCGACGCCGATTCCGCTCGATGCGCCAGTGACGATCGCCACCCGACCGTCGACGCGGAAGCGCTCGAGAATTGTCATCGCACGGTTCCCTTCGCTACGTCAGACCTCGGGGAGGCCGAATTCGTCAGATACGCCGACCGAAGCCGTGACCGCATCGACCCGCGCCGACACCGTGCGCTCGACGGCGTCGAAGGCCCGCCGCGAACCAGGTGTGTCGGTCATCGCGGGGGCGCGGGTTGACACGGGTTTAGTTCGTCGACGCGGCGTTGGGCGTTGGCTTGGACGGCTTGTTCTCCCGAATCCAGCGCTTTTCCTCCTCGGACCCGGAGTCGGGAGGACGCATCCCCTGAACGGTCCACTGATTCCGGGGTGTGTCGTCGATGTGAATCTCCCAATCAAGTCCGCGGTCACGGACAAACGGGTGAATCGTCTTGTTCATGAATTTCAGCATCAGCTCTCTGAATTCGTCCGGCATCGCGTACGCGATGTGGTCGATGGAGAACCGCACGAAGTCGTTTCGCGGTACGCCGCCGATGAACAGGGAATCCTTTGGCACGTCGTGAAAGACGACCACCACGTAAAAACGCGGCATCATCATCTCGGGAAGCCCGCCGGCCTCCGAGGCGTAGATGTCGGTGATGGCTTCCGCGAAGGCACGTTTGTCGTCTTTCGAATAGGTACCTTCGGTGCAGTACACGTTCCACAGTGGCATGCGGTCTCCTAGCTCATGTGCCAACGGATTCGCCGACCGATTGGCGGTTCGGCGATACCCCCATGTGCTCGACGAACCAGTCGCGAGCAGGCGGAGCGGTCTGATCGAAAAAGGTTGTGTAGGCGTCGAAGTGCCCGCCATCGAAGGTGAGCAGCTTCTTGGGCTCTGGGGTGGCTTCGTACACCTCGCGCTGGACTTCGGTGAAGGTGCACACATCGTGTTCGGCGAAGATCATCAACAGCGGTTTGGGTGTGATGTACGGAATCCAACCCGCCGGTTCGAACTCGACGAAGTTCTCCAATGAGCGAATCGTCGTCTCGTTGTTCCACATCCCCGATTCGATTGCTTCGCGGTATTCCTCGGGGAACTGGCGCGGAAATGCACACAGTTCGTCGGGATCTTCGGAGAACATCGGCACCATCATCGGAGGTTGACCTACCAGGCGACCGAGCCGGTCGGCTGCGGCTCGGCGTCGGATCTCGGCCAACTCCTCTGAGGTGAACAGTTTCGCCGCGTTGCGGTGACCACTGACGTTTGGGATCTGAGCGACCACGCATCGGACTCGGGGGTCATTGGCGGCGGTGACGATCGCCAGTCCGCCCGAGAAACTCGACCCCCACACGCCGAATCCTTGTTCGGAGTCGAACTCCGGTTGGGACTCCGCGAAGGTGATGGCGTCGCGTAGATCGGTGATGTGTTTGAAGACGTTCAGTTCCTGCCGCGGTTCGCCCTCGGAGGTGCCCCAGCCCCGATTGTCGAAATTGAGCACCGCAAAACCAGCCTCGGCAAACAAGGCAGCGTACGAGTCGATGTGCGGTTTCACTCCCCCGAAGCCTGGACACATGACGATCCCGGGGTGAGCGCCAGGGCCCGGCGAGTGCAGGTACGCCCGCAGGATCGTGCCGTCTTCGGTTAGAACCTTGGCTCGCCGCATATCTACGCCTGCTTTCTCGAGAACCACGACTGTGCTGAGAAGTGCAACGTCCAGCGGTTGCCGAAGTCGGGGTATTTCGATTTCATCAGCGCAACCAGCTCATCGGCGCTGTCGAGCCGCTGCGCGCCCTCAGCGAAGTCACTGATGTACGAGCGTGTTTCATCCACCATCCGACTGGCCTCGTAGTCGGTGGACTCGGGTTTCCGGTGGCCCGCAACGATCATCCGGGCGGACAGCTTCTCGATGGCATCCAGGCTCAGGAGCCAGCGCTGCCAGCCACTGGGGCCGCTCAATCCGAGCATCGCGTGGATCTGGTTGTAGACCACGTCACCGGCGACCACTGCGTCGAGGTCAGGGATGTGGACGACGGTGCTGGGCCGGATGTCGCCCTGGCCGACTTCGACGATCTGCAGCTCGTGTCCTTCCAGCTCGATTGCCAATCCGTCGAGCGTCTCCGGAACAGCGGTCGGCTTGGCGACCCGGTCGCCGAACATCGCCGCCCACTGCTGCGCCTCAACCTCTTTCGCTTGGTTGATGTACTCCACAACCGGGCCCGTCGCGACGACACGTGCATCGGGGAAGGTGGCCAACAAGTCACCCGCGCCGTACCAGTGGTCGGCGTGGCCGTGCGTCACATAGATGGTCGTCAACTTCTTACCCGCACGTGCGATGAACTCCGCCAGGTCGGCCACGTCTGTGCGAATGTGCTGTGCATCGATCAGGACGGCATCTGACTCTCCGGAAACGAGCGTCGACGTTGTCGCTGCGAACGTTCCGCCACCCTGTTCGAACTTCAGATATGGGCCGATGAACACATTGGCCTGCAGGTGGGCGTTACTCATCAGGACCACCGTTCGAGGCGCTGTCGATGTCACTGCTACGAAGGAACTGCGCCACGTCGGCGGCAAACTCGGCATGGTGCTGGAACAAGAACCCATGAGCAGCGTCGGGGTAGATCTTGACCTTTGCACCCGAAATCAATCCGGCGAGCAGGTGGGAGAAGTGCGGCAGGATCATCGGATCACTGTCGCCGTTGGCGATGAACACGGGCTGCGTGATCGTGCTGAGTCGTTGCAGCAGTGCGTGATTCGGTATGCCCCATGCGCACACAGCGTCGTATTGCGCCAGCCGTGTCTGCCAGGTCGTTGGCTGGTCGAAGCCACTGGTCTTGGTGAACATACGTTGCAGGGCTTGTTGGCCGGCCTGTTGACTCGACGGCGAATTCGTGAAGAAACACCTTCAAGTAGCCGGCCGGGTCCGGCTGGGGCTTGCCGACGGCGTCGATCACCCACGATGCCCAACCGTGCATTCCCGCTGCGCCTTTGGGTGCCGACGAGGCCAATATCAAACTGCGTGCCAATGCAGGCCGCGTCAGGGCGATCTCCTGCGCAACGAAGCTGCCGATCGAGAAGCCGAGGATGTCGACTTGCTCGAATTCCATCGCGTCAAGAAATGCGATGGCACCCGTCGCCATCTGCTCGATGGTGTTGGGAGTGGTTCCCTTCGATCCGGCGACGCCGACGTTGTCGAACGTGACGACTCGGCGACCCGAGGCCAAGGCGTCGACGAGTGCAGGATCCCAGTTGTCGAGGTTGCCGCGGAAGTGCTGAAGCAGCACCAGCGGCTCTGTGCCGCTGCCGACGTCGCGGTAGGCGTAATCGAAACCCTCAGCGGCAGCAACAACCTTCGTCGAGGCCTCTGCATACGTTTGCTTCTGTGCCGTCGTCACTGGCGCCTCCGGGGTCGGTACGTCACAGGCAGAGAGAATGCTCGACACCAACGCTGGCATCCGGCGCAATGGCGATCCTTCACCTATTCGGGTGAGCGGTACGGTCAGCGCCCCGCGAAGGTCGCGTGGCCGGGGCCGGACGTCAGGAAGCTCTCGATACCGCGTCGGGCGTCTTCGGTGTCGAACAGGCCAACCGCGGCGTCGGTCAGCAGGGAATCCGCACCCATGACGCCAGCTGTCGTGTATGCGCGGACGAGGTCCTTGACCACCGAGAAGGCGTGTGTAGGTCCGGCCGCGAGTCGCTGCGCGAACTCGGTGGCGGCGTTGCGTAGCTCAGCACGCGCCACGACGCGGTCAATCACCCCCCACGCCGCGAACTCCTCGACAGCGTGCAAGTCGCCGCCCATCCCCACCACCCTCGCGCGGCCGAGTCCGGCGCGCGCCGCGACGCGCTCAACGCCGCCGGCCAGCGGAACGATGCCCAGCCGCGATTCGGGCAGGCCGAGCATCGTCCCCTCGGCTGCCTAGATCAGGTCGCAAAACAATGCGAGCTCAAAGCCGCCGGCCATGCAGGTCCGTGCACCGCTGCGAGAGTCGGGAACGCCAACCGTTCGATCCGATGGCCCAGATCGATGAATGAGCCGATCAGCGGGCGCAGTTGGGCGACGCTCATCCCGGCGAAGATCTCTACGTCAGCGCCGGCACTGAACACGTTTCCCTCGCCTTGCAGCACCAATGCGCGCAACCCCTGCGCCGCGTCGACTTGATCGAACGCCGCTAACAGATCGGAAATCAGTTGTTGACCGATCAAATTCAGTGGCGGACTGTCGAGCGTCACCGTGCCCACAGCGCCGTCCTGCACGAACCGAACCGTCGACTGGTGCTCCTCACTCATCGTTCTAAGCGTCGATCTGTCGCGTTCGGCGCGCCCTCACCCGAATAGGTGACGGACCGCCGCCAACCGGTCTGTCATGTTGTGTGGCGGGGGCGCACTTCCGCCGGTTGTCTGGGAAGGGTCGAACAGATGACGACATCCGCCGCACCCAAGCCTCCGAGTTGGACAAAGTCGCCTGACTGGTCTGCGCCATGCCGCCCAACTCGGCGCTGAAGTGACTGTGTGATGGCGCTGCTCACTGACAAGACAGCGGTTGTGACCGGGGGAAGCCGCGGTATCGGATCGACGACGGCACAACGCTTCACCGTTGCAACCGATCTCAAGCGACTGCACGAAGCGGCTGCGCGACATGGTGGCATTGACATCGTGTTCGCCAATGCAGGCGTCGGCCGCGGCGCGCCGCTGCTCCCTTTGATCAGACAGCACGGTGCGATCATCTTGAATTCGTCGGTTGCCGCGGACCGGGGCCGACCCCGAACCGGTGTTTATGCGGCCACGAAGGCCGCGGTCCGGTCACTGGCACGCACCTGGGCAAACGAGTTGGCTTCCGTAATTCAAAACACAACGCAGCCAAGGCATCCCACTGGACCGACTGGCCACGACCGACGAAGTCGCCAACGCTGCGCTGTTCTTCGCGAGCGCCCTCAGCAGCTTCACCACCGGCGCGGCTACAACCAGGTCTAAGACGGCCAGAAAGGCATCATGACCGCAACCGAAGACGCAAACAAGGCACTCGTCATCGAGGCGTTCGACACGCTGTTCAACCGACGCGACTACGCAGGCGCTGAAGCACTCTGGTCACCGGACTACATCCAGCACAGCGCCCACATCGCACCGGGTCACTCCGGACTCTTCGATCTTGTCAGGAGTCTGCCCCCAGAATTGCGTTACGAGCATCAACTCGTGGTCGCAGACGGCGACTATGTCTTGTTGCACGGCCGGTTCTCCGGCCATGGCCAACCAGCCAACTGGATCGTAGTCGACGTCGTGCGCATCGGCGACGGTAAGCTCGCCGAGCATTGGGACGTAATCCAGGACGAGGCCCCCGAGACCCAATCACAAAGCGGCCTACCCATGTTCGGCGACACTTTCCCCGTAGCACCGCCACCGGCACCGGCTTCGCTGCTGCTACAGGCGTTCGTCGGCTACCTGCGCAACAGGCCCACCGTCGTCGGCACCGCGAGTACGCGTGACTTCAACGACGGGCATGCATCCCTGGAGGGAATCTCCAGCTATCCCACCAGTCTCGGCGGCGTCCCTGCGATCACCTTGGAGCCCCTCGTCGGGACACCGGATCGCACCGTTGTGTACTTCCACGGCGGCGGCTATGTCAGCGGCTCGCCTCCCGATCGATACTTACCGTTGGCAGGCGCCGTCGCGCTCGCCGCAAATGCCAGAGTCCACGCCGTCGATTACCGGCTGGCTCCGGAACACCGCTTTCCCGCCGCCTTTGACGACTGCCTCGCCGCCTACCGGTGGAGCGTTGGGGAGGGCGGGGCAGATCCGCATACGCTGGCTGTGCTCGGGGACTCCGCAGGCGGCAACTTGGCCGTGGCTGTCACGGTGGCGGCCCGTGACGCAGGTCTGCCGCTGCCAGCATGCGTTGCAGTGATTTCACCGTTCGCGGACCTAACGCTCTCCGGCGCGTCCATGGAACTGCGCAAAGACGCCGACCCCTACGTCACCCGCGAGCTATTGGAGTCCATGGCGGCGGAATACCTCGACGGTGCCGACCCGGCCGATCCCCGCTGTTCGTCAGTCTTCGCGGATCTACGTGATTTGCCGAAACTGCTGATCCAGGTGGGTGAGGACGAGATCCTGTTCGACGATGCCGCCCGTATTCGCGACGCCGCCACAGCCACCGGAGTCGACACTACGTTCCAGCCGTGGACACACGGCATTCACGTCTGGCCCGTCTACATCTCCGCCGGAATCCCCGAGTCCGCGCTTGCAATCGAGGAACTGGCCGCGTTTCTGAAGATCCATTCCTGAGCGCCGGCTCTCCAACAGCACCGCGGTCGCCGACGAGCTGACCCTCTATGCGCGTGGCTTTGTCTTATCGTTGCGACATGGCTTCCGGGCAATCCGCGAAACGGCCGGGTGGACGGACCGCGGCCGTCTCCAATGCCATTCGCGCCGCGGTGGAGGAACTGGTCGCCGAGAAGGGTAGCGAGCGCGTGACAATTCCGATGGTCGCCGAGCGCGCCGGGGTGAACCCGACCACGGTGTATCGACGGTGGCCCGATGCCGCGACCATGATCAACGACCTGGCTACCTACCGGCTCGACCCCGACCGGCCGCTGCCCAACACCGGCGACATACGCTCCGACATCGTCGCGTGGGCAAGCGAAATCCTGAATCACTATCGCAAGCCGATCAACGCCGCCATACTGCGCGGCGGAGCCGCCGTCGCCGGCGACGACGAATCCGACTGTCTGCACGGCAGACTCGACGAAGCAGCAATACTCGTCCAACGTGCGGGAGATGCCGCTGACGTCTCCGCGCAGGACGTGATCGATCACGTGCTCGCCCCGATCATCTACCGCGTCATCTTCCTGCCGGCGACACTCACCGAGGACTACGCGCAGCGGCTCACAGACACGTTGTTCGCGGACCGCCCGTCGGCGAGCTAGCGAATCGCTGCAGGTCGACCGGGTCGTCAAGAGGCGAAAGGGTCGTCGAAATAAACGCAAAGATCTTTGCGTTAGGGTCTCACATGAACGATGGCGCCCTGATACCCGACCGATTCGCCCAACCGTTGCTGACGCCCTACACGATGGCTGGGCTGCAATTGCCCAACCGGGTGGTGATGGCACCCCTGACGCGCTCTCGCGCCACCAACGCGGATTTGGCTCCGTCTGACTTGCACGTGAAGTACTACGGCCAACGCGCCTCGGCGGGACTGATCGTCACGGAAGGGGTGTGGATCAGCCGCGACGCAATCGGCTGGCGCGACGTTCCTGGCCTGTTCACCGACGCTCAAGTCAGGGCGTGGTCGGCGGTGACCGATGCGGTCCACGCCGCAGGGGGCCTGATCTTCGCCCAACTGTGGCATACCGGATCGTCGTCGCATCCCGACTTCTTCTCCGGTACACCGCCGTTGGCCCCATCGGCAGTCGATCCTGGTTTGCGCTCCCACACGCCTTCAGGTCTCAAGCCCACTGTCGTTCCGCGGGCCATGACCCGAACCGACATCGCCGCGACCGTCGCCGATTACGCCCAGGCCGCGGTCAACGCGCGGCGCGCGGGATTCGACGGCGTGCAACTGCAGGCCGGATTTTCCTACCTGATAAGCCAATTCCTCAATCCCGCAACCAATCTGCGCACCGATGAGTACGGCGGGTCCGTTATCAACCGGGCCAGACTCCTGTTCGAGATCCTCGAAGCCGTCGGGGAACACATCGATATGAAGCGCGTCGGGGTCAAGGCCGGGCCGGCCTGGGCCGAACACGGTGAGTTCCAATCCACCAACGACACCCTGGACACGAGCGACTACGTGATCGGCCGACTCAACGACTATCCGATATCTCACCTGCTCCTGATGACGGCGATGGCCGACCTTTCCGGCCGTCCACTGGAGAAGCTGCAGGGCCGAGGGATGTATGAGCACTATCGGCCGCTGTTCAACGGCGCTTTGATCGCGAACGTCGGGATCACGCCACACGTGGGCAACGCTCTCATCGCCGACGGTCTGGTCGATTTGGCCGCCTTCGGCCAGCCCTTCATCGCCAACCCCGACCTGCCCGATCGCCTGGCGACCGGCGTCGCGTTGGCCACCCCTGATGCGTCCACGTTCTACAGCGGCGGATCGGTCGGTTACACCGACTATCCCGAAGCGACGACAGCTTGAAATCCCTGCCCCACAACCCGGAAGGACCCATCTCGTGGCGACGCACCAAGACAACAAAGACTTGTTCGGCGATCAGTTCCACGACTAACCCATCGGCCAACGCACATGGACGAATTCACCAGCGTCGAAGAGGCATTGGCCGCCGTGCATGAGGTCGTGCACGCGATCGGCCCCGACGATCTTCGCCGTTCTACGCCGTGTGGCGCCTGGGATGTGGCGGCACTGGCCGACCATCTCATCGACACAATCTCGCGCCTCGGCGCGGCTGCCGGGATAGTGCTCACGGGAACAAACGCCGGTTCCATCGACGAACGCATACAGCAAGTGACGCAACCGATCCTGGCAGGCTGGAGGCACCTAGGATTGACCGGTGACGTTCGGTTCAGTGGGCGAACAATGCCCTCGCCACTTGCGCTCGGCATCCTGTCTCTCGAACTCTTGGTCCATGGCTGGGATTTCGCTGTCGCTCTACAACGTCCCTTCCACGTCTCGAATACCCACGCTGCTTTCATCCTTGGGTTGGCACATCAGACGCTGACCGCAGAAAGTCGCGTTACTGCCGGATTCAATCAACCCGTGCCGGTGCCCGCCGACGCCAATCCCCTCGACCAACTAGTCGCTTTCACCGGCCGCAATCCGCACTTCCACGATCCGGTTGTCATGGCAGAGTGACGACCATTTGGCGATGCTCTCACCGCGGAATGCTGAGCGCCGCCAATGTCAGGCTGCGTCAAATCGCCGACGGGCGCCCTCGCGGGTGTCGGTCGACCACAGGTGGCCGCAGTCGCGGCATTGCAGATGGACGACCGTGCCCTGGTTGCTCAGCAGGTACTGCCAATGGGTCGGGCAATTCTTCACACTCTGGCAGTCGCCGCATCCGGTCCCGTGGTTGCAGCGGGGGCAGGGCAGCCATGCGCGCCGGGCAGCGTCGGCGGTCGGGTCAATCGGTAACACGATTCACCGTCCGATCCGGCAGCACACCGGCGCTGACCAACTCGTCGTAGATTCGCTGCTGCTCCTCGTCGAGGTCGGAGTACAGCATGTCGTAGGCCTTCTCTTCTTCGGCCAGTACTGCGATCGGGTCCCAGTCGTCGCCGATCGCCTCGAGGACGGCGGTGCGCCGCCGGGCTTCATCGAGCGTGAGGTCGTAGGCGAAGTTGAGGTCGGCCATCGCGATTCCTGCCATTAGGTAAGCACTAAAGGGGTAAGGGTGACCTAACTTGGCCGGTTCGGGCAATGACCTACGTCACTTTTGCCGGTTGAACTTCGTCACAACCGGCGCAGCCAGTCGCGCTGTGCGGCGACGAATGCCGCATCGACCGCGGCGCCGTGACCAGGCACGAAGACGGCATTCCCGCCCCCGGCCTCGATCACGCGATCCAATGTCGCGGGCCACGCCGCCGGGTCGGAATCGGCATCGACGGACGGATCGGCCGATTCCTCGACCAGGTCGCCACAGAACACCACCGGCTTGTCCGATCCGGTGACGACGGCGATCAAGTCGTGGTCGGTGTGGCCGCGACCCGGATGGCTGATCGACACGGTCCGATCACCGAGGTCGATGACGGCCGAGCGCACCTGATGCTCGGGTTCGCGCAGTGCGGCGATCGCACGATCCACCTCATCCGTATCGGCGCCGTAGCGCAGCGCGTCGGCACGCAGATGTGCGGTGTGCTCGGCCATCGTTTCGGCGACCTCGGGGGCACAGTAGATCTGGGCCCCGCCGAATGCCGATGCTCCGAGAACATGGTCAAAGTGGTTGTGTGTCAACACGGTATGACCAACCTCGCGGTCTGCCATGGCGCGCACGTCCCTGGCGATCGCCCGCGCCTCGGTCAGCGTCGTGCCGCTGTCGACCAGCAGGACTCCGTCCCGGCCGTAGACAAGGCCCACGGTGACGTCGAGAAAAGGCAGACGGCAACGGAACACGCCGTCGGCAAGCTGTTCCCAGACGAGTTTCACTGCCCAAGCGTGAGCGGCTGCGCCGCGCGGTACTGCTCTAGCACTTGCGGTGTCGGGTTCGCAGTGTAGGACGCCGTCGCCCCCGACGACCAAGACGGGGGCGAATCCTGTTGTGACAGTGTCCATGCGGCCTGCCTAGCCGCTCCCATCGCGACGTACTCGGCAGGCGTGGGCACGTGTACCGGTGCGCCGAGTACGGCCGGTGAGATGCGGCGGACGGCTTCCGAGCGCGCTCCCCCGCCGATCAGGATGATGCGTCGCACATCAACACCCTGCGCTGCGATCTTGTCGACGCAGTACGCCATCGACGCCAGCAGCCCCTCCACAGCGGCACGAGCAACGTTGGCGGGCAATAGATTACGTGTCGACACACCGTGCAAGGCGCCCGCCGCCGCCGGAAGGTTGGGCGAGCGTTCGCCCTCGAAGTACGGCACCATAGTGAGGCCCTGAGCACCGGCAGGAGCCGACAACGCCAGCCGGTCCATCTCGTCGAAGTCAACGCCGAGCATCGTCGTCACGGCGGCCAGCACGGGCGCGCCGTTGAGGGTGCACACCAGCGGCAGCTGCCGTCCGGTGGCGTCGGCGAAACCGGCGACTATCCCCTCTGGGTCATGCGGTGCGGCCTCGCCTACCGCACTCACCACACCGGATGTGCCGAGCGAAACGACGCAGTCTCCGGTGCCTGCGCCAAGCCCCAGCGCCGCCGCGGCGTTGTCGCCTGCGCCGGGACCGAGCACCGCGCCTGCCGGCGTCCGCCCGGCGGGGTCCCTCGGACCCAGCACGGTGGGCAGCGCGGGCCGTCGCCCCCGCATCGCCAACTCGAGCAGGTCGGGCTGGTAGCTGTCGGTTTCCGACGAGAAGTAGCCGGTGCCGCTGGCGTCGCTGCGGTCGGTGCGCAGCGTCGTGATGTCCGTCGAGCCGCTCAGTCGCCACGTCAGCCAATCGTGCGGCAGGCAGACCGCCGCGGTCGCATCTGCGTGCACGGGCTCATGATCGGCCAGCCACCGCAGCTTGGTCGCCGTGATCGACATGACCGGCACCACGCCGATCCGCTTCGCCCACTCGCCTGGTCCACCGAGTTCGTCGACGAGTTCGGTGGCCGCGGCACTGGAGCGAGTGTCGTTCCACAGCAGTGCATCTCTGACCACGGCGCCGGTGCCGTGCAGACACACCATGCCGTGCTGCTGGGCACCGACCGAGACCGCAGCCACATCGTCGAGGCCTCCGGCGGCGGCAATGCTCGTTTCCAGTGCAGACCACCACAGCTGTGGATCGACCTCGGTGCCCTCGGGATGAGGCGACGACGCGGACCGCACGATCTCACCGGTATCGGCGTCGCAGACGACCACCTTGCAGGACTGGGTGGACGAGTCGATTCCCGCAACGAGTGCCACGCCTGCGAAGCTACTCCAGTGCGAAGGCTCATCGTAACCGCATCGGCGCTCGCGCTGACGGTGTCGGCAGTGGCGGCCGAGCCCGCAGCGCGAGCGGACAACGGCATGGTGGCGCGCATCGCCTTGGCGGACTCCTACCTGGCAGGCAGGCCCGGCGCCGTCGGCTACGTGCTGCGCGACCGCACGACCGGCGCGGTCTACCGCAACTCCCACGCCGCCGATCCGGTGTGGACCGCGTCGACGATCAAGCTGGCGATGGTGGTCGATCTGCTGACACGCCAACGCGCGGGGTCGATCGCACTAAGCGACGCCGACAACCGCCTGATCACCGGGATGCTGCACTCCTCAGACGACGACGCGGCCGACACCCTGTGGTCGCGCTACGGCGGCGCCGACCACCAGGCGTTCAACAACGACTTTCCCGCCTACGGGATGACGAGCGTTCGGCCGCAGCCCGGCTACAGCACCACATTCCCGTACTGGGGTTTTCAGAAGGCGACCCCCGACGATCTCGACCGGCTGATCAACTACACGCTCACCCGGCTGAACCCCGCCGACACCGCGAGCATCGTCAACCAACTTCAACACGTCGATCCCAATCAGCAGTGGGGTGTCTGGGGCGCGGGACCGGCGATGTCGCCGGGCAACAAGGACGGCTGGTCGCAGGAAGACAGCGGGTGGGTCATCAACAGCGTCGGCTTCGCAGGCAAGGGGCAGCGCTACACACTCGCGGTGATGAACGACCTCGGCGGCGACGGTGATTACGACGACGGAGTCGCGACCACGACGCACGTGGCGCAGCTGCTGCTGGCGGGCCGCGACGCCGGCTGACCGATGAGTTCAGCGGCGCCGTGATGTCACTACCTATATGCGAAAACTCGTGATCACCCAGAACATCACGCTGGACGGGGCCGTCGAGATGCTCGACGACTGGTTCGACCCTCAACTGCAGGACGAGGATCTGCTCGAGGAGTCGCACCGCCAGGACTCGCAGGCCGATGCGCTACTGGTCGGCCGCCAGACCTTCGAGGACTTCCGCAGCTACTGGCCGAAACAGACCGACGACCCCACCGGGGTGACCGCGTATCTCAACCGCGTGGCCAAATACGTCGTGTCTTCGACGATGAGCGATCCGCAGTGGGAGAACTCGACCCTTCTCGGCGGCGACCCCGTCGAACAGGTCGCTGCACTGAAGTCGCAGCCCGGCAAGGACATCGTGCTGACCGGCAGCATCAGCCTGGCGCACACGCTCATCGCGGCCGGTGTCGTCGACGAGTACCGCCTGTTCGTGTACCCGACGGTGCAGGGCCGCGGCCGTCGGCTCTTCCCTGACGGAACCGCGATTCCGAAGCTTTCCCGGGCGGCACGACCGAAGTCCTTCCGCTCAGGCATCACGTTGCTGCGCTACGCGGCGTGAAAGCCGCCGATCGCGCCACCGCGACCGACGGCGCTGTAAGAATCGAACGGTGGCGGACATGGAGCATCCCGAGGCCCAAAAGTGGGATCGGGATCGCGACGAAACGGAAGCGCAACGGCTGGACCGCAATTGGTCCAGCCTGCTGCAGGAATTGCGGGTTGCCCAAACCGGCGTCCAGCTGCTCACCGGTTTCCTGCTGACGCTGCCGTTTCAGCAACGCTTCACTCAGCTTGACGGCGTCATGCGCTCCGTCTATCTGGTTACGGTCGCGTGTTCGATCGGAGCCACCGTGTTGCTGATCGCGCCGGTGAGCATGCATCGCCTGCTGTTTCGCAGGCACCGCCTGAACACCGTGGTGTCGGCCGCCCACGGCTACGCGATCATCGGCATGGTGCTGCTCGGCGTCGCCCTCGCCGGGGTGGCCGTGGTCATCTTCGACGTCGTGGTGGGCAGGGCGCAAGCCTGGGTCGCGGGCGGTTGCACCTTGGCGGCGTTGGCCGCGTTCTGGTATCTGATGCCGCTTGTCGGACGACGCGACGACGACAACCGCTACTAGAGTTTGCAACGCCTGCTCCCGGGGAATACAGGGCTCATGTTGATTCGACGAATCGCGCGCCCGATGTTGTCAGCGGTCTTCATCAGCCGCGGTGTCGACGCGCTGCGCAGCCCCAAACCCGCGGCCGACGCGGCCCGCCCCACACTCGAGGGTCTGAGCAAGCTGCCCGATCCAGTCGGTACGAACGTGCCGTCCAACGCCGAGACCGTCGCCCGCGTCACCGCGGCCGTGCAGATCGGTGGCGGGTTGCTGCTCGCCAGCGGCAGGCTACCGCGCCTGGCGTCTGCGGCTCTCGCACTCAGCGTGGTGCCGGGAAGCCTTGGCGGACATATGTTTTGGAGTCAGTCCGACCCACAGCGCAAGGCCGACGAACGTCGTGCGTTCTTGACCGACGTCAGTCTGATCGGCGGGCTGATCATTGCCGCCGTCGACACCGAGGGCAAGCCGTCGCTCGGCTGGCGTGGACGTCGCGCCGCCCACAAGGTGTCCGAAGCGGTCAGTGCAGCCCTGCCCGCGAACGCGGCCACCGGCAGTTCGCTGGCGGACAGCGCGCTGGCCGAGAAGGTCGGCCACGGTCTACAGATGGGCGCAGAGCGCGGCCGCGAATTCGCGCATGTCGCGCGGGAACGCGGCGCCGATTGGGCTGAGGTCGCGCGCGAACGCGGCGCGGAGTGGGCCGAGGTGGCGCGCGAACGCGCGCCGGTGCTGGCCGAGGCGGCCCTCGAACGCGGCGCTGAGTTCGCCGAGCTGGCACGTGAGCGGGGGGCGGAGTGGGCCGAGGCCGCGCGCGAGCGGGCCCCCGAACTTGTGGATACCGCCCGCGATCGGGCAGGCGACTTCGCGGACACCGCCCTTACGCAGGTCGAGCAGCGCCGTCGCCGCTGGAGCTGACCGGCGAATTGCGTTGCGCGCCATGACGGGCTGTTCGGCTCGGCGCGCGTCAAACCGCTCGTGATTGCCCATGTGAGCGGTACATTTGGCGCATGACAACCGGTGATTATCAACCCCAGCCCGGACCGTACGGCGAACCCGCCGGATACCCGCCACCCAGTGGTCGGCAACCAGGCGGGTTGGGCGTGCGGTTCGCCGCGCGGTTGATCGACGGCATCATCGTCAACGTCGTCGCGTTCATAATCGCTTTCGCGATCGGCTCAGTGTCGAACTACTGGGTGACCGGCCTGTTCTCCGGCCTGCTCATGTTCCTCTACTTCTTGGCCTTCGAGTCCACCCAGGGGTGGACGCCGGGCAAGAAGCTGCTGGGCCTGAGCGTGCACGGCCCCGGAGGGGCGCCCAAGCCGGACGTTCAGCAGTCCGCAATCCGAAATGTCTGGACGCTGCTCAACATCGTGCCGTTCATCGGTGGCCTGCTGATGCTCATCGCGGTGATCGTCATCGCGGTGACAATCAACGGCAGCCCGACCAAGCAGGGCAAGCACGACGAACTCGCAGGCGGCACCCAGGTCGTCAAGGGCTAGCGGTTACTCGGGACGTCATATGACGATCCCGAGGATCAGCACCAGCACCAACCCGGTGACCGACAGCACGGTTTCCATGATCGACCACGACTTGATGTTCTGACCCACGGTCATGCCGAAGTACTCCTTGACGAGCCAGAATCCGGCGTCGTTGACGTGGGAGAAGAACAGCGAGCCGGCGCCGACCGCGAGCACGATCAGCGAGACCTCACCGGTGCTCATGCCTTCCACCAGACCCAGCATCAGCGACGATGCGGTGATGGTGGCCACCGTCGCGGAACCCGTTGCAAGCCGGATCAATACGGCCAGCACCCACGCCAGCAGGATCACCGAGATACCGGTGCCCTTAGCCCAGTCCGCGAGCATCGTGCCGATACCGGTGTCCACCAGGACCTGCTTGAATCCGCCGCCGGCGGCGACGATCAGGATGATGCCGGCGACCGAAGTTTGGCGACGTGATCAGCACGACGATGAGCGCAATGCCGGCCAATGTCGCGAGGGATCAGCTGCCAGCCGGCTGCGACGGGCTCGGCCAGCTCGGTGTTGGCCGCCAATAGGGTGATTGCCGGGGTCATCGGTTCTCCTGTTCGGTTGTGCGCGTGGCGGATAACGCGGCGTAGTTGTCGATGATGGAATCGATGTTCTGGTCGACATCGATGACGATGCCGCG
>Ga0070662_100001107_pt1 | contig 16444 bp, 18 predicted proteins | sample KBSC53metaG_FD_65648 | JGI IMG/M metagenome (GOLD analysis project Ga0070662, IMG submission 65648) | Corn rhizosphere microbial communities from Kellogg Biological Station, Michigan, USA - KBS C5-3 metaG | ecosystem: Host-associated > Plants > Roots > Rhizosphere > Soil ...
ACATGAAATTGAAGAACCTGGGCGAGAGAGGAATGAACCTGGATATGACGCTCGTAGGGTAGCTCGTCAAGTCAGAGAAAGAAATGAAAAGCTCAAAGAACGAATGAAGAATGACTAAGTACGATTTCAAAATCCGCAATCTGAGTAAGGGTGCTCAGAAAGCCCGAAGACGCATGATGCAGCAATACGGCGCTGAGGAGGGTGATCGAATCTGGCGTGAAAAAGCCGAGGAGCAAGGAACCGGCACCACTCTGCGTCAGAAAATCAATTCGACATACCACAAAGGAGCTAAATTGGGCGGTCGGAAGGAATGAAATTCAATGCCAGCCAAATCTCAGAAACAGAGAGCGTTCATCTATGCCCGGTTCGGTAAGGCGTGGGCCAAGCGGCACCACTTCAACAACAAAGGAAAACTCCCAACGCGGGTCAAAAAGAAAAAGCGTAAAGGACGCTCTCGCAAGAAAAGGTAAGCGTATTTCAAATGCGCGACGAAAGCGTCTTGAAGATTACATTTGGTTTTTGCAGGAGGAGCTTCGCTTGACCGATTGGCTTGTGCCTCTCCACGACGATCCACCTGACGGTGATGTTACGGCTCGTGTTCACACTAATCGCAGAATGAGAGTTGCAGCATTGCAATTAGGCGACCAGTTTTTTGATGATGAAATCTGTCCTGACGATCTTCGCAAACAAACGCTTCTGCATGAGCTTCTTCATCTTCATTTTGAAATGGCATGGCATTTTGTCGATGACGTGTTTCAGGCTGAACTGGCGTATATGTCGAAAGGGCAGGCCACAGAGACATTCCGCGCAGGTATGGAGCTTGGAATCGACCAACTTGCTTACGCGCTTACAGACTTGATCCGACAACCTTTCAAACTCGATGGATGAAAAAGAGCTTGAATTTCAGATAGAACAGAAACGAGCAGAGCGACCAATCAGAGGATTTACTGAGGAGGAATTGAAAAACCTAGACAAACCGATCCCCATGGACTTGTGGCCTGCTAGTTGGTGGTGGCTGTCTGATGGGAGGCCAAGGTTCGGTGAGCAAGCGCTTGACGACTTTTGACGGGCGGGTATCCTCGGTGCGCTGACCTTTCTCAGATCGGTTGGCTTCGGGGTAGCAGCGGAAGGCCGGGTTAACCCCCGGCCTTTCGTTTGTCTGTAGTTGGAAATCACCTTTTCAGGGTACAATACTGGCCTGTAATTTCAGCTAATAGAGAGGGCCAGTAAAACACGTGCATTTCCAGGGGTTTCCTTCATCGTGAGCGGGAATTCAAATGACATTCGGCACCTGTCGAGGCCGGATGCTTGGGCATCTGATCTGAAGTTAAGGGTGGATGGGCGTCCCTTTACCATTCAGGGGCGTGAATACATCACTCAGGTCATGCGTGACACCAGCCAGAAGATCGTTGTGAAAAAGGCTGCACAGACGGCCTTCACAATTTCATTTTTGATTGTGGCTTTTCAAAGGATCGTAGTTCGACGGTGGCATCATCTCTATCTGCTGCCACTCAAGCAAGGTGCCATTCCATTTGTGCAAAAGCGAGTTGACCCGATCATCGACTCCAACCCGATTCTTCGTGCTCACTTCGCTTCGGTGGACAACCGATTGCATAAGCAGACCACTGATGACATTTCATTGTTGATCCGCGGTGTGAATGTCGAGTCTGAAATGCAAGAGACTCCGACTGATTGCATCATCTTCGATGAGCTTGACCGAATGACGACCGATTTCCTTGAGGACGCGAAACATCGTGTCGATGGGTCGCCAGTGAAAAAGCTCACCTATCTATCTACGCCCTCGGTACCTGGGCATGGTGTAGATGCCGAGGATATGTGGCATTCGTCGGACATGCACCTGTGGGAAATCCCATGTCCAGGTTGCGGAAGATTTCAAGCGTTGAACTTCAATGATCATGTGCGCATCGGCGACAATGAGCTTGACTGTCGCATCGAGTGTGAACACTGTTCTCGGGAATTCAAGGATAGTGAGCGACCAGGACTGAATCAACAAGGTCGCTGGGTTCCTCACAACCTTGAAGGAAATTTCAGGGGTTATCACATCAATCAGTTGAATTCTCCGACTGTCGGCATTGCTGACATTATGGAGGGATTCTTCCGAGGACAAACTGATGTGAAGGTTCTCAAGTCGCATTTCAATCAGGCGAGAGGCGAGCCATATACAGCGGCTGGCAATCAAATTACTGTTGACATGCTTGACAAGTGCCGCCAAGCTATTTCGCTGGGCGGAATTCCTCCTGGGCCGATCTTTCTTGGTGGTGACATTGGCCACGACGATATTTACGTTCGTGCCAAGTACCTGACGCGTGAAGGCAAGTTGGTCGAGTGGGGTTGTTGGCGCTTCGTGGATCGTCCTGGTTACTCGGCTTGGTCACAGCTTGAGGACAAGCTTCTCACAAAAATTTCAACTTGGACGATGGTTTGTGACGCACACCCCGATAAGAGAGGCGCGAGGGCACTATCGTTGAAATACCCAGGACGTTTCTGGCTCGGCTTCGAAAAGGATCGTCCCGAGACAGATGAAATTGCAAAGTGGGACAAGGTAAAACACCGTGAGCCGTCGTCGGTAATCATCGACCGGACAATGGCGTTCGATGAGCTAATTCATCGAATCATCAACGGAAATTACGTTCTTCCAGCTAACGCTCGTGAACTTGGCGAGCCAATGCCGCGTCGAGATTACAACGGTCTGTATCACCACATGATTCAGATGGTGCGGGTCGAGGAGGAAGACGCTCGTGGACGCATCGTTGCTCGTTGGATCAAAAACAAGAATCCCGACCATTGGCATCACGCAGATATGTTTGCGCTGATCGCAAGTTACAAGGCTCCGCGATTGCGCATTCCTGCAAATGTCAGGAAGGCCACTGAGGAAGCAGGTGCTCTCGTTGCCTAAGAAACTCACACCTGAAAAGCGTTCTGAGTTGGTTGAAAAAGCAAACAGACAGGCGCGCAGGACGTACAAGAAAACGACAAAGCGGCGCAAACTGACACCTGATGAACTTGCGACCATCAAGGACATTGTTGTGCCGCTGAAGGTTGTCGGATATTCAAATCTTCAGATCGGCCTAGTCACTGGAATTGCAAAAGGCCAGATCAGTGAGATTACGAAGGACGAGAAGATTCAAGAGCGCATTTCAAAATTGCGCACTGGTTTGCCAAAGGCTGCTCAGGACTTGATGCGCGTTTACATGATCGAGGCTGTAATGGCAATCGTTCATGTGATGCGAACGTCCGACAACAACACAGAAATTCTCAAGGCTGCTTCTGAAATTCTGGATCGCACAGAAATGCCGAAGACTTCACGCAGCGAGCAGACAAACAAGTTTGACGGTGATCCACAGCCTGAAAATGAAAAGGAACTGTTCGACCAATTGCGAAGCGCCGATCCTGAGATTCAAGAACGGGCTGCACAACTACGTGACGCATTTGAGGAAGGCTTGAAAAGCCTGTTGACGCAATCCGAGGGAAAGGTTGAAAGTGAACCTTCTGGATAGAGTACGCCCGAAGCCAAAGCTGCAAGAATTTGAAATGCCGCAGTTTTCTCTTGCAGAACCTCAGCGTTTAGCAAACACTGGAAAGATACGGCGCAAAACAGGAGAAATGATTTCAAACTGGAATCTCGGCATTCGTTCGGGATTTCGAGGTTTTCGTACTTCATTCTGGCCTGGTCAGGTTGCATACGAGCGCGGTTCAGTCTCATACGCAAAGACGCGCACTCTCTACGCGAATTCAGATACGTCATCTAGTCTTGCAGCGTTTTCACGAAGAATCATCAATGCGACAGTGGATTTCATTGATCTGCCGGACGCAGCGACTGGCGATCCTGAAATGGACGATTTTTTGAACAAAGCTATTCATGAACGTTGGGGTCGTGAAATTCTTCAGATGATTCGTGACGCTTGCAGGGATTCGAAAACAGTTATTCGCTACAGACGAGAGCGTCCTGACAATCCACTTGTCGAATCGACGGAGTGGGCACTTGGTTATCTTGAAATCATTCCGCCCGAAAATGTTCAGGTCTACTACAACCCGATAAACAAAAATGAAATTGACCGAGCTTACGTTACATACACTGTCCAACAGATTGATGAAGCAATTAGTGATTTTTCAACTGAAAATTCGCTTAGAATGCCTTCAGTCGTGGAACACACGATTGTTGAAGAAATCACGCCTGAAGAATTCAGGTATTTCGATCAGACTGAGGGCACGTGGCGGGATGACCTTGCAGCCAGTAACGATTGGGGGTTCGTCCCACTCCATGAAGTTTTCAACGAATACGACTCGGCGATGGAGGATGGGCAGAGCGATCTTGAAAATCCAACGCCGTTCATTCTTGCGTTCCATGATGTTCTCACCCAAAGCCTCACGGCTCACAAACATCATTCCATCCCGAAAGCTAAATTCAAAATTCACGAAATCGAAACGTTTCTCTTGAACAATTTCCCTGATGCTTTCGAGCGTGATGAAAACGGTGAACCGATCATTGGCACGTTCAGTGGCAATATCTCTTGGAAAGGAACTGAAATCTTCTTCCTGGAACCGGATGAGGATGTTGGCTTTCTTGAAGCAAAATCAATCCTTGGTGATTCCAAGACACTTCTCGACTTCCTGCTTGAGTGCATCGCTGTTACATCTGAAACACCCAAGAGCATTTTGATGAATGCTAGCGACAAAGACAGTGATGAAATGCTGCCTTTCTCAAAGAAGATGACACGCAAGCGCATTAATTTCATGCGTGATATTCAGGCAATTTGCAAAATGGCTTTGTTTGTGAATGGGTTCCCTCCGGTGAGTGCCAATTTCACTTGGGGTGATGTTGATCCACAGCAGGCAGTAGCCAATGCTCAAGCGTTGCAGCAGGACGTTATGAGCCTGGAAGTTGCACGAACAGGTCAGGTGATTTCAGACAACACGATGCGTGAAACGTTGCGCAAACACCTTCCAGCAATGCAGCCAGGGCCAGAAGAAGCAGCCGCTGCCAAGAACAATGTTGTTGCTCCGGTTGTGTCTCCACAGTCAGTCAAGGGCAGTGATTCGGGTCAGGGCGAATAAATGAAAACAGGTAGACCACGCAAGATCAGAATGCGAAAGCGATTTCAACGTAATGTGTTCGGCACAACAAGACGCAGAATGAGGAATCCATCACGCATTGGTGCAGCGACCATACGAGCGCGGGTGCGCAGAAGGCGATAGGAGGCGTTTTGAGTGGCTAGACAAGCTGGAAAGCTGGTGAGGCTTGGCGGCAACTCTCGTGTCGTTAGAAGGGCACGGAGAGCGTCAGGCGTCATTGGAATCAGAAAACCACGTCAGGCATGGAGGATCGGTGGTATTGCACCCATACTGGCCGCAGCCTTAGATTTTCAACTTCCTGAATTCCCTGTGATAAGTAGGGGTCTGCCATTTTCATCTAGTCAGGGCGGATCATTCGGTGGCCCAAATGCTGAGGCCAATGCGATTGATGACGACTATGGCACGACCTGGGATTCAGTTTTCACGCCCAATGACGGATCAGCCGAGTGGTATGTGCTTGATCTGCGCGGTGTTGATCCAGCGGTGAAATCGAACCTGTGGCTCGTCTGGAAAAATTGGCACTATCACTACTACGACGCGACGGCCACTCTTGGCCCTGATCCAGCGTCACCTTTTACAGCACTTCCGCGCAATTACAAGATTCAGGCTCACGCGAGCGCCGGTGCTCAGCCTGCCGTTGGTGATGCAGGTTGGGTTGACCTGGCGACCGTGACCAACAATCGCTATAACCAAAGAATTCATGCAGGATTGGATTTGAGTGGTTACAACTGGTTCCGTTTGTATTTCACGGCGGCGAGCGGTGTCGGTGGTGTCAATGACAGTATTCAAATTCAATTTGAATTGCGCGATGCTCGCAATAGCAGTGATGATTCATTCTTCTTCTATGGAGATTCGATTACATGGGAAGCATTCAGCGCTCGTCGTCCTGGTAATTCAATCTGGACTAGCGCTGGAAGCATTGGGCCGATTGAAAACATCATTCAAGAAATGACTGGACGAGTAGCGCCTGTTGTAATCGACGGCGGTATTCCAGGGGCAGCAGCAGCAGACTTGGATTCCAACAAAGTGACCTATATTGGTTCGGTTCCGTGCAAGTACGTGACCCTGAACATCGGCACAAATGACGCCAACCTTGCGAACATCGACCTGAACGACCCTGGTGTGATTCCAAATGGGATTAATTCAAACTACGCACAGGCTTTCAAGACGAGTATGCAATCCGTAATCGACTACTGTGTCGCAAATGGAAAAAAGTGCATCATTCCGCATCCACCTTGGGGTGACTTGAATACATGGTCACAACCTAATCTGCTCATTCTGATCACACTGATCGACCAGCTTGTTTCTGAAAACCCAGGTGATGTAGTTTCTGGCCCCGATCTGTATTCCTACTTTTCAGCGCATCACAACCTGCTCAGGGATCATCTGCATCCGACATACGACGACAGTGATCCGCTGCAAATGGCTGACGGCCTGACGGGTTACGCGCACCTGCTTGCAATGTGGCGTGACGACATGATTTCAAAGTTCTACAGTTAGGAGGACGTATGAGGGTTCTGAAAACGTCGAAGATGCGTGCTCTTAGTTTCAGAAAGAGCATGAAGAACCTGAGTGGCAAAAATCGGCGTACCAAGCATGTCGGCCCACGGGCGACAAGATAGGAGGATTTCATGGCTCGAATTCTATCGGGTAACGCGGCTAAAGCAGTTGGCCGTCCCGGTTTCAAAAGGTTCATTCCTGGTGGCGGTAGCGTTTCCAAGAACAAGGCTGGTCGGTTTTCAGTTAGACGATTGATGAAGCGTGACCCTGCTGACCCCAAGACTGACCCAAACGCGATTCTTGGATTTACAAATCACCCGGACGTTCCGAATGTGAACGATGCACCATCCCCAACGGTCATGCGTGCTCCCAAGAACGCTACTCCGGTTGGTCGGAAGGGTGTTCGAAATCGCTCAACCAACCGGAGTCTTAAGAGGCGGTGAAGTAATGCCTGCTCTTACTGAACAAACTGAAATCCACGAGCTTGTCTCTGAAGACAGCTTCAGTGCCCGTATTGCTGAAATGGGTGCGCTCGATACGCTCACGCTTGACGTTCCAGTGGAAGCGGCCAAGATTGCAAAGATCAAAGAGCGTGATCCTGAAGCGATGTTTGTAATCGCTGAAGTTGAGTCAGGTTGGTCAGGTTCTAAGCGCAATTGGCCACCGTCAATTGTTGAAAAAGCTGTCCAACAGGTCAACAAGAAAAAGCCTGTGGGTGTTCTTGGGCATCCATTGCTCAAGGACAAGTCCTACGAGACTGATTTTCCAGACCCACAGGTTGTATGGCTCGGTGGAGTCAGCACACGACAGGGCAACAAAGTAGTTGCGCGTTTCAAGGGCTACGTTCTTCCTGGCGCTCGCGCTAGGGTTCTTCTTGAAAACGAAGCTATTGATGGAGTTAGTTGGTTTGGCGATACGACCCTTCGACCCGTAAAGGGAGGTTATGAAGTAGTCGATTTCGAGTTGGAGACAATTGATTTCGCCCGCAAAGGCCGGTCGGGAATGAAATCACGAATTGCTGCACTTACCGGCGAACAGAAATCGAGAGGAGGAACTACTGTGGAGCCAAAGGATATTGCGGCTCTCGATGAAAACGAGCTTCGGACTCATGCGCCGCTGCTCGTCAAGGAAATCGAGCGTCAGGCAACGGAGCCACTGACGGAGAGGGTTGGTGAAATGGAGGCGGCTGTTGACGCTGCCAAGCCTGAGCTTGAAATCTTCGCCAAGATCAAAGAACTGATGAAGCTGACCGACGGTGAGAACCCGATTGAAAAGCTTCAGAAGTTGCTTGCTCAGATCGAGGAGACAGCGACCAAGGATGTGAAGGATTTCATCAAGACCTTGGTTGCGAAGAAGGTCAAGGACGAGAAGGGCCAGCGCATTGTCAACCGAATGATCGGTGAAATGCATACCGAGTACGACGGGCAGGAGCTTAACGATGCCCTCAAGACCAAGATCGAGGAGGATTTCAGCGCCAAGGTTGAGGCCGACGAGGATATCAAGGCCGTCATCGGTGAAATGGGCGGCGATGGTGGACGTGAAAGGGTCGAAGGTCGTGGCGGTGCTCACTTGGGTGGCAAGAGTGCTCCTGGTGACGAGCGCACCGAGGGTTCAAAGACCGAGACTGAAAACTTCACGCGGCGCAAGCGAACTTTCGCGTAGAGAGGAGTCTGAAATATGTCGCCTGCAAGTGGAACAGTCGAAAATCCCAAGCAGTTTCCCGCAGCCACGATGGACGATCAGGATGCGGTTGCTGCTCGAAATGAAATGGAGGAGGATGTGGAAGGTCGAATCGTACTAGGCGCAGTGCCTCATTCTTCGCCTGTCGGACACACCGAGGCGCAGAAGATGCTTCCTCTTGAGGACGGCACTTCTGCGTATGAGGCGGCTGTGGATGCAGAGGCACGTCGAAATGCTGAAAACCTCAGCGGCTTGAAGAAGCCTGATCTTGTCAAGGTTGCGCAGGACGAAGACCTTGACCTTCCTGATGGTGTTGAGGACTTCGATGAAATGAAGGCTGATGACCTTCGGGATCACATCCGTCAGCAGAGGGCTTCTGGAATGAAGGCTTCTGATTTCACGGAGAAGATCAAGGCCGCAACAAGTCAGGAAGAACTTGACGCTGTTGCGGAGGAGTACGAGGCATCCGGCAAGGAACTGAAGTCTGTGGATGCAGCACTTGAAAAGCGTCAGGACGAGCTTGATGCCGATGACGACGACACCAACGACAATCAGTAATTGAAGGGTGGTGTTTTTCAGTGGGTAGAAAGATCACCGATGGTCGAGCAATTGACGTTGTTGCTCCGGCTGCTCAGTTGATTGAAAAAGGTGAGCTTTACCGGATTGACGGTTGGACGGGTTTTGCAATGGATCAGATCGACGCCACCGAGGTTGACCGGGCGTTTGCTCTGGAAGTCTGCGAGAGCCTTTGGCGTGTAAAGGTTCCAGCGGCTACCGCAGCAGCACGTGGGGATTTCCTCGGCTGGACAACTGGTGCTGGATTTAAGAAGGGTTCGACTGACCTTTCTGCAATTGCGGCACCCGCAGACGGGTCTACCCCCGTTCTTGCTGTAGCGAAGGTGGAAGGTATTCGCAATTCAGGCGGATACGCAACTGTCAAGCTTGTTCATCTGTAAGAAGGGAGGGTAAAACTCGTGACTAGAATTCTCAGTTTCAACGAAATCCTTGCCGAGCGTCGTGGCAAGATGGAGTTGGATGAAATCCTTCTGAAAAAGTCTGTCGGCGAAATGATTTCGACCTCAGACGGCCTGATGGATTTGGTCGAGAAGGTGCGTGTCGATGTTGCATTCGGACAGGCTGAAGTTCCGATCTTGTACGAGCCGATCTACCGGCGAATTCCTGGCCCGTTTCCAGGACGGTCTGTGGATATCGGTGAAAACACGATTCAGGCGAACGTCGTCTTCTTTGAAAAGCTGGAAGGTGGCGAGGTTCAGTTTGGAACGTTGCAGAAGGGTGTGCCCGCAACGGCGAGACTCCGCACTTGGGCCGCAGGGTTCGAGTGGACGGAGGACATGGAGGAGTGGGATAGCACTTGGTCGTTCGAACTTGTAAACCAGGGCTTCGGACGCGCCTACAACTATTTCCTCAATCATGCTCACCTGTCTGCGATTTTCCTTTACGACCATGACGCCAACGGAACACCAAGCTATCCGGCAGCAAACAACACGGCTGCTGACACGACGGCTGGTGCTTCTGAGGCAGAACTAACTCTGCGAACTTTTCAGAGTGCATACAAGCACGCGATCAATGCTGTTCCGCAGCGAACATGGACTGTGCTTCTTGCTTCTGAACTTGATCGTTTTCAGATCGAGGAGGCTTTGCTTCAGCCCGTCAAAGACGCTCAGGGGAATTCACTTCCTCGCGTCCCTGTGGACACAATCATCTACTACGACGGTGCGACGGTTGAAATGGGAACCGAGCAGTACGTCTACCCTGGCGTTCCGCAAGGTAAGGTGTTTGCAATCGCTCCCAAGCGCACCCTGCTTGAACTCGTTCATCACGATCTTCGCATCGACGCAGATCGGCCTGACCTGTCGCGGCTCATCGACACGCAGATCGTCGGTAGGACGCGGCGTGGCATCTACGCATCCCTTGAGGAGTCCGTCGAGGTTATCACTCTCCCGTAGTGATTTCCTCACATCTGAAAACACAGTGGGCGGTACGGTTAGCCCTGCCGCCCATTGGTGAAAGGACAAACTGAAATGACTTACACCGTGAAAGAGGTTGTAGGTCTGCCAGTCCTTGAGGATCGAGAAGTCCACCCTGGAATCACTGTTGGTGTTCCTACTGGCGAAATTGTTCGGAAGGAACCTGGCGACAAGATCACCAAGGCGGAATTTGAAAAGGCTGGTCAGACTGACGAGGACATTTCAAAACTCCTCAAGGACAAGGCAATTGAGGAGGATAAATGAAATCTGGACTTGATGCGATGAGAACAAAGGATCATGGCTCTGTAGGTGTCGAGCTAGAGAGTCATGATGAGGCTCGTTGGCATTTCGACTGGCTATGTGAAAAGTGGAGTCAGGATGCTGTTGAGTTTGCTGAACGCCGTCTTGAAAAGATGGGTGTGCATCACATCCAGGACGGATGCGAGTTGATTGGTGGAGTAATCCGTCCGATCATGATTCCAATTCGTCAGGGAATTACAAGTGACTGGCTTCGCAAGATCGTTGGTGAGCCAGAGGAATGTCTTGAAATCAACGGGAATCTTCTTCTTAACGCTGGAATTCAGCGAATGGAAGACAACCTAATTGCCGTTCCTGCTTCGACGGCAGTTTTCGACAACACACACTCTCGAATCGGTGTTGGTGATTCCAACACGGCTGAGGCGGCTACACAGACCGACCTTCAGGCAATTGCTGGTGCAACACATCGGCAATTCAAGTTGCAGGTTGCGTCGTATCCTCAGCGTCCTGGTTCAAATGGAAATCAGTCTGTCGATTGGCGGTCGGATTTCCTTACAGGTGAGGCAAACTTTGCATGGCAGGAGTGGGGAGTTGACAACGGCACAGCGAATGCCACAACTGTCTCTGCTCCAATGCTGAATCGCAAGGTTCAGTCACTTGGCACGAAGACGACAGGCACTTGGACGATGACAGGGACACTGACGATTTCATAAGGGGGCGGAATGGAAGGCTTGTTGCTTGACCCGCTCACCGGAAAGTCAACTGGAAGACGGGCGGGTGTCCCACCATCGAATGAAGTTCAAGAGTGGCAAGAAAAGATCGAGCGCGAGCTTGCCCTTGATCGAACGAAAGACCTTCTGAGTCGAACGAAGGAATTTCAAGCAACCACCACAACCAACCGCTATCTGTCGTATCCGGCAGCGGCGGCAGGTATTTCAAGGGCAAGCTCGGGCAGTTCTGCTTGGTCATTTTCTGCGTATACCGAAGTTGTTCCTGTAAACACGATCACGGCGACGTATTACATCGCTGGGTTTACATGGATGTGGTCTACGCCTGCGGCTGCTGCTGACACAACCTACGAGGTTCTTTTTGAATTGGCTACCGGAGGTTCAGGAAGCGAGGTTCTAGCTATCCAGGTTCCGGCTAGTTATCGAGGAGACACGCTCGTTGGATACGTTCCAAGCAATTTCATCGTATTTCCTGAGCCTAAGCAGATTGCGGCCAATACCCGCATTTCAGTTCGTGTGGCTCAGAGCCTCGCAACAACCGTTTACACCTACACAGGGATCAAGCTTCTCTACCAAACTGCCTAATGGCGACCGTAACCGAACATCTTGTAGGAACGACTGACGACGCAGCGGCAACGACGCACACGATTACAGGCGTCACAATCGCTGCTGGAAAACTGGCCGTTCTTCGGTTTGGCTATCAGTCTGACTCAATTACAATTGTGTCGGTTACGGACAATGCTGGAAATACATGGCGAGTGGCTACGAGTGCTCACAGCAATTCAGGCGACAACCAAACAGGTGCGATTGCATATCTCACAGTTCCTGCTGCTGGTCTGAGTGGAGCGACGATTACAATTACGCTCTCAGGTTCGGCTACGCTTGCTTCTCACCTGACCTATTGGGATTCGGATGTTGGTTGGCCTGCTACAGCATTCGTTCTTGACAAGGCGATTTCAGTTAACACAGGTCTTGTCACGGCATGGTCTTCAGGGTCAGCGCCAACAACGGCTCAAGCCGATGACCTGTTAATTGGAATGGCGTACTCGGGCGGTTCGATTAACGGTGGGTCGTCTACTCCCGCTGGTAGTTGGACAGAGGAAAACGAGCAAAACCTGACGCATGGATACAAGCTTGTCACGCAATGGCAGCACGTCACAGCGACGGGAGCCTACGCTGCTAACGGCACATGGTCTGCCGCTGAAATTGCGGTCTGTTGCTTTGCGGCCTTCAAGACCTATGTAGCTCCAACCGCTAGACCTGACGTTGTTTTCACAAGCCCGGATGCTTCGAGTGGAGTGGTGTGCTCGACACCGGCATCGGCATGGGGCTTTAGCGCATATGCAGAAGCTTTGGCAGCGTGGTCGTTTGACATTGCAATTACAGGAATCAGTTTCGAGGTTGATGAAGCTCTGGCTGTGGATACAACACGAGAGCTTGTAATTGAAATTGCCACGGGTGATCCAGGGTCAGAAACAACGATTCTTCAGATTCCATACTCGTTCAGAAATGACACGAATGTTGGGTATTACAGTCAGGATCATGTTGAAATCTTCTTCCCTGAGCCTGTTGTTATCACATCGCCAACTAGATTGTCGGCACGAATTGCAGACAACAAGACCAGTGCAACAACATATGATGCGATCAAGGTATTTTTCAGGGAAATTGCCGCTGTTAGCTCGACACCTATTGCTGGGTCGGATAGTGGATCAGGAACTGAAAATGCAGTTGTGACCGTTTCTGTTCCAGGGTCGGATGCTGGTTCTGGAAGTCAAAATGGTGTTCTTGCGTCGGCTATTTCAGGATCGGACTCGGGAACTGATTCTGAAACCGGCACCATCACGTTCCTGGTTGCAGTGTCCGACTCAAACGGAACGGTTACAGATACAGCCACTATCACTGTGCCGATTTCAGGAGCAGATACAGCTAGTGGCTCAGATGCAGCAGCCATAATTGCGTCAATCTTGGCAAGTGATGCTGGATCAGGCGCGAACACTTCAAACATTCTTGCTGCGCTTGCTGGGCTAGACGCGAACGCGAGTGTAGTTGAAAACGCCACGTACCAGTACGCATTCGGTGTGTTCGACACAAATGGCCCAACTGTTGAAAACGCCGTTCTCGTGTATCTCGCGTCAGGCACGGATAGTGGCTCGGGAAGTGACAACGGATCATTGGCAGCTAGCGAGGCTGGAACCGATACAGGAGCGGGTACTAACACTGGATCGGCACAAGCCTCTGTAAGCGCTTCTGAGAGCGGTACAGGGTCAGAGGGGTCTTTGGTCGTTGTAGCGCTCCAAGGCTCGGATTCGGGCGTAGGTGCAACGTCAGGAGGCGTTCTAGGCGGTCAGGTGTTCGTGACAAGCTTCGACAGTGGTGCAGGCCAGGAAATTGCAGCTTTGGTAGCTTCAGCGCTGGGAACAGATAGCGGCATTGGAATTGACAATTTCACGAGCTTGGCTAAGTCCGGTTTCGATCAAGCCAGCGGTTCAGAGATTTCAGCAATCGACAGGTCATTCGTCGTTGATGATTCTGGCTCTGGAATCGAGTCAGCGGATATCACAGCGATCATCGAAGCTCTTGAAAACGGAATCGGTGATGATACTGGACTACTGGCTGTTACTGTTTTCAAGTTTGGTACTGACTTTGCTGTGGGGTCAGACTTCGCAATGGTCTTTGAAAAGATCGAGGCGTTTGTCAGGTCGCTCTTGGCGGCTGGGTTTGAAAAGCCTCATCTTCTTGCTGCGGGAATTGATGAAGGCATTCTTCGTCGAGTTCTTCAAGCTGAAAAGTCAAAGTTGGTTTCAGCAGCAGAAGAAAAGTTTGAAATTCCATCGACAATGCACGAAAAGCCAAAGCTGACAGGAGGGCGATAGTGGCCACACCCATTCGCCTAGATTTCACTCCACCTAGCGAACCCGACTTGGTTTCGCTTCACGTAGAGGAAGCCCCTGCTGATACAGGGCCGTTTGCTGAAATTCAGGTAATTACTGCGATCGGTTCTCCACCTGATTACATCAGCTTCGCAACTGTGGACGCAACATCACCTAGCGATTGGTTCAGGATCAGGTGGCAGAACGCTGGTGGGGCATTCACCCCGTACTCAGAGGCAATTCAGGGAGGCACGACTACACTGGTGCAGACCATCGTGGATCGTGCAATGATGCGCAACCCAACAGCCGACGAACGGGTTGTTACTCAGGCCGCTGAGCAGATAATTCAATCTGTGATGAAGGTGGACGACCCGTACAACGTGACGTTGACGGCAAACTACTCGCAGTTGGAAGGCATGACACTTTTGGTGTTGGTTCGCACAGCTATTTCAACAATGTCCGCTGGTGGAAATGCTTCGTCATTCACTGCTGGTTTGATTTCGATGAAGCAAGATACGGGAACGGCTCAAGAGAACTCGTTGAAAATGATGATGGATGAAGCTGGAAGGCTTCTTGGCATCGGTAAGTCAAAAATCGGTCAGCTAGCAGCACCTGTAATCGCTCAAGGTCTTGCTGTTCCTGTGGATGCGGATATTTCAAGGTTGATTGTTGAAATCGAGTAATGGCTACAACTACAGACAGAATCGCGCAGTTGATATTGAGCAATGGGTCGGATGCGATCTATCACCGAGATATGGCCTCAACACCATGCCCTTGCAGAACACCCGAGGGCTTCCGTGATCCTGTTTGGCATCTTCAACATCCTCTTGCTCCTGACTGTGATGCATCAGGAATGCTTCCATCAGGTACAGTTGATTTCATTGTCAAAGCATTCATTCAGCCAATTCAATCTACGCGAGCAACACGTCTGTCCACAGAGCAAGTCGAGCAGTTGTTCGGTGAAGTTCAGGCTGACGACCATCTTGGAATCTTCCCCGTCTATTGGTCAGGTAGAGAGTTGAATTTTTTCAAGTGGGGTCTAGCAACCGAGGATTGGATCGGATACAACGGCAGGAAATTTCAAGTTGTTAATGCAAACCTCCTTCCAGCGCCGGAAGGCGACCCAAAAGGTCATTGGGAGACAGGACTGAGATTGTTGGGTGATTTGTAATGGCGAAGGTTCCAGCGTTCAGTCTTTTCACAGTGACAGAGAAATCGCTTGCGTCACTCGATGCATATATCAGCGACCTTGAACAAGTCGGTGAAAACTTCCCTATTGGAATGGATATGCTTGTGTCATTGCTGGCTCGTGCTGACCGCGACTATTCCAAGGCCATGTCTCTAGGCCCACTCGATCCAAGACAGCAGTTACCAGCGGCAGCTTGGAAGATTCCGGTTCGGCGGATTACAAGCCGGTATTACTATGGTTGGAAAATTCAACGAGTGGCGAGAGGAGTTTATCGCGTTTACAACGATACTCGTGAAGCTTGGTACATTGAATATGGAATTCATACTTCTCCTCGTCGCGTTATTCGGCCTGTTCGAAGACGCGCACTCACTCTTACTTTGAAATTTGCAGATCAAACAAAAGCAGGCGAGAGGGTGTGGGAAATGGTGTTTGGCCCGATGCGTGTCGGCGGTAGTGGAAGGCCAAGGGGTGTTGGAATGTTCTCACGCAACCCGAGGGCGGTGGATTTCAACGCATGAGTGTCATGTATGATCCTGTTAACTGGCTAATTTCAGCCAACCGAGCACTTGAGGCATATGTCAAAGATGCTCTCGACAAGTCTATCTTGGATGACACGTCGCAGCCTGGTGGTCTTGAAATCTTTGATGTGAGGTTTGATTGGCCTGATTCCAATGACATGCCTCAAGACGTTGAGCTAGATAAGACAATCATTCACTTTTTCATTAACGACAACCGAAACGAGCGAATCGGCTTTGGAGACAACATCACTGAGGAGAATGTTACAGGGCCATCGCAGCATGATATTGAATTTGTGGAGTCAAACAGACACGTTCTGGAATACGATATTGGGGTGTGGGCCTCAGACAAGTCAGGAGGAGTTACCAACAGACTAATCGCATATCAAACGCTTGTGAATGCTTTTCAAGGGGAAATGGCAAAGAAAGCTTGTTATGAATTCACAGGCGGCGTTGAAATCTTGTCCTTCAACGGTGGGAGGTTTATTCAGGATGCAATCAGTGATGTGCGTGTTTTCAGAGTAACGGATGCGACGTTAATGGTCAGAGTCTTCAGCAGAAAGGCGCTCACGATGACAGACATTGTTGTTGATCCGATTGACACCGATCCTAGTGATGTGGA
>Ga0070662_100001112_pt1 | contig 16400 bp, 12 predicted proteins | sample KBSC53metaG_FD_65648 | JGI IMG/M metagenome (GOLD analysis project Ga0070662, IMG submission 65648) | Corn rhizosphere microbial communities from Kellogg Biological Station, Michigan, USA - KBS C5-3 metaG | ecosystem: Host-associated > Plants > Roots > Rhizosphere > Soil ...
TCGGACCCGTCGGTTGCGTGCGCGCCGTCAGGTGTGCTCGGGGAACGAGACGCACCATCCTCCTTCGCAGGCATGTGCATGGTGTCCACTCCGGCGTGCGGTGTTCAGGGCAGCGCGCTACGAGGATACCGGCCCGCTCACGGTCCACGGTTTGCGCTACTTGATCACCTCATCGGCCCGGTACAGGATCGATTCGGGAACAGCGATTCCGAGCGCCTTGGCGGTCTGGAGGTTGACCACGAGGTCGTAGACCGTTGGCTGCTGCACCGGAAGGTTCTCGGGTTTTTCTCCCTTGAGAATGCGGTCGACGAATGAAGCTGCGCGCCGGAAGAAATCAAGATAGCGGGCTCCGTAGCAAATCAAACCACCCGACTTGCAAAAGAGCGACTTGTTGTAGAGCGCAGGCAGGCGTTCTCTGGTGGCGAGTGCGGCGGTCCGTCTCTGTTGAGCATCCAAGTTCGTGCTGGGCAACATGAGGACCGCACCCGGGCGATTCGATCCCAATCTGCGGAACACCGTGTCCAGCTCGTCCAGGTTCCGCGCTTGCATCATGACTACCTTTATCCCCAAGGCGCGAGCCCCGGACTCGACATGTGGAATCGCACGCGCATGAAAGGATTCGTTGGGGTTCCACACAAACACGACGTTCGTGAGAGAGGGCATCAGTTCCTTGAGAAGCTGCAGTTGCTTTGCCGTCAGATCGAACGCAAGGGACGTAGATCCGGTGACGTTTCCTCCCGGATTTGACAGGCTCGCGACAAGCCCGCTGCCGACAGGATCGCCCACGATCGTCATCACGATCGGAACCGAGTTGCTCGCCTTCTTCGCCGCAGCGGTCGCAAGACCGCCCTCGGCGACGACGACGTCCACCCGCTTTTGAATCAGCTCTACTGCGAGATCCGAGAACCGCGAAGAGTCTCCCAAGGAGTACCGGCTCTCGATGGCGATGTTGGTCCCTTCGACGTAACCGAGATCGCGCAGCGCGTCGCGGAACGCCTCCCACTGGGGCCCGGGAGTGTCGCCGAGTATTCCGATCCTTCGGACCGTTTCCGCGCCTGCAGATCGTCGGGCGGCCAGCGCCACCGCCAGGCCCAGAACGGCTCGGCGACTGACGCATCTCACGCGGTCGAAACACAGCGGGGGTCCGTGGGAAGTCAATCTCCCTCCACCTTCGTTGCGGCCGATTCAACTAGTGTGCCAAACATCACCCGCCCTCCCTACACTGCCGGCATGCTGAAGCAGGTCGACCACCTTCCCGAGGCCGAGAGCCGCTCGCAGGTCACGGTGCGGCACCTGCGCCAGGTGCTGCTCTGGCCGCTGCGCCTGATTGCCGGCGGCTTGAGCGAGGACGACCCGCGCCGCCGCGCGCCGTGGCAGGCGCTGCGCGCGCTGGGCGACGCGTCGCCCTGGCGCGAGCACTTCGACGAATACGCCGGCGACGCCGGCAGCTTCCACGAGCGCCACTACAACGAATTCGTGAGCTTCCTGCCGTACGTGCAGCGCTTTCTCTACGGCGAGGGCCGCGCGCAGCGCGGCGAAGGCGACGCGACGACGGGCTCGCCGATGCGGGTCTTCCGGCGCCGCGACCTCGCCGCGGTGCGCGTCGTGCCGCGCCCGGGCGACCCGCCGGTCACGCTGCAGGTCCAGCACGTCGACCTGTACTTCTTCTATGGCGTCGACCTCGTGCTGCTCAACGTCGAGGTCGCCGCCGACGACCTCGCGCTGCCGGTGGCGCAGGAGCTGATGTACCGCTTCGGCCGCGCCTACCCGCCGGGCTGGGACCCGCAGGGCAATGCCGTGCACTGCCTGGCGTCGGTCGAATGGCTCGACGCCGAAGGCCGCGTCGTCGCGAGCAGCGACGTGCAGGACCGCGAGGCGTTTTTGTCGCACCTCGCCGAGCACCGCGCGCCGCGCATCTCCGAGCACTGGGAGCACGTGCTCGCGCCGCTCGTCAACCACCACTCGGGCAAGGACGGAGCGCTGCGCTTCCGCCAGATCGAGTACTACCGCATGCCGATGATGGCGTACCTCGCCGTCGACGAGCCGCGGCTGCTGACGCGCAGCGACTTCATCCGCCTCGGCCTCGTCACCGGCGGCGGCGAGGCGCTGCCGGGCAGCGAGGTCGCGCTGCCGTACGCCGAGACGCACGTCGCCGACTTCGAGTCGCAGTTCTGCTACGACCGCTTCTGGGCCGAGTCGGGCGCGGCGCCGAACACGCGCTACCTGTGCTCTGGGCTCGCGCTGATCGCGGTCGGCGATGCGAAGAGCGACTTCTATCGCTGCGGCGAGCGCGGCGTGCTCGCGCAGTTCCGCCACCAGCACTTCCTGCTCTTCCTGATCGCGCATTTCCAGAAGGCGACGCTCCTGATGGTCTCCGATCAGCTCGCCGAGGCGCTCAACGCGCTCGACATCACGCGCCCGGAGAGCGTCAAGCGCTTCAAGCGGCAGATCCGCCTCAGCTACGTGAGCTTCCTCGGCTTCACCCACCGCTACTGGTTCCACGAGGTCAGCGAGCAGGCGCAGGTGAAGGCACTGTTCCATCTCTGCACGCGGCACTTGGCGATCGACACGCTCTACGATGAAGTCAAGGAGCGCATCCACGACATGAACGCGTACCTCGACGCCGACGCGCTCAGGCGGCAGGCGAACACGGTCGTGCGACTGACGGTGGTGACGGTGTTCGGGCTGATCGGCACGATCACGACCGGCTTTCTCGGCATGAACCTGATCGCCGCTGCCGATGCGCCGCTGGCGTCGCGGACGATGTTCTTCCTCGTCGTCCTCGCGCTCACGGTCGCGCTGACCGTCTACACGATCGTCAAGTCGAAACGGCTGTCGGACTTTCTCGACGCGGTGTCGGACGAGCGGTTGACGGCCGGCGTGAAGCTGCGCGCGTTTCTCGAGGTCTGGCGCGGGCGTTGACGGCGCACCGCGGCGCGCCGCGCGTCACTCCGCGCCCTTCGGCTCGGCGCGCGGCGTCGGCGCCGTCGGCGCGGCGTGCTCGACAGGCCCGTGCTCGTGGTGCGGGCGGGGCTTCCGCGCAAGCAGCGTGAAGAAGAGCGGCACGAAGATCGGAGCGATGAAGGTCGCGACGATCATGCCGCCGAAGACGCCGGTGCCCATCGACTGCCGCGCCGCCGCGCCGGCGCCGGTCGCGGTGACCAGCGGCACGACGCCGAACACGAACGCGAGCGAGGTCATCACGATCGGGCGGAAGCGCAGGCGCGCCGCGTCGCGCGCCGCCTCGGCCGCGGCCTTGCCGGCTTCCATGCCCTGCATCGCGAACTCGGCGATCAGGATCGCGTTCTTCGCCGCGAGGCCGATCAGCACGATCAGGCCGATCTGGAAGTAGATGTCGTTCTCCATGTTGCGCAGCCACACGAAGAGGAGCGCTCCGGTCAGCGCGAACGGCACCGCGAGCACGACCGCGAACGGCACGCCCCAGCGCTCGTACAGCGCCGACAGGATCAGGTAGACCATCACGATCGCGAAGCCGAACGCGAACAGCGACGCGTTGCCGGTGCGCTTTTCCTGGTATGCCTGGCCGGTCCACGCCATGTCGTAGCCGGGCGGCAGCGCGGTCTTCGCCGTCTCCTCGACCGCGCGGATCGCCTGGCCCGAGCTGTAGCCTTCCTTCGCGCCGCCGAGGATGCGCGCGCCGACGAAGCCGTTGTAGCGCTGCAGCTGCTCGGGCCCGATCACGTTCTCGACGCGGATCAGCGCCTTCAGCGGGATCATCTGGTTGGTCGTGTTCGAGCGCACGTAGATCGCGCCGAGGTCGTCGGGCTTCGATCGGAACTGCGCGTCGGCCTGCATCGTCACGCGGTACGTGCGGCCCGACTTGTTGAAGTCGTTGACGTAGAGCGACCCCATCTGCGCCTGCAGCGCGGTGTAGACGTCGTCGGTGCTGACGCCGAGGGTCAGCGCCTTCTCGCGGTCGACGTCGACCTGGAGCTGCGGCACGGTCGGGCGGAAGAACGTGTTGACCATGCCGATCTCGGGCCGCTGCTGCAGCGCCTGCATGAACTGGCCGGTGACCTGCGCGAGGCGCTGCGGATCGGGGTCGTTGCGCGCCTGCACGAAGACCTCGAAGCCGCCGGCCTGGCTGAGGCCCTGGATGGCAGGCGGGTTGAACGCGAACGCGATGCCGTCGTTGAGCGCGAAGCCCTTGCCGCTGAGCTCGGCGGTGAGCTGCTCGGAGGTCTGGTGGCGCTTCTCCCAAGGCACCATCGGCAGGAACATCGTCGCCGAGTTGGCCTTGCTGCCGCCGCCGATGAAGTCGAAGCCGTTGACGCTGAAGAAGTTCTCGACCGCCTTGTTGCCGTCCATCATCCGGCGCAGCTGCTCGGTCGTGCGCGTCGTCCGCTCGAGCGTGGCGCCGTCGGGAAGCACGGCGATCGCGACGATGTAGCCCTGGTCCTCCGGCGGCACGAAGCTGCTCGGCACGCGCAGCAGCAGCGCCGTCGCGATCGCGAGGATCGCGACGAAGCCGAGCAGCGCGAGCAGCCGATGGTGCAGCACCAGGCTCACGCCCTTGACGAAGTGCTCGGTGATCCAGGCGAAGGTGCGGTTGAACGGCCTGAACATGCGCTCCTGCCAACCGCTGCGGTGGTCCTCTTCAGGCTTGAGCAGCAACGCGCACAGCGCCGGCGTCAGCGTCAACGCGACCAGGCCCGAGAGCAGCACCGCGACCGTCACCGTCACCGCGAACTGCCGGTAGAGCTGGCCAGCGATGCCGCCGAGGAAGGCGACCGGGACGAACACCGCGCAGAGCGCAAGCACGATGCCGATCACCGCGTTCTGCACCTCGCGCATCGCCTCGATGGCCGCGTCCATCGGCGTCATCTTCTCGGTGCGGATCAGCCGCTCGACGTTCTCGAGAACGACGATCGCATCGTCGACCACGATGCCGATCGCCAGCACCATCGCGAACAGCGTCAGCGTGTTGATCGAGAAGCCGAACAGCCAGAGCCCCGCGAACGTGCCGATTAGCGAGACCGGCACCGCCAGCATCGGGATCAGCGTCGCGCGCCAGGTCTGCAGGAACACGAACACGACGATCAGCACGATCACCGCCGCTTCGAGGATGGTGAACATCACCTCCTTGATCGACGCCGAGACGAATCGGGTCGTGTCGTACGGGATCGAGTAGTCGAGGTCGGGCGGGAAGCGATCGGACTTGAGCTCGGCCATGCGCGCCTTGACCGCGTCGCCGACCTGCAGCGCGTTCGCTCCGGAGGCGAGGAAGACCGCGATCGCGATCGCCGGCTGGCCGTTGATGGAGTTGGTCGCCTCGTAGCTCTGCGCGCCGAGCTCGACGCGCGCGACGTCCTTCACCCGCAGCACGCCGTTGGGGCCGCTGGCGCGCAGCACGATGTCGCCGAACTGCTCGGCCTGGAGCAGCCGGCCGCGCGTCGTCACCGTGTATTCGAGCTGCTGGCCCTTGGGCGCGGGCTCGGCGCCGATCTTGCCGGCCGCGAACTGCGCGTTCTGTGCGGCGACCGCCTGCTGGATGTCGCGCGTGGTGATGCCCAGGCGCGCCATCCGGTCGGGCTGCAGCCACAGCCGCATCGAGTAGTCGCGCGCACCGAAGATGAAGACGTCGGCGACGCCGGTGACCCGCTTGATGTCGTCGACGACGTTCTGCGTCGCGTAGTTGGAGATGTAGATCTGGTCGTAGGTGCTCTTCGGCGAGTTCAGCGCCATCACGAGCAGGAAGTTGTTCGAGCTCTTGCGCACCGTGACGCCCTGACGCCGCACCTCGTCGGGCAGGCGCGGCGTCGCGAGCTGGACGCGGTTGTTGACGTCGAAGGTCGCCTTGTCGACGTCGGTGCCGACCTCGAAGGTCACGGTGATGTCGGTCTGCCCGTTCGATGCCGAGGTCGAGCTGTAGTACAGGAGGTTCTCGATGCCCGAGAGCTGCTCCTCGATCGGCGCGGCGACGGTGGCCGCGAGCGTCTGCGCCGAGGCGCCGGGGTAGATCGCCGTCACGTTGACGGTGGGCGGCGCGATCTCCGGGTACTGCGCGATCGGCAGGATCTTCAGCGAGACCGCGCCGGCCAGCAGGATGATGATCGACAGCACTGCGGCGAAGACCGGCCGCTCGATGAAAAAGCGCGAGAACACTGCAGCGACCCTTCAGCGTGCGGGCGCGGAGGCGGCCGCCGCCGATGCCGGCGCGGACGCGGGATGCGGCGCGACCGGCGCGCCCGGGCGCAGCTTCAGCAGGTTGTCGACGATCACGGCGTCGCCTTCGTTCAGGCCCTTGCGCACGGCCCAGCCGTCGCCGACCCAGGCGCCGACGTCCACCGGTGCCGGCAGCGCCTTGCCGTCCTTCACGGTCCAGACCGCCTTGCCGCGCTCGCCGTTGAAGACCGCTGCCTGCGGCACGACGACGGCGCGCTCCTCGCCGGCGTGGACCTGCGCGCGCACGAATTGCCCCGGCAGCACGAGCAGATCGGGGTTCGCGAACTCGGCCCGCAACTGCACGGTGCCGAGTTGCGCGTCGACCGTCGAGCCGGCGAAGTTGAGCTTGCCGGCGCCGCCGAGCGGCGTGCCGTCGGCCGACAGCAACTTCACCGCGCCGGCGCTGCCGCCGCGCAGTTGGGCGAGCTCGCTCTCGGAGAACGAGAAGCGCACCCAGATCGGATCGGTCTGGGTGACGCGGGTGAGGAGGCCATCGCTCGGGCTGACGAGGCTGCCCTGCGATTTTTCGGCGCGCCCGGTGATGCCGGTGATGGGCGAGACCACGCGCGTGTACGAGAGGTTGAGCTCGGCCTGGCGCAACTGCGCCTGCGCCTGCGCCACGCTCGCCTCGGCGACGCGTTGCGCCGAGGCGGCGTCGTCGAAGTCTTTCTGGCTGACCGCGTGCTGCTCGATCAGCGGGCCGAGCCGCTTCGCGTCGCGCCGCGCCTGCTCGAGCCTGGCACTTTCCTGAAGCAGCGTCGCGCGCGCCTGGGCGAGCGCGATCTCGAACGGCGCCTGCTCGATCACGAACAGCGGCGCGTTGGCCTTGACGCGATCGCCTTCGTGGTAGCGCTGCTGCTCGATCAGGCCGGTGACGCGGGCGCGCACTTCGACCTCCTTCGAGCCCTCGGCGCGCCCGACCGACTCGATCACCACCGGCACGTTGCTGAAGCGGGCCGTGACCACCGCGACCGGCATCGCCGGCGGCGCGCCGCCGCCGGGACCGCCGGGACCGTGACCGCCTCCCTGCTGGGCATCGGCCTGGCGGCCGCAGCCCGCCAGCACCGCCAGCAGCCCGCAAAGAATGAGCAGCAACCTTGCGTGCCTCGTCTGCACCATGAATCGTTCTTTCCTGCCAGCGCGCCTGTCCCGACGCGACCCGCAGTTGTAGCCGGAAACGTCCTACATCGCCCGACGGCGTCTCCCGTCGCCACGCCGATCGGCCAGGGATCATCCTGCCGGATCCAGCGACAGGAGAAGGTGATGGTCAACGAGTCCAGCCCTGTGCAAGCCATGAGCGCGCAACGCCAGACCGAGCGCGGCGACGAGGTCATCGAGAGGCTCTCGCGCGAGCTCGAGCGCGGCGGCCGGAGCGTCGCCGACGACAGCAGGATCGCCGACGCTGCGAGCTGGGCGCTGGAAAAGGCCACCGACGCGCTCCAGTCGGCGGCGCTCTACCTGCGCGACCAGGCGTCGGCGATGGTCGCGAAGCCGGTCCGCAAGGACCCGGTGCGCGCGGTGCTGATCGCCGCGGGCGTCGGCGCCCTCGGGATGATGCTGCTCTCGATGAAGGTGAGGTCGGGTGCGCGCGCGGTCGAGCGCCGCGTTCGCGGTTGACGGCTGACGGCTGGGCATAGCATTCGGGCGTCATGCCCGAAGCACTCCCGATCATCGACGTCGGCCCGCTGGTGCACGCGGCGCCTGGCCGCGACGACGTGGCCAAGCGCATCGGCGAGGCCTGCCGCGCGCACGGCTTTTTCTACGTCACGGGGCACGGCGTCGACGCCGCGCTGATCGCCGAGCTGGAGGCCGCGAGCCGGCGCTTCTTCGCGCTCGACGACGCGACCAAGCTGCAATGGCGGATGGCGCTCGGCGGACGCGCGTGGCGCGGCTACTTTGCGCTCGGCGGCGAGCTCACTTCCGGACTGCCGGACTGGAAGGAGGGTCTCTATCTCGGCACCGAGCTGGCCGACGACGATCCGCTCGTGCAAGCCGGAACGCCCCTGCACGGCCGCAACCTCGTTCCCGACCTGCCCGGCTTTCGCAGCACGCTGCTCGACTACATGGCAGCGGTGACTGCGCTCGGGCATCGGCTCATGGAGGGCATCGCGCTCAGTCTCGATCTGCCGAGCGACTACTTCGCGCGCCGCTACACCGCGGACCCGCTGATCCTGTTTCGCCTCTTCAACTACCCGTCGCGGCCGGTGCCGACGGGAACCGACGCGCGCTGGGGCGTCGGCGAGCACAGCGACTACGGGCTCCTGACGATGCTGCTGCAGGACGACGTCGGCGGCCTGCAGGTGAAGACGCCCGGCGGCTGGGTCGACGCGCCGCCGGTCGAGGGCAGCTTCGTCTGCAACATCGGCGACATGCTCGATCGCATGACCGGCGGCCTCTACCGATCGACGCCGCACCGCGTCGCGATCAACCGCAGCGGTCGCGACCGCCTCTCGTTCCCGCTCTTCTTCGACCCGAACTTCTTCAGCCGCGTCGAGCGCATCCAGGGCCTCGCCGACCAGCTTCCGGTCGATGACGCCGCCGAGCGCTGGGACCGCGCCAACGTGCACGCCTTCAACGGGCGCTACGGCGACTACCTGCTCGCCAAGGTCGGCAAGGTGTTTCCGGAGCTGCGCAGTCAGGTGCTCTAGGCCAGCTCGAGTTATCCGCCGCGCCCCTTCATCGAGGCGCGGGCGTTCTCGTTGCAGGTCTTGAGCGCCGCCTGGTCGGCGGCCGCCTGGACGCAGCCTTGCAAGGCCTGCAACGCCTGAATCCGTTCGGCGATCCGCGCCAGCTCGCGTTGCTTGTGCTGAGCGAAGTCGCCTCCGCTGCCGGGCGCTGCGGCGCCGCCGGGCTGCGCTGCAGCGAACGGCGCGGCAGCAACGAGAAACAGCACCATCGTCGGCACTTGCAAGAACTTCATGAGCCACTCCCGATCACGTTTCCCCGAGACCCGCGGCCTCGTCGGGCGTCGACCGATCTTGCAACGAGGCGGCCGAGCAGTGGGTGAAGCAGCGTAAAGACGCGACGCAATGTTCACGGGCTCTCAAGCGAGCCGATGGTGCGCAACGGCCGCGTCGTCCCACACCATCCCGGTGCCTGGGCGTTCGGGGACGACGGCACAGCCGTCGACGACGCGCAACGGCTCCTGCACCAGGACATCGGCCCAGTCGACCCATTCGAGCCAGTGGCACGTCGGCGTCGCGGCCAGAAGGTGCGCGCTCAATTCCGGCATGAGGTGCGAGCTCATCGGCGTGCCGCGCGCCGCCGCGACCGCGGCCGACTCGATCCAGCCGCTGACGCCGCCGATGCGCGCGACGTCGGGCATGACGAGGTCGCAGGCCCGGGCATCGAGCGCCAGCTCCAGCTCGTGCCGGCCGTTGAAGTTCTCGCCGATCTGCAGCGGCAGCTCGAGCGCGGCGGCGATCGCTGCGTTGCCGCGATAGTCGTCGTAGCGGATCGGCTCTTCCAGCCACGCGACGCCCTCCGCCTGCAACGCGCGGCCGCGCGCCAGCGCCTCGTCGACGGACAAGGCCTGGTTGTAGTCGACCATCAGCTCGATGCCGTCCGGCAGACGTTGCCGCACCGCGCGCGTGACCGCGAGGTCGTCCGCAAGCGCCGCGTGCCCGAGCCGCAGCTTGACCGCCTGGAAGCCGCCCTCGAGCAGGCGCTCGGCTTCGTCGGCGGCCGCTTGCGGCGCCATCAATCCCAACCCGCACGAGTTGTAGGCGCGAACCGGCCGCGGGCTCGCGCCGAGCAACGCGGCGAGCGGCACGCCGGCGGCGATCGCGAGGGCGTCCCACAGCGCCGCGTCGAGCGCCGACAGCGCCATGCGCACGATGCCGGTGACGCCGAGCAGCGTGTAGCGCCGCGCGAGCGTCGCCGCGATCGCGGCCGGCGCGACGGCCTCGCCGACGACCAGCCCGGCCGCTTCCTGCAACACCCCCGCGATCGACCGCGCGGCGCTCCGGCGGTAGCAGAAGATGTAGGTCCGCCCGACGATTCCCTGCTCGGTCTCGACATCGACCAGCAGGAGCGGTGCCGCGCGCACGGTCGCCGCGCTGGTGCCGAGCACGTAGCGCAGCGGCACCTCCACCGCCACGGTTCGCACGCCGCGCAGCGTCAGCGCCGGCACGCGCGTCGACGCCGTGCTCATGCCGACTTGCCTCCGGCGTGGAGGGCGAGGATGTCGGCGATGGCGCGGTTCAGCGGCGTCGCGACGCCCTTGGCCTTGCCGAGCTCGACGACGCCGCCGGCCAGCCACCGCACCTCGAGACGGTTGCCGCGCTCGAGGTCGTGGTGCATCGACGAGGTCATGTCGTAGGCCACGTCGTCGGCCAGGCGAAGACGCACCTCGGCGTAGTCTTCTGCGAGATCGACGCCGTGCGCGCGACCGACGGCGACCACTTCGCGCATGACGTCGAGCAAGAAGGCGCGCGTCTGCGGATGCTCGCGGATCGGGCCGATCGGCATGCGCGTCGTCGTCGTCGTTCCCGAGAGGCCGACGAGGAACACGTACTTCTGCCAGATCTCGCGCACGATGTCGTCGGAGAGCTCGGCGTCGATGCCGCCGGCGCGACAGGCCTCGAGAAACGCCAGCCCTCGGCGCGAGCGGGAACCGTCGAATTCGCCGAACAGCAATCGCTGCATCGGGCCGGTCTGGCGAATGACGCCGGGCCGGTCGATCGTCGTCGCGACGTAGCCGACCCCGCCCATGACCTGCGCAGCGTCGTAGGCGGCGCGCAGAGAACGATCCTTCAAGACGCCGTTCTGGAACGAGACGATCGTCGTGTCGGGCCCGACGAGCGGGCCGATCTGCTGCAGCGCCGCCTCGGTGTCCCAGAGCTTGACGCAAAACATCACGAGGTCGACCACACCGATCTCGGCCGGATCGTCGGTCGCGCTGACGCGGGCAACGTGAACGGGATCCGGCCCTTCGATCCGCAGGCCCGAGCTGCGCATCGTCTGCAGATGCGCGCCGCGTGCGATGAACCGCACGTCTGCACCGCCGGCCGCGAGGCGCGCACCGAAGTAACCGCCGACCCCGCCCGAACCCATCACCGCAATTCGCATGGTCTCGCCTCCGTGAACGTGAGCGTAGCAAGGATGCCGCTGCGAACGCCGGAGTGCTTGCCTGCCGGGCTCGACCGCACGCCACGGCTCGCGTAGCCTCGTGGGCCGCGTGCAACGAAGCCGCGCCCCTCGCACCGTGAGCGACGAACGCGCCCTCCTCCTGACCGATCTCGTCGACAGCACGCGGCTGACCGAGTCGCTCGGCGACGCCGCCGCCGGCGCGCTGTGGGCCGCGCACGATCGTGCCGCGCGCGAGCGGCTGGGCGCCTGGCGCGGACGCGAGATCGACAAGAGCGACGGCTTTCTGCTGCTGTTCGACCGCGCCGCGGACGCGCTCGGCTACGCGCTCGACTACCACCGCGCGCTGGCGGCGATCGACCCACGGCTGCGCGCGCGCGTGGGCCTGCACGTCGGGCCGGTGAGCTTGCGCGCGAACGACGCTGCCGACATCGTGCGCGGCGCGAAGCCGTTCGAGGTCGAGGGCGTTGCCAAGCCGGTCGCAGCGCGCGTGATGGCGCTCGCCGCCGGCGGTCAGACGCTGCTGACGGCGGCCGCGCGTGCCGCGCTCGGCGATCGGGCGGTCAGCACGCGCATCGAGCCCGTCGGGCAATGGCAGTTGAAGGGCATCGCCGATCCGGTCGCGCTCTACGCCGCGGCCGCCGAAGGTGACGTCGCTGCGCTGGCGACGCCGGCCGACGGCGACAAGGGCTGGCGCGTCGTGCTCGAGGCCGGCCGCTGGCGGCCAGTGCGGGCGACGCCGCACAACCTGCCGCCGACACCGTCGTCGTTCGTCGGCCGCGAGGCCGAGCGCGCCGACGTGCTGGCCAAGCTCGGGTCTTCGTGCCTGGTGACGATTCTCGGCACCGGCGGGCTCGGCAAGACACGGCTGGCGATCGAGGTCGCGAACGCGGCGCTGCACGACTTCCCCGACGGCATCGGCTGGGTCGAGCTGGCACCGCTCAGCGACGGTGCGCTCGTCGCCCAGGCGGTCGCGTCGGCGTTCGGCGTCGCCGAGTCGCCGTCGACGTCGGTCGTCGACGCGATCGCCGAACGCCTCGACGATCGGCGCGCGCTGCTCGTGCTCGACAACTGCGAGCATGTCGACGAAGCCTGCGCCGCGTTCGTCGACGCGCTGCTGCGGCGGCTGTCGAAGCTCGCGGTGCTGGCGACGAGCCGCGAGCCGCTACACGTCGCCGGCGAGACGGTGCACGCGCTGCCGGGGCTCGCGCTGCCGGGCGAAGGCAGCGACGTGGCGACGCTCGCGCGCGCGGAATCGGTGCGGCTCTTCGTCGAGCGCGCGACCGCGGCGCAGCCCGCCTTCGCGCTCGACGCGTCGAACGCGGCCGCGGTCGCTTCGATCTGCCGCCGCCTCGACGGCATCGCGCTCGCGATCGAGCTCGCGGCGGCGCGCGTCGCGACGATGCCGGTGGCGGCGATCGCCGCGCGTCTCGACGACCACTTCCGGATCCTCGACCGCGGGCCGCGCGCGGCGCCGGCGCGCCAGCGGACGCTGCGCGGGCTGATCGACTGGAGCCACGACCTGCTCGACGAGCGCGAGCGCGCGCTGTTCGCGCGCCTGTCGGTCTTCGCCGGCGGCTGCACGCTCGAGGCGGCCGAGGCGGTCGGCGCCGGCGACCCGCTCGACGCCGCCGACGTGCTCGACGTGCTGGCGGCGCTGGTCGACAAGTCGCTCGTCGTCCACGACAGCGCGCGCAGCCGCTACCTGATGCTCGAGACCGTCGCCCACTACGCACGCGATCGGCTGGCCGAGCGCGGCGAGGACGCCGAGTTGCGTCGGCGCCTCCGCGACTGGTGCCTCGAGCTGCTGGCGACCGAGCGCCCGTCCGTGCACGGCGAGGACCAGGCGGCGCGGCTGGCACGCGTCGCTGCCGAGCACGACAACCTGCGCGCCGCGCTCGCGTCGGCGTTCGCCAGCGGCGACGGCGAAGGCGGGCTGCGGCTCGCGGTCGAGTGCCACGCGTTCCTGAACGTGCGCGGCTTCGTCCGCGAGGCACGGCAGGCGCTCGCGACAGCGCTCGCGCATGCGCCGGCCGACATCGATGCGGACCTCACGGCGCGCGCGCTGCGCGGCGCCGGGATCCTCGCGTTTCGCCAGGCCGACTACGCAGCGGCGCGCGACTTCCATGAGCGCAGCCTCGAGATCCGTCGCCGCCAGGGCAACCGCGCCGGCGAGGCGGCCGCGCTCGAGAGCCTGGGGCTCGTCGCGATGGAGCTCGGCGAAGTCGCCAAAGGCCTCCCCCTGCTCGAGCAGGCGCTCGAGCTGCACCGCGCCGAAGGGGTGCCGCAGCCGATCGCGCAGTCGCTGAACAACCTCGGCAGCATCCTCCACTACCGCGGCGAGCACGAGCGCGCGACGGCGATGCTCGAGGAGAGCCTGGCGATCAAACGCGGCATCGGCGACCGGCGCGGCATCGCGATGACGCTCGACAACCTCGGCGACTTCGCCGCGATGCGCGGTGACGACGCCGAGGCGCGCCGCCTACTCGAGGAGAGCCTCGCGATCCGGCGCGAGCTCGGCGACGCCCAAGGCATTCAGCGCTGCGTCATGGGCCTCGCCGACCTGGCGGTCGAGAGCGGCGACTTCGTCGGCGCGCGCGCGCTGTACGCCGAAGGCATCGGGATCGCGCAAGACGCTGGCGACCGGGTCGCGCTGCTGTACGCCATCGAGTCGCTCGCCGGCCTCGCCAAGGCCGAGGCCGACGCAGTGCGCGCCGCGACGCTGCGCGGCCACGCCGACTGGCTGCGTACCGAGATCGGGTACGCATTGCCAACGTCGAGCGCCGAGAAGTTCGAGCGCTCGCTCGCCGAGACACGCGCTGCGGTCGGCGACGACGCCGCTTTCGAGCGCGCGCTCGCCGCCGGCGCCGCGATGTCGACCGACGAGGCGATCGCGCTCGCGTTCGCAAGGACGTCCGCCGGAGCCCGCGATCAGTAGAACCAGCTCGCCGGCACCTTCACCAGCTGCGGGAACAGCACCATCAGGAACATGAGGGCGAACTGGGCGATCATGAACGGCACGACGCCGCGGGTGACGTCGTCCATGCTCACCTTGCCGACGCCGGCGACGGTGTTGAGCACGACGCCGACCGGCGGCGTGACGAGGCCGATGGCGTTGTTGATCATGAACAGCACGCCGAAGTAGACCGGGTCGATGCCTGCCGCCTTGACCAACGGCATCAGCACCGGCGTCATGATGAGGATCGTCGGCGAGAGGTCGAGCGCGGTGCCGACGATCATCACCACGACCATGATCGCGGCCATCAGCAGGCGCGGGCTGTCGAGCAGCGGCTGCAGCAGGCCGACCAGCTGGCCGGGGATGTTGGCGACGGTGATGAGCCAGGCGCTGACGGCGGCAGCGGCGACCAGCAGCATCACCAGCGAGGTGGTGCGCGCGGCGGCGACGAAGACCCGGTAGAGCTGCGAGAGGCGCAGCTCGCGGTAGACGACCGTCGAAACGAAGAGCGCATAGACGGCGGCGACGACGCCGGCCTCGGTGGGCGTGAAGACGCCGAACTTCAGGCCGACGATGATGATGACCGGCAGCACGAGCGCCCAGGCCGCGTCGCGGCCGGCGGCGACGAGCTCGCGCAGCGGCCGGCGCGGCGGCGACTCGAGCGTTTCGTGGCGGACCATCCACCACCAGGTGATCCACAGCGTCATGCCGAGCATCAGGCCGGGGACGATGCCGGCCAGGAAAAGCTTCGAGATCGAGACGTTGCCGGCGACGCCGAAGACGACGAAGCCGATGCTCGGCGGGATGACCGGCGCGATGATCCCGGTCGAGGCGATGAGGCCGGCCGCGCGCGCCTTGTCGTGACCGGCGGCGATCATCATGGGCAGCAGCAGCGCGGTCAGCGCCGCCGCATCGGCCACCGCCGAGCCTGACAGCGCCGCCAGCAGGCAGCCGGCGACGATCGTCACGTAGCCGAGCCCACCGCGCACATGACCGACGAGGACGAGGGCGACGTTGACGATGCGCCGCGACAGGCCGCCGACATTCATGATCTCGCCGGCGAGCAGAAAGAACGGCACCGCGAGGAGCGGATAACTGTCGGCGCCGTTGATGAGGTTCTGAGCCAGGATCTGCGGATCCAGCAGGCCGAGCTGCCACATCAGCGCGGCGCCGCACACCAGGAGCGCGAAGGCGATCGGGAGGCCGACCGCCATCGCCGCCAGCAGCGAGCCGATGAAGACGGCGAGCGTCATATCGCCGCCTCGTGGTCGCTCGCCATCGTGAGCTCGCTGTCGCGGGTGCGGCCGGTGACGAGCTTCCAGAGATCGACCAGCGTCACCAGCGCCGCGGAGACCGAGAAGACGAGGCCGACGCTGTAGAACCAGGCCATCGACGCGCCGCTCGACGGCGCCGAGACATCCCAGTTGATCTTCGTCTGCTCGAGCGCACCGCGAAACAGCATCCAGCAGATCAAGAGCATCAGGGCGTGGCAGATGAAGAGGCAAACCTTCTTTCCGCGGGGACCGAGCCGAGCGACCAGCGCGTCGGTGCCGAGATGGGCGTGCTCGCGCAGTCCGATCAGGGCGCCGAGAAACGTCAGCCAGACGAACAGCCAGCGCGAAAGCTCTTCCGAGACGGCGATGCCGGAGTTGAAGCCGTAGCGGAGCACGACGTTGCCGAAGACGAGCAACACCATCAGCAGCATGCACGCGGCAATCACCGCCTCCAGCAGGCGCGCGTAGCTGCCGAGCAGGCGCTCGATCAGCTTCATGCTGCGGGCGTTGCCGACGCGACGATGCCGGCAACGTCTGTCGACATCGCCGCATAGGCCAGGTCGAAGAGCCGGCAGACGGAGACTGGCGCGGCCCCCATCGCCAACAGGGCATCCTCGCCCAGCTCGCCGGCGCCGAGCGTCGCAACCGCGTCGCGGTCGTAGCCGCTGGCGATCAGGACCCAGTCGGCTGCGGCATCGGCGAGCCCGCGCAGATGCTGCTCGGTCGTCGGCGCCAGCGACGGCGGCTCATGGCGCAGCAGGTGCAGCCCGACGAGACCCGGGCGCGTCGGGGCCGACTCGAACAGGTCGCGCAGTCCGAGCCGCAGGCTCGCTTCACGTCCGGCGGCCGGCGCAAGACGGACGGTGAGAGCGCTGCAAGCAGTGACGCCACCGCGG
>Ga0070662_100001118_pt1 | contig 16376 bp, 16 predicted proteins | sample KBSC53metaG_FD_65648 | JGI IMG/M metagenome (GOLD analysis project Ga0070662, IMG submission 65648) | Corn rhizosphere microbial communities from Kellogg Biological Station, Michigan, USA - KBS C5-3 metaG | ecosystem: Host-associated > Plants > Roots > Rhizosphere > Soil ...
GCGCAGCCGAGCATCGTCACGTAGAGGACGAGCAGCAGCGCGAGGCTCTCGGCCCAGGTCGGCGTGTTGTTGAGGACGTAGCGGCCGAAGACCTGCCAGAGCACGGCGACGAGCAACAGCACGAGGCCGAACACGCCGGCCTGCAGGCACGTGCGCGCGATGCGCGCGCAGACGCGCGTCAGGAGCGGCGCGCCGCGGCCCGGCGGCGCGCCGACGACGTCGGGCTCGATCGCCTCTTGGACCTCGCCGAGCGAAGGAACGATGCCGCCGTGCGGCTCGTCGGGCTGCACCGCCACGCGCCTACTTGGTGTCCTGGATCCGCTTGATCAGGTCCTTCGCCTTCGGGTCGGTGATGAACTTGTCGTAGACCGGCTTCATCGCCGCCTGGAACGGCGCCTTGTCGACCTCGATGATCTGCGCGCCGCCGGCCTTGACGGTGGCGAGCGACTGCTCCTCGCGCTGGTCCCAGAGCTTTCGCATGTACGGGACCGATTCCTTCGCCGCCTGGCGGAGCGCCTTCTGCTCGTCGGCCGAGAGGCCGTCCCAGACCTTCTTCGAGAACAGCAGCACCTCGGGCGCCATCGAGTGCTCGGTCTTCGAATAGAACTTGGCGACCTCGAAGTGGCGCGAGCTCTCGTACGACGGATAGTTGTTCTCGGCCGCATCGACGAGCCCGGTCTTCAGCGCCGTGTAGACCTCGCCATACGGCATCGGCGTCGCATTGGCGCCCATCGCCTCGAGCAACCCCACCCACAGGTCCGACTGCTGCACGCGCACCTTCAGGCCCTTCATGTCGGTGAGCGCATGGATCGGCTTCTTCGCGGTGTACATCGAGCGCGAGCCGCTGTCGTAGTAGGCGAGGCCGATGAAGCCCTGCGCCTCGCAGCTCTTCAGGATCTCCTCGCCGATCGGGCCGTCGAGAACGGCGCGCATGTGCTCCTTCGAGCGGAACAGGAACGGCATCGTCGGCACGACGGTCGTCGGGCAGATGTTGTTCATCGGCGCGATGTTGACGCGCGTCATCGCGACCGCGCCGATCTTGGTCTGCTCGATGGTGTCCTTCTCGGCGCCGAGCGCGCTGTTGTTGAAGACCTTGATCGAGTCCTTGCCGTTGGTGAGCTTCTGCAGCACCGTGCCCATGTACTTGACGGCCTCGACGGTCGGATAGCCGTCGGGGTGGATGTCGGTCGAGCGGAACTCGGTCGCGTGGGTGGAGCCGATCGCTGCGAGCAGCGTGGCGATCGCGATGGGCACGGTCTTCTTCAAGGAAGGTCTCCTCTGGTTCACTGGAACGGGCCGCGGACGACGAACGCGCCGCCCTGGTAGATCGTTGCCGGATCGCCGGACGGCGCCGCCGCGGCGGCCTCGACCGCGGCGCGGAACGGCTCCGAGCTGTCGAGCGCGCGAAAGCCGAGGTGGCGCGCCGGCGTGTTGTCCCACCACGTGCGAGCGTTGTCGGAGACGCCGTAGACGATGCTGTGGCCGACGACCGGCGCGGTGAGCGAAGCGACGACGAGACGCTCGAGATCGTCGTAGCTGAGATACGTCGCGAGCATGCGCCGGTCCTTGGGCTCCGGGAACGACGAGCCGATCCGCAGGCACACGGTCTCGATGCCGTAGCGGTCGAAGTAGAAGCGCGACAGCAACTCGCCGAACGCCTTGCTGATGCCGTAGTTGCCGTCGGGCCGCATCGGATCGCGCGACGAGACGACCTCGTCCTGGCGATAGAACCCGGTGACGTGGTTCGAGCTCGCGAACACGATCCGTCGCACGCGGTGGCGGCGCGCGGCCTCGTAGAGGTTGTGAACGCCGACGATGTTCGCTTGCAGGATCGGCTCGAACGGCCCCTCGGCCGAGACACCGCCGAGGTGAACGACGGCGTCGACGTCGGCGAGCAGATCGAGCACCGCGCCGGCGTCCTCGAGCCTCGCGGCGACGACCTCCTCGCCGGCCGCGGCAGCGCCGAGGTGGGCGATGTCCGAAACGCGCAAGGTCGTGCACTGGCGCGCCAGGCGCGGGCGCAGCACGCGCCCGAGCCCGCCGGCGGCGCCGGTCAGAAGGAGGCGTCGGAATGGGGGCGCGGCGGGCGCCGGCGGGGCGGCAGCGGTCACGGGCTTGGGAAGGCGAGGATTGCAGCTGCTCGTCAGTTGTCGTACAACATCCTAGACCGGCAGCGACCCAAGTCAAGGCCGCCCGGGTCGGGGTTTTCCGCAGATGACCGCAGCCACGCTCCAGCGCCGCCCGCCCAAGCTGGCCCACGAGATCGTCGAGTCACTCGGCGGCCGGATCCGCTCGGGCGGCCTCGCCGCGGGCGACAAGCTGCCGACCGAAGCCGACCTGATGGCCGACTTCTCGGTCAGCCGCACCGTCGTTCGCGAGGCGATCTCGCGGCTCCAGGCCGCTGGCCTCGTCGAGACCCGGCACGGCGTCGGCACCTTCGTGATCGCGCCGCCCGGGCCGCTCAGCTTTCGCATCGCACGCGAGCAGTTGGCGACGCTCGACGACGTCATCGCGATGCTCGAGCTGCGCATCGGCGTCGAAGTCGAGGCGGCGGGTCTGGCGGCGCAACGACGCACCGACGACAACCTCGCGCGGATGCGCGCGGCACTCGATTCATTCGTCGCGGCGACCGAGGCGAGGCGCAATGCAGTAGGCGCTGACTTCGAGTTTCACCTCGAAGTCATGCGGGCGACCCAGAACACGCACTTCGTCCGCCTGCTGCAGACGCTCGGCACCGCGATGATCCCGCGAGCTCGCTTGGACAAGGAGACCGTCAACGACGAGGCGAGGCAGAACTACCTGCGCCGCGTCCACGCCGAGCACGAGAGCCTGCTCGATGCGATCGTCAACCGCGACCCCGAGGCGGCGCGCGCCGCGGCGCGCACGCACTTGGCGAACAGCCGCGAGCGCTGGCGCCGCGCGGCGGCGCCGGCCGGCAGCGGCGCGGCCGGGCAACCCGCGAATCCGTAGGCCATTGAGGGCGATTCGGTCATTGAGTTGTACGATGACTGATCTCTTAGTCCGACCTCGAGACTTCCGCCATGCCCACCTTCCGACGTCTGTTTCTGGCCTTCGCCGCCGCCCTTGCCATCGGGGCGACGCTTCCGGCGCAAGCCGCGTATCCCGATCACACGGTGACGATCGTCGTCCCGTTCCCGCCCGGCGGTTCGACCGACATGATCGCGCGCACCCTTGCCGCGAAGCTGCAGGAGCGGCTGCACCAGACGTTCATCATCGACAACCGCGCCGGCGCGACCGGAACGATCGGCATGGGCCAGGTCAAGCGCGCGGCGCCCGACGGCTACACGCTCATCGTCTCGTCGCTGGGGCCGTTCGTGATCGCGCCGCACCTGATCAAGAACCTGCCGTACGACATCCACAAGGACATCGATCTGCTGAGCGTCCTCGTGCAGGCGCCGAACGTCCTCGTCGTTCCGGCGTCGTCGCCGTACAAGAGCGTCGCCGACGTCATCGCGGCGCTGAAGCAGACGCCGAACAAGCTGACGTTCGCGTCGTCGGGCAACGGCTCGTCGGACCACCTCACCGCCGAGCTCTTCTGGCAACGCACCGGAACCAACGGCCTGCATGTGCCGTACAAGGGCGGCGCGCCGGCGATGAACGACCTGCTCGGCGGCGTCGTCGACGCGTCGTTCCAGAACATCAACGTCGTCGTCCAGCACGTCGCTGCCGGGAAGCTCCGCGCGCTCGCCGTCACCGGCGACAAGCGCTCGCCGCTGCTGCCCAACGTTCCGACCCTCGCCGAGTCGGGCGTCAAGGGTGCCGACGTCTACTCGTGGCAGGCGATCGCCGCGCCGAAGGGGTTGCCCGCCGAGGTCAAGAAGACGCTGAGCACGGCGATCGTCGCTGCGCTCAACGACCCGCAGATCAAGCCCAAGCTGCTCGACCTCGGCTTCGAGGTCGTCGCCAGCACCCCCGAGCAGTTCGCGGCGATGCAGGCGACCGAGTTCGCGCGCTGGAAGACGGTGGTCGAGACCGGCAAGATCACCGCCGACTGACGCGATGGCCGCTCCACCCGTGCTTCGCGACGCCGTCGGCGCGAGCCCGGTCGTCCGCACGTTCCGCGTCGTTCCGGTCGCCGGTCGCGACTCGATGCTGCTCAACCTGAGCGGCGCGCACGCACCGTTTTTCACCCGCAACCTCGTCATCGTCGGCGACAGCGCCGGCGGCACCGGCGTCGGCGAGGTGCCGGGCGGCGAGAAGATCCGGCAGACGCTCGAGGAGGCGGCGGCGCTCGTCGTCGGTCGATCGATCGGCGAGCTGCAGGGCGTGCTCGCCGACGTCCGCGGGCGCTTCGCCGAGCGCGATGCCTCCGGGCGCGGCCTGCAGACGTTCGACCTGCGCACGACGATCCACGTCGTCACCGCGATCGAGTCGGCGCTGCTCGACCTCCTCGGCCAGCATCTGGGCGTCCCGGTCGCGGCGCTGCTCGGCGAAGGACAGCAGCGCAGCGCGGTCGAGATGCTCGGCTATCTCTTCTTCGTCGGCGACCGTCGCGCCACCGGCATGCCGTACGCGAGCGGCGAAGGCGAAGCCAACGAGTGGCTCCGCCTGCGCCACGAACCGGCGCTGACCGCCGAAGCGATCGTCCGCCTCGCCGAGGCGGCACACGCGCGCTACGGCTTCAACGACTTCAAGCTGAAGGGCGGGGTGCTGGCCGGCGACGCCGAGTGCGATGCGGTGCGCGCGCTGCACGAGCGCTTCCCCTCGGCACGCGTCACGCTCGACCCGAACGGCGGCTGGCTGCTCGCCGACGCCGTCCGCCTGATGCGCGACATGCGCGGCGTGCTCGCCTATGCCGAGGACCCATGCGGCGCCGAGGAAGGCTTCTCGGGACGCGAGGTGCTCGCCGAGTTCCGTCGCGCGACCGGCCTGCCGACCGCGACCAACATGGTCGCGACCGACTGGCGCCAGCTCGCGCACGCGCTCTCGCTGCAGGCGGTCGACATCCCGCTCGCCGATCCGCATTTCTGGACGATGGCCGGATCGGTGCGCGTCGCGCAGACATGCCGCGACTGGGGCCTGACGTGGGGCTCGCACTCGAACAATCACTTCGACGTCTCGCTCGCGATGTTCACCCACGTCGCCGCCGCGGCGCCCGGCCGGGTGACGGCGATCGACACGCACTGGATCTGGCAGGACGGCCAGGCGCTGACGAAGGAGCCGCTCGCGATCGTCGGCGGCCATGTCCAGGTGCCGAGCGCGCCGGGACTCGGTGTCGAGCTCGACCTGGCGGCGGTCGAGGCGGCGCACGCGCTCTACCGCGAGCACGGCCTCGGCGCCCGCGACGATGCGATCGCGATGCAGCACCTGATTCCGGGCTGGCGCTTCGACCCCAAGCGCCCGTGCCTCGTTCGATGACCACCAGGGAAAACGGATGACCGCAACCACACTCGACCCGCGCCGCCGCTTCGCGCTGCGCGCGATCGCCACCACAGCGCTCGTCGCCGGCGCGCTCGTCGTCGCGACGCCTGCGCGCGCGCAGTCCGGCAGGACGATCCGCATCGTCGTTCCGTACACGCCCGGCGGCTCCTCCGACATCATCGCGCGCGCGATCGCGCAGCCGCTCTCCGAGGCGCTCAAGCAGACCGTGATCGTCGAGAACAAGCCGGGCGCGAACGGCAACATGGGCACCGACGTTGTCGCCAAGTCGCCCGGCGACGGACTGACGCTGCTGCTCTGCGACGTCGGCGCGCTCGCGATCACGTCGTCGGTCTATGCCAAGCTGCCGTTCGATCCGAAGAAGGACTTGCGCGGCGTGACCATGCTCGCGTACTCGCCGCACCTGCTCGTCGTCCATCCGTCGGTGCCCGCCAAGAACCTGAAGGAGCTCGTCGCGCTGTCGCAGCAGACCAAGCTCGACTTCGCCGTCACCGCGATCGGCAGCGCGCCGCACCTGGCCGGCATCGCAGTCGAAAAGGCGACCAAGGCGAAGTGGCAGTACATCCCGTACAAGGGCGGCTCGCAGGCGATCGGCGACACCGTCGCCGGACAGACGCAGGTGCTGATGAACGGCATGCTCGCGACGCTGCCGTTCGTGCAGTCCGGCAAGCTCAAGGTGATCGGCGTCTCGAAGGCGACGCGCGTGCCGCTGCTGCCCGACGTGCCGACGATCGCCGAGCAGGGCGTGCCGGGCTTCGAGTCGGGGACGTGGCAAGGTCTCCTCGTTCCCGCGTCGACGCCGAGCGAAGTCGTCCAGCGCCTGGCCACCGAGCTGACGCGGATCATTCGCTCGCCCGAGGTCCGCTCGCGGCTGACGGCGCAGGGCGCCGAGGTCTACACGATGACGCCGGCCGAGTTCGCGACCTTTTTCGAGCGCGAGCAGAAGCGCTGGGCCGAGGTCGTCGCAAGCGGCGGCGTCAAGATCGATTGACGAGGAGCTTGTCGATGACCGCACCCTATCGCCCGTTCCCGAACGCCTTCAAGCAGCGCCTTCTCGCCGGTGAGACGCTGATCGGCTGCTGGTGCTCGCTCGCCAACCCGATCACGACCGAAGTGCTCGGCATCGCCGGCTTCGATTGGCTGCTTCTCGACGGCGAGCATTCGCCGAACGATGTCCGCACCTTCATCCCGCAGCTGATGGCGCTCAAGGACAGCGCGAGCGCGCCGATCGTGCGGCCGTCGTGGAACGAGACGGTCGAGATCAAGCGGCTGCTCGATGCCGGCTTCTACAACTTCCTGATCCCGTTCGTGCAGACCGCCGACGACGCGCGCCGCGCGGTCGCGGCGACGCGCTATCCGCCCGACGGCGTGCGCGGCGTCTCGGTCTCGCAGCGGAGCAATCGCTTCGGCACCGTCGCCGACTACTTCCGCGACGTCAACGCGCAGATCTGCGTCCTGGTGCAGATCGAAAGTCGCGCCGGCCTCGCTGCCGCTGCCGAGATCGCCGCGGTCGACGGCGTCGACGGCATCTTCGTCGGCCCGTCGGACCTCGCCGCCGCGTTCGGCCATCTCGGCGCGCCCGACCATCCGAGCGTGCAATCGGCGATCGCCGAGATCTTCGCCGTCGCCAAGGCCGCGGGCAAGCCGAGCGGGATCCTCACTCCGGTCGAGGCCGACGCGCGCCGTTATCTCTCGATGGGGGCGAGGTTCGTCGCCGTCGGCAGCGACCTCGGCGTCTTCAGGAACGCAACGCAGCAACTCCGCGATCGCTTTGGGCGTAGCGGTTGAGCCAGCCGAGCATCTCGTCGAGCTCGTTCGACTTGTCGAACACCTTGATCGCGCCGAGCTGCTGACACTTGGCGCGGATCTCCGGCGTCGCGTGGTTGCTGAGGACCACGCAGACCGGCGCTTCGGGCAGCTCGCCCATGCCCTTGAGGACGCCGAGGCCCGAGCCGTTCTTGAGAAAGATGTCGACGATCGCGAGGTCGCACGCATGGCTGCGGTCGCGCAGCCACGTCAGCGCAGTGCGCTCGTCCTCGGCGGTGCCGACGACCTCGATCGGGGCGTTCTCGTGCAGCGCGTCGATCAGGTTCTCGCGGATGACCGAGCTGTCCTCCACGATGTAGATCTTGATGTTGTCCATGCCCGCGCCTCCCGCAAACGCCCGCCGAGCGATTTTCCCGGCAAGCAGCAGGCCGTCTGATCGGTGGCGGAGCGCGGCGGTTGTCGGTCGACCGCCCGCGCGGGCGTCGGACGTCTCTTACGCGAGGGCTCAGCGCGGCCGGCCTTCGTAGAGGTCGCGACCTTGTGCGAGCGCGCGGATCTTGGCGTCGGCGATGGGGCGCTTGAGCATCCAGAAGCCGCAGTCCGGATGGACGTAGCGGACGCGGCCGGCGCCGAGCGTCTGCTCGGCATGCTCGATCGCCCGCGCCACCGCGTCGGCCGACTCGACCTCGGTCGCCTTGATGTCGACGACGCCGAGGCCGAAGCCGATCTCGGGCTTCAGCCCCTTGAAGACCGCGAGCTCTTCGGGCGGCCGGTGCGCGCACTCGAGGACGACGTGGTCGGCGTGCAGCGCGTTGAGGTAGGCGAGCAGCCGATCCCAGGTGCCGTGCTGGACCGACTGGCCGCCGTAGTTGCCGAAGCACAGATGCACCGCCGGTGTCGTCGGCACCGCGTCGAGGACGCGGTTGATCGCCGACGCCGCCCACTCCCACTCGTCAGGATGCCCGGGCAGGTTCGCCTCGTCGAGCTGGACGACATCGGCGTCGAGATGGCGGACCTGCTCGGCGAGGACGTCGGCGATCGCATGCGCGAGCTCGGGGGTGTCCTGGTAGTGCCGGTTCAAGAGCGTCTTGGCGAGCATGTGCGGGCCGGTGACGGTGAACTTGAACGGACGCGTCGCGAGTGCCTTGGCGCGCTGGCATGCGAACGGCAGGTCGAGCGTTCCACTCTTCACCGGCCCGTCGACGACGCCGGGCGGGCGCGTGCGAAAGCGCATTCCGGGCTGCGACCGGTACGCCGTCACCTCGTCGAACGTCAGCTCGTGGCGGACGCCGTGCATCGGCCGCACGAAGTACTCGATCATCCCGTTCGTCTCGGGATGGTTGACGTCGAAGCGATACAGCTCGCCGTCGCAGACGACGTCGACGCCAGCCTGCTCCTGCGTTGCGATGACGACGCGCATCGCATCGACGAGCGCCTGCTCCGAGGGCGCGGCGACGAGCCACTCGGGAATCGGATACGAGCCGACGACGGTCGTCTTGATGCGCGGCCCGCTCACTTCGTCATCTTGATCGAGCGGTCGAGGAACTCGTTGGTGTATGCCGCCTTCACGTCGTACGGCGCGTCGAGGCCGATGTAGGTCTTGACGAGGTCGTAGTCGGCTGCCATGCGGGCGTCGTCGAGAACGCCGAGCGCGACCGTCTTCGAGAACTTGTCGCTCATCAGCACCTCGACGAGGCGCCAGTTCTGCAATTCGTTCTCGAACTGCAGCGCGCCGTTCGCCTCGACCAGCGCCTGCACGCACGGGTTCGCGTTGGCGACGCAGGCGGCGAACGCCTTCTGCGTCACCTTGACGAACGCGGCGACGACGGCCTTGTTCTTCTTCAGGTAGTCGCCGTTCACGATCACCGTGTTGCCGTACGTGTTGAGGCCGGCGTCCTTCCAGGCGACGAAGCCCATGTCATCGCCGAGCTCCTTCTGGAAGATGTGGTGGATGTTGTAGAACGAGGTCGTCGCGTCGATCGACTTCGCCTTCAGCGCCGCGAGCTTCGAGTTGGCGTCGATGTTGACCCACGTCACCGAGTTGGCGTCCATGCCGTTGGCCTTGGCGAGCGCCGGCCAGATCGTCCGCGCGCCGTCGCCGGCCGGGTTGCCGATCTTCTTGCCCGCGAGATCCTTCACCGACTTGATCCCCGAGCTCTTCAGCCAGTACAAGCCCTGAGGCGAGTTGGCGTAGACGTTGAAGACGCCGACCGTGTCGGCGCCCTTGCCGCGCAGCGTCAAGGCGTTCGGCATGTCGGCGAGGCCGATCGGGTTGGCACCGGCCGCGACCTTCTGCACCGCGACTGCCGAGCCCTTGCCGGGCTCGAGGTTGAGGTCGATGCCGGCGTCCTTGTACCAGCCCATCTTCTTGGCGTAGTAGTACGGCGCGTGGTCGCCGCCCGGCACCCAGTTGAGGATGAAATCGACCTTCTGCTGGGCGAAGGCCGGCGCCGAGGCGAGGCTCGCGGCGGCCAGGCCGGCGGCGAGAACGAGGCGATGGAACAGCGGCATGTCGTCTCCTGGGGAAGTCGGGTTTGCGGGTGGCGAAGGAGTCTAGCAACGGCCTTCGCGGCCGCGGGAGAGCAATGACCCCGAGGCACGGCCCTCTATCATCGGCGGCCGCCCGAGGCACGCCCCCTTCGACTCATGCCCACGCTCGACGACCGCTGGACGCGAACGCTCATGGCCGTGCTCTCGCACCTGGCCCTGCTGCTCGTCTGGTACCTGTTCGTCAAGTTCGGCGACGTGCCGAAGTTCGTGATGCCGTCGCCGGTCGACACCGCGGCGACGCTCTTCGGCCCGCGCGCCGGCGGCTACAACTGGTGGACCAACGCGGCGGTCACGGCGACTGAGATCTTCGGCGGCTACGCCTTCGCGCTCGTCGTCGGCGTGCTGCTCGCGCTCGCCTTCACGTGGTCGAAGCCGCTCGAGGCGCTGATGATGCCGCTGCTCGTCAGCCTCAACATGATCCCCAAGGTGGCGCTCGGGCCGCTCATCATCGTCTGGTTCAAGTACGGCGTCGTGCCGAACATGATGATCGCGTTCTCGATCTGCGTCTTCCCGATCCTGCTGACGACGGTGCGCGGCCTGCGCGAAGTCGAGCCCGATCTGCTCGACCTGGTGCGCACGCTGCGCGGCTCGCGCTGGCAGGTCTTCACCAAGATCCAGCTGCCCGGCGCGCTGCCTTACATCTTCTCGGGCATGAAGGTGGCGGCGATCCTCGCCGTCGCCGGCGCGATCGTCGGCGAGTTCCTCGGCTCCGACAAGGGCCTCGGCTACCTGATGCTGCAGGTGCAGGTGACGCTCGACACGGCGGCGATGTTCATGGCGGTGCTGCTGATCACCGTCATCGGCATGCTGCTCTACGGCACGGTGCTGGCGCTCGAGCGCGCGTTCGTCGTGCCCGACGCGCGAGTGAGCTAGCCAGCAGACGCACTTCGATGAGCACCCAGCCCTTCATCCATCTCGCCGGCGTCGCCAAGACGTACGGCAAGGGCGCCAAGGCGCACCTGGCGATCTCCGACGCGACCTTCGACGTCATGCCGGGCGAGCTCGCCTGCCTGGTCGGCCCCTCGGGGTGCGGCAAGAGCACGCTGCTCAAGATCCTCGCCGGCCTGCATCCGCACGACGCCGGCACGGTGAAGATCGGCTCGGACGAAGTGCCGTTCGATCCCGGCCGCGACATCGGCATGGTGTTCCAGCAGCCGCTCCTGCTCAAGTGGCGGACGATCATCGACAACGTCCTCCTGCCCGCCGAGATTCTCGGCCTGCCGGCCGGCCAGAGCCGCGAGCGAGCGCGCGACCTGCTCGCGCTCGTCGGCCTCAAGGGCGCCGAGGACAAGCGCCCGTACGAGCTCTCCGGCGGCATGCAGCAGCGCGCGGCGATCGCGCGCGCCCTCGTCCACGATCCCAAGCTCGTCCTCATGGACGAGCCGTTCGGCGCCATCGACGCGCTGACGCGCGAGAAGATGAACCTCGAGCTGCTGCGCATCTGGAAGGAAGCCGGCAAGACGATCCTGTTCGTCACCCACGGCATCTCGGAGGCGGTCTTCCTCGGCACCCGCGTCGTCGTCTTCACCGCCGGCCCGGCGCGAATGGCCGACGACTTCAGGATCGACCTGCCGCATCCGCGCACCCTCGACATGAAGACGCACGAGGACTTCGGCGTCTACACGCGCCGAATTTACAAGTTGCTTGGGATGGAGTGAGCTTCGGCTCACGCCATGCCTCGCGGCGACAGGATTGCTCCCTCCCTGCTGCGCGTTCTTCGCGCCGAGAGGGAGGGGCCGGCCCCGCTGGGGCCGCTTAGGTGATGCGCAATTTCAACGAGTGGTCGTAGGGCAGCGCGGGCGCCGCGAACTCGACGCCGTTCCGCACGTAGTGCAGCGCGCAGGCGCGGCGCCAGCGGGTGCTGTGGTTCGGCCCCGACTGGTGGAAAGTATTGCCGTGGTGGAAGCTGACGCCGCCTTTGCGGACGGGGGCCGGCGCCATCGGCTGCTTGTCGAGCACCGATGGCGGCAGCTGCAGGTTGAACGGCTCGCCCGGTGGTGCGATGTGGTCGTAGACCGGACCCTGATTGGTCCCTTCGCCGAAGTACAGGCAGCCGTTCTCGAGCGTCGCGTCGTCGAGCGCGATCCACGCGGTGACGACGCCTTCGATGTCGGTCGGGCCGAAGTAGAAGTTGTCCTGGTGCGCCGGCTTCGGCCCGCCGCCCTCGGGTGCCTTGAAGAAGACCTGGCTGAAGTAGACCGAGACGCCTGGGCCGAGGATTCGCTCGACGAGCGCGACCAGGCGCGCATCGCGCGCGATCCGCTGCGCCGCCGGGCGGTTCGCGTGCGGGTTGTCCAGCTTGCGCAGCACCGTTCGCGCCTTGACGCCGCCGTCGACGTACCAGCCGCGCTGCTCGGCGGGCAGCTCGGCGAGGAAGCTCTCGCCCCACGCCTCGATGTCGGCGATCAGCGCGTCGGTCTCGGCGGCGTCGAAGACGCCGTTGACCGTCAGATGGCCCTGGTGACGGTAGAAAGCGAGGTCGATCGCGTCCATCGCGAAGCTCCGTGTCGCGTGAGGATCACCGGCCCGCGGGCGGCCAGTCCGCCTTGGGCATCGGTGCGGTCGTCGACAGGTCCGGAACGACCGCACTGCCGAAGCCCGGGCACTCGAGCGAGCCGAGCGCGATGCGCCCGTTCGTGATCGTCAGGCGAACCTGCCGGTCGGCCTCGTGGTAGAGGTCCGGGTGCGCCTCCAGGAATGCCAGGCTCTCTGCGACCGGCCTGCCGGCGAAGCCGTCGACGAAGTGATGGCCGTTGCGCTCGACGTCGGCGAGGCCGAGCAGAGAGACGAGCGCGAGGTCCTGCTGGACGGCCAGGCCCGCCTGCGTCGTCAGGTCCTCGCCGGAGAGGAAGAATGCGCCGCCGCCGTCCTCGGCGTTCCAGAGCCGGCAGCGCGCGAGGTTGATGATCGACTTGTAGAAGCCCTTGCAGTCCTTCGACGAGACGCCGCCGTAGCCGAGCGCACGGGCGCGAACGAAGGCGTCGAGGTCGCCATCGGACTCGTCGATGATCACCGGCCGGAAGCGAGCCAGCGGCGCGATGCTGCGCGACAGCGCGACCGATCGCTTGATCGGCTGCTCGATGAAGAGCGTCGCGGCGCACACCTTCTGCAGCGCCGGCTCGGCCTCCATCGCGCTCCACAGCTCGATCACGGACTCGACATCCTCGTATTGCTCGTTGCCGTCGAGGGTGACGTGCAGCGGCCCGGCGACGCCGTCGAGGACGCCGGCGATCCGGACGAGCCGGTCGAGGTCCGCCCGGCGGTCGCCGCCGACCTTCAGCTTGAAGCAGCGCTGGCCGTAGGTCGCGACGACTTCGGCGAGCGTCTCGGGCAGGCCGTCCTCGACGCGCGTGCCAGGCGGCTGATCGGCCGCCGTGATCGGGTCGACGAGGCCGACCGTGTGGCGCGCCTCGATGCTGCTCGACGGCTGCAGGCCGGCGAGAAAGGCGGTGAAGTCGAATGCACCGAGGTCGGGAATGATCGGATGCGCCATCATGCCGGCCAGGTTGCTGCGCATCGCCGTCCAGAAGCTCACGCCGAGCAGGCGGCAGACGGCGTCGAGCACGCCGCGGTCGACCAGCGCGTTGCCGAAGCCGGCGACGAGCGGCGGCAGCGCGAGCTCGCGACCGGCGCGCAGCTGGTAGCGGTAGTTGTCGGCGTAGAGGTCGAACGCGGTCGACGGCGGCGCCTCGCGGTAGGCCGCCGCCGCCAGCTCGATCGACTTCCTCAGCTGGTGCTGGTTCTGCGCGTCGGTGAGCGCCGGGTTCTTGTCGAACCACTTGGCGGCGAGCATCTCGGCGGCGTAGCCGAAGCCTTCGCGACCGTCGTCGAGGCGGACGTGGACGCGAACGAACGCCTGTACGCCCTCGGTGACCGTGATCACGCCGAAGCGAAACGGCAGGCGCAGGCGAAACGGCTGCTCGAACGCCTCGACACCGAGCACCTTGAGCTTCGGGGCGAACGGCGCTGCGGCGGTCATCGGCCTGCGGTCACTCGAGCCAGCGTTGCAGGTGCTCGGCGACAAAGGCGTCGTCGGCGAGGTCGCCATGCTCGCGGCAGACACGGTCGATCGCTTCGCGTTGCCCCGGGCTCATCCCCTCGTCCGGGTCGAGGCACCAAGTGCCTTCGAGCAGGCCCTGGCGACGCAGCACCTCGTGGCAGCCCGCGATGCAGCCGTGGAAGTTGTTGGCGACGTCGAAGAAGGCGCTGTTGCAGTCGGTGACGCGGCTGTCGAGCGCGAGCAGCTCGCGATCGATCGCGCCGGCAGCACCCGCGTCCTGCGCTGCCGCGCTCGCCTTGCAGCGCTCGAGCAGGTCGACCGCGCCTTTCGTCCACACCGACCAGTGACCGAGCAGGCCGCCGCGGAAGCGGACCGTCGTGGCGCCGCCGTCGCGCTCGGCGCTGAACGGCGTGATCAGGTCGAGGACGATGTGGTCGTCGTTGCCGGTGTAGAGCGCGACGCGCTCTTCGGCGCGCGCGGCAATCACGCCACGGACGACGTCGAGCGTGCGATAGCGGTTGAACGGCGCGACCTTGATCGCGACGACGTTGTCGAGCGCGGCGAAGCGGGCCCAGAACGAGGCCGGAAGATCGACGCCGCCGACTGCCGGCTGCAAGTAGAAGCCGATCAGCGGCAGCTCGACGGCGACCGCGGCGCAGTGATCGATGATTTCCTCTTCGCTCGCGCCTTTCCAGGCAGCGAGGCTGAGAAGCGCGGCGTCGTAGCCGAGGCCGCGCGCCAGTCTGGCTTCGGCGCGTGCCTGCTGCGTCCGGCCACACGCGCCGGCGACGAGGAGCGGTCGTGCAGAGTCGGCGCGAGCGCCCGATCGGGGCCAGTCGCTCGCGGTCTCCGCGGCGATCGTGAGCACCTCCTCGAACAGGCCGGCTTCGCGGATCGCGAACTGGGTCGTGTGCACGCCGACCGCCAGGCCGCCGGCCCCGGCGTCGAGGTAGTAGCGCGCCAGCGCGCGTTGGCGGCGCCGATCGAGCCGACGCGACGCATCGAGGGCAAGCGGATGCGCGGGAATCGCGAGGCCTTCGAACAGGCGCTCGCGCAGGACGGCGATGCCGAGCGGTGCACTGATGTTTGCCATGTCAGCCGAACTCCGGGCCGGCAAGTGCGAAGACGCGCTCGCGCGCCGCAGCGGCGCGTGCGTCGCCGAGCGCCATGCGAACGAACGAGCGCTGACGCACGAAGCCGCGCTCGCTCAACGCATCGGCAATCGCCGTGCGCTGCGCCGGCACATCGATGAACACCCGACCGGCAACTCCGGCAAGTGCTGCGCCGAGCAGGTCGAGCGCGTCGGCGTCGCTGCCGGCGACGATCGGACCGATCTGGGCGGCGCGGCGGCCTGCGCGCCGGACGACGAACCCGTCAGCGCGCGCAGCAAGCCAGGCGCGCGTGTCGGGGCGCGCGAGAAACGATCGCAGCAACAGCCCGCGATCGACACCGCCGGCGCTGCGGTCGAGGGCGGTCAGCGTCTCGCCTTGCGCAGGCCCGGCGACCTCGCGAAGTCCGGGCGCGGGGGTCGCCCGCATCCCGGTCGTCGCGGCGGGGCCATCTCCCTCCCACCGGTCGAACCCGAAGCCGGCGGCGAAGCCGATCCTGGCGTAGACGGCCGCCCCCGCCGGCGTCGCGTCGAGCACCGGCGTGCGGCCGGCCTCGTGCAGCGACGCGACGCAGGCGTCGACCAGCTGACTGGCGATGCCGCGATGGCGATGTGCCGGGTCGACGAGCACCATCGAGATCCAGCCGGTGGCCGCGTCGTACGGCAGTGCTGCTGCCGTTGCGACCAGCGTCCCCGCGTCGTCGCGAACGCCCCCTGCAGCGCCGGCGGCGATGAAGAGAGACCAGTCGTCGTGGGTCTGGTTCCAGCCGGCGCCATCGGACAGCGCCAGCCCGCCGGCGACATCGTCGGCGCTCAGGCGCTCGATCGCGAGCACGTCAGAACTCGCCATCTCGAACCTCGAACTTGGTCGGCTTGCCGAAGCTGGTGCCGCCTGCCTTCACCCAGTCGGCGACCCACTCGAGCATGCGACCGAGCGGCACGAGCGGATAGCCGAACAGCGCGGCAGCGTGCGTCGTGTCCGAGAGGAGCGCCGTCGCTGCCTCCTGGCCGATGACCTTCGCTTCGGTGCCGAGGCGGGCGGCGAGCTGCTGCGCCAGCCAGCGGATCGAGATCGTCTCGGGTCCGGTGACGTTGATCGGCGTGGTGGGCGTCGTGCAGTGGGCGAGACAACGCAGGACCTGTGCGTTCGCGTCGCCCTGCCAGATGACGTTGACGTGCCCCATGGTCACGTCGACCGGCTCGCCGCGGTGGACCTTCGTGGCGACGTCGAAGACGACGCCGTACCTCATGTCGATCGCGTAGTTGAGGCGAACGATGCGGCCGGGCGTGCCGTGCTTTGCCGAGAAGTACTCGAACATGCGCTCGCGGCCGAGGCACGACTGCGCGTACTCGCCGACCGGCGTCGGCGCCATCGATTCGCTGGCGCCCGCGTGGCCCACGGGCACCAGGCCGTAGACGTTGCCGGTCGAGAAGGCGACGATGCGCGCCGCCCGATAGCGCTCGGCGACGAGCGCCGGCACGTGCGTGTTCATCGCCCACGTCAGCGCCGGCGCGCCGCTCGCGCCGAACTTGTGGCCGGCGGCGAAGACG
>Ga0070662_100001134_pt1 | contig 16289 bp, 12 predicted proteins | sample KBSC53metaG_FD_65648 | JGI IMG/M metagenome (GOLD analysis project Ga0070662, IMG submission 65648) | Corn rhizosphere microbial communities from Kellogg Biological Station, Michigan, USA - KBS C5-3 metaG | ecosystem: Host-associated > Plants > Roots > Rhizosphere > Soil ...
GTACCGACTACGCAGCGTTTTTCGCAACGCAGTCTGCAAACAAGGCGAGAAAATACGACACCGACGCGGCCAACGCAAACGCGAGGCTGTCTACTCAGTTGCAGTACATTTTCGCAACGTCACGTTTTGCTCATTATCTGAAATCAATGATGCGGGACAAGATCGGCAGTTTTATGGAACGTAAGGACGCCGAAAAGTTTCTGTCAAGATGGATCGCGAACTATGTGACTTCGGACGATTCGGCTTCGCCGGCGACCAAAGCAAAGTATCCGCTCCGCGAGGCTCGCATCGAGGTTGCGGAAGTTCCCGGCAAACCCGGATGCTATCGCGCGGTTGCATTCTTAAGGCCGCATTTTCAACTTGACGAGCTGTCTGTTTCGCTTCGTCTCGTTGCGGAGTTGCCGCCACCCGCGAAGTAGTTTGCGGCTGATATAAATTTCCTTTTGCCCGTTTAGCAAAAAGAGATTATGGCATCGTCCCTTAATTGTGAGTTTTGAGAACGTCCGAAAACGGCGTTAATCAATTAACTTAAAAACGGCCCGGCCGTTTTCGGGCATATTAATTTTGGATTAGAAAATATAAGGAGCGAAACAAATATATGGCGCAGGACATTTTTTTGAAGATAGACGGTGTTGATGGCGAAAGCAAGGATGACAAACATCCTAATGAGTTGGAGCTTCTGAGCTTCAGTTGGGGACAGTCCAACGCGGGATCGGCCGCCGCAGGTCAAGGTATGGGTACTGAGAAAGTTTCGATGAGTGACTTTTCTTTCGTTATCTATACGATGAAAGGAAGCCCGAAACTTGCTGAAAAGTGCGCGACCGGTGAACACATCAAGGATGCAACCTTGACGGTTCGAAAGGCGGGCGGCACTCCGGTTGACTTTCTGGTATACAAGTTTACCGATCTGCTTATCAGTTCGTACAACGTCTCTGGATCCAGTGGACTTCCGACGGAAAGCATTTCGTTCAACTTCGCTAAGGTCGAAGGCGACTATGGCGTACAGGATACAACGACCGGCGAGCTTACCGATCACATTAAATGGGGCTATGACCTGAAACTGAACAAGAAAGTCTAGCTTGCAAACAGTTTTTCTTTGTGGCCCGTCTTTCTTTAATGAGAGGCGGGCACGTTTTTCATTTTTATGCCTCGTTCGGATCATGAAGCCAGGATCACTCCGTCGGTCCTAGACCGCCTGCTCGATTTCGACCCGCGGTCATCCTCAGAAGGCCAGAAATCACGGTCGCAAACCCTACACGAGTTAAAAGCCTCGGTCGGGCGCGACCTCGAATGGCTTTTGAATACGCGTCGTCTTGCTTTTGAGTTAACAGAAGATCTTTATGAGACGAACAGATCAGTCGTTGCGTACGGAATACCGGACCTGACAACGTTGAGTCCGGACAGCCACCTTGACCAAAAGGCACTGGTGAAGCAGATCGAGAATGCTATTACGATCTTTGAACCGCGTTTTTTGTCTGCCAAGGTGACGCTCGAGGCGATGGGCGGAACGGAGCGTTCGCTTCGCTTTCGGATCGACGCGCAGCTTGATATCGACCCGGCGCCGGAGCCCGTGTCATTCGACACATCGCTTCAGTCGGGAAGCGGCTATTTTGAGGTCACTGCGGTATAAAGCATGCCAAGTTTTAATGTCGGTATATTTTTTTGAACAATGCGGGACGAGCTACTAGGTTATTACGAAAGGGAACTGGTCTTTCTAAGAAGGATGGGCGCTGATTTTGCGCGCAAATATCCAAAGATCGCTGCACGGCTGCTTCTTGACGAAGAAAAGATCGAAGATCCGCACGTCGAGCGGATGATCGAATCCTTCGCTTTCTTGACGGGACGCGTCGGCCTCAAACTTGACGATGAGCTTCCTGAGATAACCGAGTCGTTTCTAAACATTCTTTACCCGCACTACCTCGCTCCGATCCCATCCATGGCGATCGCGCAGCTTTCATTCGGTTCGCCAAACGATAAGCTGACTGCCGTTCAGTCGTTGGAGCGCGGCGCGCGGCTTAATTCAAGACCGGTTGACGGAACGCCGTGCCAGTTCAGGACGGCATACGATCTTCAGCTGGCGCCTATGGAGATGCTGTCTGCGGACCTCGAATCGAACGCCCCAAAGGACGCTCGCGGAAAATATGCAAACTGCCAAATCCGCATGAGCCTTCGTTGCTACGGTAATGCAAATTTGCATGAGATGAAGATCGGCGCTACGCAAGAGCGTCCCGAATCTTTGAGATTTTATATCGACGGCGATCCGCAGCTCGTCTTTCCGCTTTACGAGATAATCTTCAATCACGCAACCAAAGTTGAGTTCCGCGCGAAAGAGCCCCCGATCGGCGATAAGACAATGAAGACCTTTACGAATCTTCAGTTGAAATTACCCGATCCGGTTATTCTGCCAGCGAGTGAGGCCATCAGGGCCGTAGGTTTCAACGAGCGCGAGGCGATACTGCAATACACGAAGCGCTCATTCGCCGGATACCGGCTGTTAACCGAGTATTTTTCATTCCCGTACAAATTTCTTTTCTTTGACGTTTTCGGGCTGGATAAGGCCATCGCCGCAAAATTCGGCAGCCATTTCGATATTATTATTCACCTTGAGGACGTTACGCCTCCGATAGCTCCGGTGATCGGCGATACGTTTCGGCTCGGTTGCACGCCGATCGTGAATCTTTTTTCGCGGCTTGCCGACCCGATCTATTTATCTCAGCAAAAATACGAGTACCACATCATCCCGGATGTCCATAGGCAGGCGAATACGGAGATTTATTCCGTCGATCAGGTTTACACGACCGATCTGATGACCAATTTGACGCGCGAGTTCTCGCCATTCTATTCGCTGCGGCACGCTTATGGCGAGGAGGCTGAAAAATCGTTCTGGTATGGCACCCGCCGGCAGTCGCAGCGTCCCGATGACGAGGGCACCGAGATATTTTTGTCGCTGGTCGATATGAAATTCAACCCGCGCGTTCCGGCAGTTGAAGTATTAAATGTCAAAGTGACCTGCACCAACCGTGACCTGCCCGCGCGCCTGCCGTTCGGTGGGAAGGAAAACGATTTTGAGGTCGAGGGCGCGGCACTGCTCTCGCGGGTCCGCTGCATTACAAAGCCGACTGAAACTATTCGTCCGCCGCAGCGTCGCGCTGCTCAATGGCGTTTGATATCGCATCTCAATTTGAACTATCTGTCGCTCGTTAATAGCGAAGAGGGAACACCCGAAGCTTTGCAGGAAATTCTCCAGCTTTACAATTTCAACGATTCCACCGTTACGAGAAAACAGATCCTCGGGATCGTGGATATCGACGCGAAAAAGGCGGTACGCCAGATCGGCTACCGTGTCGGGACCGGATTTGTTCGCGGGATCGAAACCACGCTGACGTTTGACGAAGAGCAATTTGTAGGCAGCGGCCTCTATCTCTTTGCATGCGTGCTCGACAGATTTCTCGGGCTTTATGCTTCGCTGAACTCATTTAATCAATTGAGCGTGCGGACGAAACAACGCGAAGAGATAATTAAGAAGTTTCCGCCGAGGGCAGGCGAGCAAGAGTTGATGTAATTGCCGGCCGGTTAGTTTTTGTTTAAAAGTTTGGGATTAAGTGCGGCTCATCGGTTCGCGAAGCGCAAATACAATCTGAACAGGTATCGATCAAATGTCGGAGAAACCGTTAAATCAAGTTTTGTTCGATGAGGCTTATCGCTTTGATTTTTTTCAGGCGGTTCGGCTGTTCGAAAAACTTTATCCCGAGCGGAAAACCGTCGGCGGAGAAGCTTTGCCGAACGAAGAACCGGTCCGGTTCAGGTCGCGCGTTACTCTTGATTTTCCGGCCAGCGAGATACACGAAATACGGGAGACCGTCGATGAAAAGACCGACGAGCGGCGGATCGAGATGCTCATCAATTTTATGGGCGTCATCGGTGTCAGCGGCGTTCTTCCGACACAGTACACCGAACTGGCTCTCGACCGCATCAGACATCGCGATTCCGCGATGTGGGCGTTCCTCGACATTTTCACGCACCGTTCCGTTTCTTTGTTCTTTCGGGCTTGGGTGAAATACCGTTTTCCTATTGCTTACGAGCGCGGCAACGACGAATTCACCTCGTACTTATTCGACTTCGCGGGATTGGGTACGCGTGGGCTTCGCGGGAGAATGAGCGTTGAAGACGAATCGCTCCTGCCTTACGCGGGCCTTATCTCGCAGCGGCCGCACTCGACAAACGCCCTTGAAAATGTACTGAGCGATTATTTCGACACAAAGGCAAAGGTCGATCAATTTTTCGGCCAGTGGCTGTCGTTGAACGAAGAGGATGTCACATATCTCGGAGTCAAGAACCATTTGCTGGGAACACGTGCGATCGTCGGTTCGCGCATCTGGGACCAGCAATCGAAATTTCGTGTGCGGATGGGGCCGATGTCGTTCAAGCAATACCAGGCGTTCCTGCCGAACGGTTCGGCACACAAGCCATTGCGTTCGATCATAAAATTTATGGTTGGGATGGAATTCGACTTTGACGTTCAGCTAGTGCTGAGCGCAAAACAGGTTCCGGGGATGATATTGACGACGAGGGCCTTGCGCAAGCCAATGCTCGGTTGGACAACCTGGCTTAAGACAAAGCCTTTTAAGGCAGACGACGATCAGGTAGTTCTGCGGATGGATAGCTGATCGTTCAATCAGATCAAGATGTGCGGCAATATCTTGAGTTTTGCAGTTTCGGCGGCCGGCCGCGCGGCCGGGCCGTTCCTCTGTATTCCTCGCGGAAGGGCATTTGTCCTGAAGACTATTAATGGAGAAAAGTTATGAACGTAAATTTGAAATCCCTTGTCGGTAGATTAAATGACGTATGCCGGAACGCCCTTGAAGGTGCGGCGGGCCTATGCCTTTCACGAACGAATTACGATGTCGAGGTTGAACATATTTTGGCCAAACTCCTCGAACAGGACGATACCGATCTGCACAAGATCTGTCACCACTTTGAAGTAAATGTGGACCGTCTTACAAAAGACGTTTCCACCGCGCTGGACCGTCTTAAGAGCGGTAATTCGCGAACGCCGGGGCTGAGCGATCGTATTCCGCGATGGATACAGGACGCCTGGCTTTTGGCGTCGGTCGACTTCGGCGCGGCTCGTGTCCGCTCGGGGCACTTGATCCTGGCCCTTGTGGCAAACGATAGCTTTGCACGGATCGCTCGGGAAATCTCTCGCGAATTCGACCACATCTCGGCGGAGGCCTTGCAGTCAAAACTGCCGGAGATCACAAAAGATTCAGCAGAAGAACGAGACGCCGTAGCGTTAGGCGAAACGGCGGGAGTGTCAGGCGGAGCGCCGGTTGCGAGCGGCGTACCCGGTAAGACAAAAGCTCTTGACCAATTTACGGAAGACCTGACCGCAAAAGCCGCTGCGGGCAAGATCGATCCGGTACTCGGCCGCGATTTCGAGATCCGTCAGATCGTCGATATTCTGACTCGCCGTCGGCAGAACAACCCGATCCTGACCGGCGAGGCCGGCGTCGGCAAGACCGCAGTGGTCGAAGGCTTTGCTCTCCGCATCGCGCAGGGCGATGTGCCTGAACCGCTCAAAAATGTTGCGGTCCGCAGTCTCGATCTCGGTTTGCTGCAGGCCGGAGCGGGCATAAAAGGCGAATTTGAAAATCGTCTTAAATCCGTGATCGACGAAGTGAAATCATCGCCGCAGCCGATCATTATGTTCATTGACGAGGCCCATACGATGATCGGGGCCGGTGGTCAGGCCGGACAAAATGATGCGGCGAATTTGCTGAAACCCGCGCTCGCCCGCGGTGAGCTGCGAACTATTGCCGCGACAACCTGGGCTGAATACAAGAAATATTTTGAGAAAGACGCGGCTTTAGCGCGACGCTTTCAGGTCGTAAAGGTCGAAGAACCAGATGAGGAAAAAGCCATTGCGATGATGCGCGGGATCGCCGACAAGATGGAAGAACATCACAGTGTCCGCATTTTGGATGAGGCGATCGTCGAATGCGTTAAATTGTCGAACAGATATATCACCGGCCGGCAGCTTCCAGATAAAAGCGTTTCGGTTCTGGACACGGCGTGTGCGAAAGTGGCGATCGGCCAAGGCGCGACACCCGCATCGATCGAAGACGCGACACGCCACATTCAAAATCTTTCATCCGAAATCGACGCTCTCGAACGCGAGCAAGTGACGGGAGCCGAGCACGACACGCGGCTTGAGGAGCTCAAAGGGAAACGAGCCGAAACCGAAGCCGAACTTGCAAAATTGAATGAGCAGTGGACAAAGGAAAAAGATCTGACCGAACAGATCCGAAATATACGAATCAAGCTCGAAATGACGCGTCTCGACGCCAAGCTGGCAGGCAAGAACGGCAAGGGAAGCACGAACGGCGACGGAGCATCGGCGGTTGCGACGGAAACAACTGCCGGTGAAGCCGCCCCAGCCGAAACAGCCGCAGCCGCAGCGATGAGCGCAGGTGCTGAAACTGCAGTTGATGAAACATCGGCGACCGCGGCAGCAACGGCACCCGAGGCAGCCAAACCCGTCGATACCGAATTCCTGAAAAAGGAATTAAAGCGTTTGAACGCCGAGCTTAAAGAGGTTCAGGGTGAGACGCCGTTGATGCAGCCCGTGGTCAATGGACAATCCGTTGCTGAGATCATCTCGGGTTGGACGGGAATTCCGATCGGAAAAATGGTTGCGGACGAGATAAACGCCGTGTTGAATCTTTCGACAACTCTTCGCGAACGAGTTCTGGGGCAAGACCATGCTCTCGAAGCCATCTCGCAGCGCATCAGAACGTCGCGTGCCGGTCTGACCGATCCAAAACGTCCGATCGGCGTGTTCCTGCTTGTAGGAACATCCGGCGTCGGCAAGACTGAAACTGCTCTTGCTCTTGCCGAATCGCTCTACGGCGGTGAACGCAACCTGATCTCGATAAACATGAGCGAATATCAGGAAGCCCACACCGTTTCAAGCCTGAAAGGTTCGCCTCCGGGATACGTCGGTTACGGCGAAGGCGGCGTGTTGACTGAGGCCGTCCGACGCAAACCGTATTCGGTTGTGCTGCTCGACGAGGTTGAAAAGGCGCATCCCGACGTGATGGAGCTTTTCTTCCAGGTGTTCGACAAAGGTGTTTTAGAAGATGGTGAAGGCCGCGAGATCGACTTCAAAAACTGCATCATCCTGCTCACGTCGAATGTCGGAACCGACACGATAATGAAGCTTTGCGCCGATCCCGATACGATGCCTAGTCCCGAAGGGTTGGTAGAAGCGGTCAAACCCGAGCTTGTAAAGGCGTTCAAACCCGCCTTGCTGGGCCGCATGGTCACAGTGCCATACTACCCGATCTCGGACCAGATCCTTCGTCTTATCATCAAACTGCAGCTCGGAAAGATCAAAAATCGAATTTCCGACAATCATAATGCGCAATTTTCGTACGATGACTCCGTCATAGATACGGTTGCGAAACGCTGTACGGATGTGGACAGCGGCGCGAGGAATGTTTACAACATTCTGACCGGAACGCTGCTGCCGGAAATGAGCGGAGAGGTTCTCTCCCGAATGGCAAGCGGCGAAGGGATCAAAAAGGTCCACGTTGCGGTCGGCGACAACGAAAATTTTGTTTACGACATTAGTTAAATTGTTGTGAGTGGAGCGAATGGCAGATAAAACAACACAAGAAGGCAGGCTGTTGAGGATAACAACTCCTCTCGACGAGGATTATTTGCTTCTTGAAAGCTTCTCGGTCACCGAGGGGCTTTCAAGGCTCTACGCAATTGAAGCCGTTCTTGTTCATGAGGAGGATGACCCGGGGTCAAAGCCGACCATCATCGATCCGAAAAAACTGATCGGACAAAGCGCGACCATCGAGCTTACCCAGTCCGATGACACGCTGAGGACGTTCAGCGGAATGATCTCGCGTTTTTCGCAAGGGCGACGCGACACAAGGTTCACTTTTTATCATATGCAGATCGTGCCCGTTGTTTGGGTACTGACGCAAAATTCGCAAAGCAGGATATTTCAGCACAAAACAGTGCCCGATATTCTTAAGGCTGTATTTGACGGTTTTGAGGTCAATATTCAAATGAAACGCGAATATAAACCTCGAAATTACTGTGTGCAGTATCGCGAATCCGATTTCGATTTTGCGTCGCGGCTGATGGAGGAAGAAGGAATTTATTATTATTTCGTCCACGCCGACGGCGCACACAAATTGATTATTGCCGACGCTCCCGACGCGCATCAGATGTGCCCGTCGAAAAACGAAATTCCGTATTTTGTGGATTATCAAGAAGGGCAATTCGTAGCCAAGATCCTGCGATGGGAGACCGACTATGCGCTTCGAGCGGGCAAGGTGACTTTTTGGGACCACAACTTTCAATATCCCGGCAAAAAGCTCGAAGCGTCGCTGACCTCGCAGTTTGACCTGGGTATCAATAAACAGATCGAGGTTTACGATTTTCCCGGCGGCTACGCGCGAAAGTATGACGGTATTTCATCGTCGAACGGCGATACGCCCGAGGACCTCAACAACATCTTCACCGACAACAAGACAACAGCGCAAAACGCAATGGAGACGCTCGATTCGCGGTACAAAACAAGCATTGGCGAATCGGACTGCTGTTCGATGACCGCGGGTCACCGATTTAAGATCTTTAACCATCCTGTAGACGACGTGAATGGCGAGTATGTGCTGACGACGATCACGCACTCGGCGGTTCAAACCCCGTCTTACACGAGCGGCGAGCCGCGGGCCGATGCCTACAGAAATACGTTTGAGTGTATCGCATACGGCGCGGGTACTACGCCATTCAGGCCCGAACGCAAGACCTCCAAGCCTGTAATCCATGGCAGCCAGACCGGATACGTTGTCGGTCCTGCCGGCGAAGAGATCTACACGGACAAATACGGGCGTGTAAAGGTCGAATTGAACTGGGATCGAGAAGCGCAGGCCGATGCGGACAGCTCATGCTGGATGCGCGTGGCTCAATCTTGGGCCGCAAATAATTGGGGTTCGATCTTCATTCCGCGCGTGGGAATGGAGGTAATAGTACACTTTCTCGAGGGCGATCCCGACCAGCCGATAATTACCGGGTGCGTTTATAACCCGACCGCCATGCCGCCGTACAAGCTGCCCGACGAGAAGACAAAATCAACGATCAAGTCGAACTCGACCAAAGGCGGCGGCGGATTTAACGAGTTCCGTTTCGAGGACAAAAAAGGCAGCGAGCAGATCTTTGTTCACGCCGAAAAAGACCAGGATATCCGTGTCAAGAACGACCGCCGCGAATTTATCGGAAACGACCGTCACCTGAAGGTTTATCGCGACAAGCGCGAACAGATCGATCGCGACTCTCACGTCATCATCAAGCGCGATAAGAAGGTAAAGATCGAGCGCGATTATCATCGACACGTGCAAGGCAAGATCGCATTCAAGACCGATACTTCGGTTTCGCATGAAGTCGGCACGAATTTGATCGAGAAGATCGGGCAAAATCATTACGAAGAAGCTGGCCAGGAAGTTTATATCAAAGCAGGGATGAAACTGATCCTTGAAGCTGGTATGCAGATCTCGCTTAAGGTCGGCGGCAATTTCGTCGACATCAGCCCCGCCGGTGTTACGATCGTGGGTTCACCGTTGGTCATGATCAACAGCGGCGGATCGGCCGGTACAGGATCCTCGCAAAACTGCGTATCGCCGGAAGACCCGGATGTGGCCAACACAGCGGACAATGCCGATCCTGGAAGCGATGCGCCAACTTACAAGCAGGAGGTCGCTCGAACACCGGGATGGAAGATACCCAGCTACAAGCATCCGTCTCATAAGCCGAACTCGGAAAAGAATGAGGACAAGAAATCCTGGATCGAGATCGTTCTAAAGGACAATGAGGGAAATCCTGTCCCGGGCGAACGTTACAGGGTGACGTTACCCGACGGAACGACGCTTGACGAAGGAACGCTGGACGAGAATGGCTTCGCACGTGTGGATAATATCGATCCGGGAAGCTGCAAGGTCACCTTCCCGAGATTAGACGGAAAGACCTGGCAGGAAGGATAAGCGGTTTAGAGATATGCCACAGAACCACAAAGTTAAACAAGGCGAGTGCCTATCGAGTATCGCAAAGAAATACGGCTTTAACGATTACCGTATCATTTACGATTACGGTGAAAATGCGGCATTCAAACAGAAACGTCCCAATCCGAATATCATTTTTCCCGGGGATGTGATCGTCATTCCGGATCATGAGGTGAAGGAAGTTCCGAAACCAACCGAGCATACGCATAATTTTGTCATCGAACCGCACCCGGTAAAACTTCGCCTGGTTGTAAAAAACGACGAAGACAAGCCGTTCGCCAATATGAAATACGACCTTAAGGTCGGTTCAGCTACGTTCAACGGCACGACGGACGGCAGCGGTAAAATCGAGCAAATTATACAACCCGACGATACATCCGCAGAACTTGTGCTGTATCCGGGCGAGGGCGAAAACAAGAACATTGTCGGAATTTTCAAGATGGATCTTGGGCACCTGGATCCGGTAGAAGAGGCAAGCGGCGTTCAGGCGCGGCTTAATAATCTGGGTTTCGATTGCGGAAAGGTTGACGGAATAGTAGGGCCGATGACCGAGCAGGCCATCAGCAGTTTTCAGAAACATTACGGCTTACCCGAGACGGGCCACGCCGACAGTGCGACCAGGAACAAGCTTAGGGAGCTGCACGATTGGGAGTAATGGTTATTTATGGCAAGTGTTGCTAAAACAGCAAGCGGCACCGGAACCGGCAACACACTTGTGCTGAGGCAGGTCAAGGTGATATTTCAGGTTTTTCCCGGCACCGGCGGAACGGACGCCGAGCGCGCCATCGCAGGTGTCCCGTTCACGGTCGCCGTCGCCGCGCCGGGAGTCAATGCTAATGGCACAACAGCTGCTGACGGCAGCGTCGACTTGCAAATACCGTCGGGAACAACGGCAAATCTAACAATTCTCGATACCGTTTATCCGATCACGGTTCGCCGCACCATCGAACCGCGAACAACGACGAAAGGAGCCCAGCGTCGGCTGAGTCTTCTGGGTTACGAACTTGGCGGCATCGACGGACAGGTTGGCAAATTGACGGATAATGCTACGTCGAACCTTCAGGCTGACAGCGATCTTGATGCCGATGGCGTGATTGGAAATCTCACTCGCACTCAGTTGCAGACGAAATTTGGAGAATAAGTCGATATGCCGTTTCCGCACGAGGTTTACAAGACACAGAGAATCGTCCCGATCCGCTTTAGCCGCGGCGTCACCGGAATACCGTTATTAACATTCCCTGATCTGGATAACCGAGGATGGTTTCGCAACGCGCCGGGTGGCAACAACGCCGCGACGAACGATCACGGCTTCGTTGTCGGGGTCATGCAGGGCGACACTGTATTTGTAAAGGTTACGCGCGAAAAGGTCGATGACGCTGCACCGTTGTTTGTCACAAGCAGCGCGACCGGGACGATGACGTGCGGCACGATGGGAACCGGCCTCGACCCGATGACACCCACTCACGATATGTTCGTCCAGATCACCGGCGTTTCCGGCGGAGCCGGAGCCACTCCTAATATCGCCCGTGTGCAGATCAGGCACGGCAGTAACTCCGGCCCGATCATCGGCGAATTGAGCGTCTGGGTTTTTGCACGTCTTAACGTCAATATTACGCCGCATAACGTCACTATAAGCGGCGCGGGCGGCGGAGCCGGTATCGCCAGTGCGGCTAACGTAGCGACGATAATGGACACGGTCAAGGCGATATGGCGGCCTTGCGGCGTAGATTTTACGGTGTCGGCGATCCAGAATGACGCGGTTAACTTTGCAAATGCGGGAGTTGCGGCGTGGCAGGCCGAGATCAACACGTTGTTGAACACGAGCTTCGTCCCGAATACGATCAACGCCTATTTTATCAATCAGATCTTTATTGCGGGCAGCCCCGGCGTTTTAGGTCTCGGTTTTAGCCGGCCGAATTCGGTTGCATTCGGCACGCCGAATCCGGGAATAATCCTCGCGGACCAGATTCCCGGCTTTAATCGCAGCGCCGATGTTCATTACCTTGCGAATGACCTGGCGCACGAGGTCGGGCATTTCTTTACGCTTGAACACGTAGATCGTCGCAATGCCGACAACCCCAGAAACGACACGTGGGCGCTCCGCATGCTGATGCACCCGGTCAATACACGGTTCGGCAACCCTGCGTTTCGTAACGATACCGGCTACGGTGTTGACGCGACGGACGGAGCCGGTTATCGCGGAGCGCTGGTGTCAATGAAGGACCTGACAGATTCGGGAAATGCGGCTCACCATTCGACAGATGCAGAATGCACAACAGCCAGAACGGGAATTGCATCGGTCGCCGGTCCTTATTGATCGTTTTATGGAGATCGGAAGATGTTTTTGCAGAACGCGTTACTGATAGTATTTTTTGCCGCGGTGATGTTTCCGGCTAAAGCCTGTTCATCTGCCGATCCGGATAACAGTAATGCAAAAGCTGCTGTTTCCCCGACGCCGCCGACTTCGCCCGATACTGGCGAAGCCAAAGGAGAGCGAGAAAAAATGGACGTACTTACACAAAAGATCATCGCCAAGGACCCTTCGGCAATTCTATTGGCAAAGCAGATCGGAAGTTCTGCCGCAACCTCGCTGAAGCCACTCGCCAAGCACGAAGATCCGGTGGTGCGCGAAATTGCATTGCGGTGTCTCGAGCAAAGCGGCGGAGAAAATGTCGCCGAGGTTTTTGCCGACGCTCTCACCGACGAATCGTCGAGTGTCAAAATTGCAGCCTTGGCAGGGTTAAACACGCACCTAACACCATCGGTATATAATCAGCTTCTTCAAGCTTTCGATCAGCTCGACACTTTTCCTGAAGGCCAACAGCAGATAGCATTGCTACTCGGCAGAATGGAATCGGCGAATCAGGATGATCTCCGTCAACGATACAGCAGAGAAAGAGATCCGGTCGTAAACGAAGGTCTGGTCGCAGCGTTGGCAAAGTTGGGTGATGCCAATGCACAGGCAAAATTTGCCGCCGGTGTCGAGAATTCGAAAGATCGCGAACGAAAGCGGTATATCGACTACGCCGAGTACATCAATCAACAGTGGGCGGCGCGTGCGCTTGCTCCGGTACTGCTGGATAAGTCCGAGATGCTTCGTATCGGTGTTGACGGATTGCCCGGAGCCGTTCCCGAATACCTTCGGGCGTGTGACCTCGCCGTAAACGTAATTGCAAAAATTACCGGGACAACATTTTCGTTTCCGGTAAACGGGCGCACAAATTATACGGATGATCAGTTAATGGAAGTAAGGCAATTCCTGGTCCGTTGACCTTGGAGCTCTGATTTGGAATAGTTATGCTCCGCGAAAAGGACGGTTCCATCAAGGTCGCGCTGATCGCAACCGACCGATCGATCTACGCGTGGAGCGGGCTTTTCAGCAACCGCAATTATTCTGAAATCAAGCCCCTCATCGAGCTGCTTGAATCGATCCGACAAGGGGCCGAGAAAAAATTCCCGAACGCCCGCGATTTCATCCGGCCGGGTTTCGACGAAATAAAAGTCGTGATGTGAATTCGCACCTCGAATTGTTGTGCTGACTTCTTTTTTATTTTTTCTTAAGTGTGCGGTCGAGAACTTTTTTGGCGTCGCGGATCGCCTCGACGCGTTCTTCTTCAGAGTAGCTGTCCCAACCCTGAAAAAAAATGACAGAGTAGTCTTTTGGATATTTTCTGCCTTCGTGGCGAAACCACGCGCTCATTACAAGCTGTGGGTCATTAAACTTTTGGAGGGCGGTTTCGACGTCGAACTCGGGCTGTTCATCAACTGTCCCGAGGTCCTGTACTGCGTCGTGAGTATGTGCGGTAGCGAGTTTACGCTCAACAATTTCCTCGATCTTGCGCTCAAGTATTGTCTCAAAACTCATACGGTTGCTGTAACCCGCGTACATCTCGCCGGTTCCCGTGAGCAGCCAGTTCAGCGAAATATTTGTTTGATTGGCGATTTTTATCAGAACCTCGGGCGAAGGCAGCCGCCCTTGAAAATAATTACGAATCGTGGCGTGCGGCAGGCCTAATTGCCTTGCAATGTCGGCCATCGATCGATGGTCGAACGCTGATCTGAGTCTTTCGATAAAGTCGGCTGTCATTTTGCTTAAATTACAACGTACGTTGTAACAGAAACTACGAGACAATTCAATTCAAATCCTTAATATCATTTAGCCTTCGCTTCGTGGAACGCCGGCGAAACCTGCTTTGACTGATAAACTTGACATTGCATCCTCACGAAACGTATATTTTTTAATTCGGCTATAGCCGCTGATATTGATGTTGGCCGCTAGTTTTTGAAACAAGCCACCCTAGCTCAGTTGGTAGAGCATTCGATTCGTAATCGAAAGGTCGTCGGTTCAAATCCGACGGGTGGCTCCATTAAATCATTAACCTCTGCGCACTGGCGAGCGATTAGGGACAAACCCTTTAGCAAAGTCGAATTATCCTTTCCTGCCCGACTCGAAATATTTCAGGTTCTTATCAACGTGCCGAGCGCGACTCCTGGGCAAGTTCCTGCTCATTAATAGCCTTGCGGAACTGCACCGCTGGTCGCTGAGCCATTAGTGTCGGACGCCCTACCGATAATTTGCCTCTCGAAATGTGAATATTGCCAACCCGCAAGTGGTAAGACCCAATAGATAGGCAGGAAAAATTGGTAATACGGAATAGACAGGTGCTTTTCTGCAGTTAAGCGTGGTAGTGTGCGATGTAATCAGGGCAGAAACTCAAGATATTGCTTGGAAAACACAGATGTCAAATTTCTGTACTTGCATCAGTGGTATGACCAATTATAAGATGTAGCCACTTTCGATCCGCATGGACAGTGAGGTTATCGAGTACATTCGCCCAGCCGGCAACAGGATCGCAGGTCGATTATCTACTAGGCAAAGGTTCTTATTGACCTCTGCGCGGAGCATCTTAATGAAAATTCAAAAGGTTTAATGAAGCTGGCATTTCTTGCATTTCTGATCACGATGTTCTCGGTTTCATTCGCCGACGCTGACGTTACAGTGGCGGCCGACGGTTCGGGTGACGTGCGGACCGTGCAGGAAGCGGTAGATAAGGTGCCGCAAAACAACCGACACCGATTTGTGATCCGCATCAAACCAGGAATTTACTCTGAGCAGATTCGCATTCCCGCCAACAAGCCTTATATCTCTTTGATCGGCGAATCGCCCGAAAAAACCAAGATCACTTACAATCTCAGCAACAAGGCCGCAGGCTCGACCTCGGCGAGCTATAGCGTATATATCGGCGGCCATGATTTCTACGCCGAGAATGTCACGTTCGAGAACTCGTTCGGCACCGGTTCGCAGGCAGTCGCGGTCCTCGTCGAGGCGGACAGAGCAGTCTTCAACAATTCACGATTTCTGGGATGGCAAGATACGCTATACGCCAAAAATGGGCGACAGTACTACAAGAATTGCTACATTGAGGGCCATGTCGATTTTATCTTCGGCGAGGCCGCAGCGGTCTTTGAAAACTGCACTATCCACTGCAAAGGCGACGGCTACATCGCGGCGCCGATGCGTTTCTCGGCGGACGAGCCAAGCGGGTTTGTTTTCGTAAATTCGATCATTACAAGCGAGAACACAAAGAATGGAATTTATCTCGGCCGCCCGTGGCGTGATTATGGCCGGACAGTTTTTCTCAATACAAAAATGGACGCGGCGATACGGCCCGAAGGTTGGAATCACTGGCTGCCCGAACGCGAAAAAACTGCATATTTTGCCGAATACCATTCGTCCGGAGCCGGTGCTGACTCAAGCGCACGCGTGAATTGGGCGCATCAACTTTCGGAGTTAGAGACCAAACCGTTTCTCCCCGAGAATTTCCTAAAGGGCCGCGACGGCTGGAACCCGAAAGCGGCCGATTCCGACTGGCTCGAAAAGACTCCGCCCGATTGGAAACTGGTTACATGGAACGAGGTTCTCAAACAAGAACCATCGTGGTATCAGACAGACGAAGCGGCTCGTATTGCCGATCAGGTCCTTCTTTATCAGAAGGAGAACGGCGGCTGGGAAAAGAATATCGATATGGCTTTAATGCTGACGCAGCGGGAGAAAGCCGACCTGCTTGCCGAACGCTCCGACGCGTCAGAAACCACGATCGATAACCGCACTTCATACCCGCAGGCTGCTTATTTGGGAAAGATAATTACTGCCAGTCTTCAAAAAACGACGCCGCCGAATAATTTTCTTAAGTACAAAGAGGCGTTTAACAAAGG
>Ga0070662_100001164_pt1 | contig 16130 bp, 10 predicted proteins | sample KBSC53metaG_FD_65648 | JGI IMG/M metagenome (GOLD analysis project Ga0070662, IMG submission 65648) | Corn rhizosphere microbial communities from Kellogg Biological Station, Michigan, USA - KBS C5-3 metaG | ecosystem: Host-associated > Plants > Roots > Rhizosphere > Soil ...
CAATACCCTTCGAGCCCATCGGATTGGAGAACGCATCTTCCTCGTCGAGCCAATGCACGTCGATCGAGCCGACGTCGGCGTTGGTGGCGATATGGTAGCCGGCGAAGTCATTGTTGACGACGTGGCCAAATCGCGGGTCACGCACGCCGTGCTCGTGCAGCGCCATGGACAGCCCCCAGGTCATGCCGCCTAACAACTGCGAGCGACCGAGCTTCGGATTGATCATCCGACCGACGTCGAACATCCCGAGCAGTCGCGGCACTCGCACCTCGCCGGTGTCGGCGTGCACGCGCACCTCGGCGAACTGTGCCCCGAACGCGTGCATTGCGTACTTCTCCTTGAAGGGGCTACCCGGCAGCGGACCGGCGTGATCGGCCATCTTCATCGGGTCGGACGTCACCTCGACCCCGTCGCGTGGGACCAGTCCACCGTGCTCGGAGTCGAGCCGCTCGCGGAGGGCACGTGCGGCCTCGATGATCGCGGCGCCCCAGCTCGCGGTTCCCGCTGATCCGCCAGCCATGAACGCCATCGGCAGCGCGGAGTCGCCGATCTGCAACTCGATATCCTCGACTCCCGTTTCCAGCGCGTCGGCCGCGATCTGCGTGAGCGCCGTCCAGGCGCCCGTGCCGATGTCCGAGGCCGCGATCAGCACCCGATAACGACCGTCGGGCGTAGCGCGGATCGTCGCGCTATTCCCTGGAATGAGGTACGTCGGGTATGTCGACGATGCCACGCCGACTCCGACCAGCCAGCCGTTCTCGCGCCGCGACCGCGGGATGAGGCTCCGGCCCTTCCACCCGAATCGACGAGCGCCTTCCTGCAAACAACGCACGAGGTGACGACTGGAAAACGACAGACCGGACTCCGGGTCAACGCTAGGCTCGTTGCGGATACGGAATTCGATCGGGTCAATGCTGCAGGCGAGTGCCATCTCGTCCATCGCCGACTCGAGCGCGAACATGCCGGGCGCTTCTCCGGGACCTCGGAGTGGATTCGGCGGCGGAACGTCCAGCGCTGCCACACGGTGCGTCGTCCGTCGGTTGGGTGCCGCATACATCAAACGAGTCGCAACTCCGGTCTGCTCGGCGAACTCCTTGATCCTCGCCGTCGGCTGTACGATGTCGTGCGCGATCGCAGTGAGCCGGCCAGTGGGGTCGGCCCCGAGCTGGATGCGTTGGGTGGAGGGAGGGCGATAGCCGACCTGCGTGAACATCTGCCGGCGCGTGAGCGCGAGCTTGATGGGTCGATTTGGAAGATGCTTCGCGGCCAGGATGGCGAGCGCAACGTCCGCGTACTGAAAACACCGGCACCCGAACCCACCGCCGACGTGCGGGGAGATGACACGCACGCGCTGCGTCTCGAGCCCGACCACCGGAGCCAGAAGCGCCTGCGCCATCTGCACTCCCTGTGTGGCGCAGTAGAGCGTGAGGCCGTCGTCGTTCCATATGGCGACGGTCGAGTTGAGCTCCATCGGGTTGGCGAACTCGATAGGCGTCGTGTAGGTCGCGTCGAACCTAACGGCTGCCGACGCGAGCGCAGCATCGACGTCGCCCTCGACGGTGTCGGTCGTGAACCCCGCATTCAACACCCTGGGGACATACCGATCGGTGCCATCGCTGCGCATCGCGAACTGCCCGGGCCGCTCCTCATACTCCACCCTAACGAGGCTCGCGGCGTGGCAAGCGACCTCGGACGATTCAGCGACCACACCGCCGATGAACTGCCCGCGGAAGGCGATCGCGTCCGATTGCAGGATCGCGAGCTCCGGGTCGGCAGTCGACGCGACCTTCGGCGCATTCTGATAGGTGAGCACGGCCAGCACGCCCGGCTCAACGCTCGCCGCGCTCGTATCGAAGGCAGTGATACGTCCGCTGGCGATCGTGGACTCGATCGGACAGAGGTAGGCCGGATTGTCGACAGGCTGCTCGTACGCGTACCTCGCGAGCCCTCGGACTTTGTCGGGTCCGTCGATGCGGTCGAGCGCCGCGCCGATCGCGCGCGTTCTCACGGCGCTCATCGCGGCAACTCCACCAGATCCAACAGCGTGCGGACGATCGTGTTGCGAGCGAGTCGAACCTTGAACGCATTTCCCAGCAATGGTCGCGCGTCGGCCAGCTCTGCATCGGCCGCGTCGAGGAACGCCTGCTCCGTCGCGCGTACACCGCGAAGCATCTGCTCGACTCTGGTCGCCCGCCATGGCTTGTGCGACACGCCACCTAACGCGAGACGTACGTCACGAACGATGCCGTCGGCGACGTCGAGCGCTGCCGCAACCGACACCAGCGCGAACGCGTACGATGCCCGGTCGCGCACCTTACGGTATCGCGAATTCGCCGCGAACGCGGCCGCCGGCACCTCGACGGCGGTAATCAACTCCCCGTGCTCGAGCAGAGTGTCGCGCTCCGGCCGGTCGCCGGGCAGCCGGTGCAGCTCCGTGACAGGGATCCTTCGTGCACCGTTGGCCCCCTGCGTGTGCACGACCGCGTCGAGCGCGACCATCGCCACGGCCATGTCCGACGGGTGCGTCGCGATGCACGCCGGCGACGCACCGAAGATCGCGGCATCGCGCTGGTAGCCCTCACGCGCCGAGCAGCCTGAACCCGGCTCGCGTTTGTTACAGGGCGTGGTGAGATCCTGGAAGTACACGCATCGCGTGCGCTGCAGCAGGTTACCTGCCACTGTGGCGACGTTACGCAGCTGTCCCGACGCGCCCGACAGCACTGCTTCGGCGATCATCGGGTAGCGGCGTCGAATCATACGGTCGGCGGCCAGATCGCTGTTGGTTACCGCGGCGCCGATCCGAACGCCGCCGTCAGGCAGCACCTCGATCCGGTCGGACGTTAGACCCTTGACGTCGACCAACAAGTCTGGCGTCGCCACCCCGAGTCGCATGTGGTCGACGAGATTGGTGCCACCGGCAAGGAACGCCCCGTTAGGCGCCGCAGCGAGCGCTGCCACGGCGCCCGACACGTCGGCGGCGCGTTCGTATCGAAACGGCTTCACCCGGCCACCTGTGCAATCGCGGGAACGATGTTGGCGTATGCGGCGCAGCGACAAAGGTTGCCGCTCATCCGCTCGCGGATCTCATCGTCGTCGAGCACGACCTCCGTCGCGTTCAGGTCCTTGCTCACGACACTCGGCCACCCGGCCTTCGCCTCCTCGAGCATGCCCGCGGCCGAGACGATCTGACCCGGCGTGCAATAGCCGCATTGCAACGCGTCGTGTTCGACGAATGCGCGTTGCAGCGGGTGAAGCTCAGCGCCGGCGGCGAGTCCAGCAGCTGTGACGACATCGGCACCATCGCGTGCCACCGCCAGCATGAGGCAACTCACGACTCGGCGGTCGTCGAGCAGGACAGTACACGCGCCGCACTGGCCATGATCGCAACCCTTCTTGACGCTCGTGATCGCCAGGCGCTCTCGCAGAGCGTCAAGCAGCGTAGTGCGCGTGTCGACGGTGAGTCGATGATCCGACCCGTCCACCCGTAGCGTGATGTCGGCGTCCATGCGTTCCCCGCCATCCGTGGTCGATGCCAACCGTGCGGGCATTGTGCGGCAGCTCGGGCAGCTTAGCCAGCGCCCTCGGAACCATAGGATTGGCGGGGGCAGGGTTGCGGCATGATACCTGACGGTCCGACCGGCCCGTGTGCCGGGCTCTCCCGTTAGGCGCGGTGCCCGCTGTTGGCGACAGTCAACTCAGCGAGCCGGATCAGCGCGCGCTCAGACGGGCTACCCGGCTCGGCGTGGCAGATGATGAGGAGTTGGCCCGCCGCCCCCAGAATAGCCAAGCGCTCTGGCTGCAGCTCGAGCGTGCCTACGAGAGGATGGTCGAACACCGTACTGCGGGCGGCGGGAACGAGGATGTCGTGGCGCGCCCAGAGGTGTCGGAACTCATCGCTGCGCGCTGAGAGATCACCCACGAGCTCGCGGAGACGAGGGTCCTCTACATCTGGCCCGACCAACACTCGCAAGCGAGCGACGGTGCTCTCGGCGAGTGCGCCCCAGTCACGCCAGAGTTTGCGCACTCCGGGATCCAGGAACACGGCCTGAACGAGATTGACGCCTTGACTGAAGATCGGCGAGAGCGCCGAAGCGAGCGCGTTGGCCGCGAGCACGTCCATGAGGCGACCGTGGGCAAACGCTGGCGTGTGGGGGAGTGAGGCGATCAGCCGCTCGATGGAGGCCGGGGCGCGCTCACAATCCTCAGGGCGATGCCGCGGCGCGAGTGGGTTGGCGAGCGAATACAGGTGCGCGGTGGCGTCCTCGTCGAGCCGAAGCGCGCGCGCCAGCGCTTCGATCACCGGCACGGACGGGTGTTGATCGCGACCTTGCTCCAATCGTAGGTAGTAGTCGGAGCTGATGCCAGCGATCGTGGCCAGCTCCTCACGACGCAGCCCAGGCACGCGCCGGCGACCGAGTCGCGTTAGGCCCACGTCCTCGGGACGCACGAGCTCACGCCGTGCGCGGAGGTATTCCCCAAGAGGCGTGGTCGCGGGCATGACAACAGCATACGGCGTTTCGCGCCGTCACTCAACATGCCGTGGGGCAGGGGTCACACGAACCGTCGGATGAACTCGAGCGCGGTCGCGGCGGCATCACGCCAGCCGCTGTCGATCGTGAGGGCGCGGCCGCGGTTGTGAATCTCGATGATCACCGTCACAGTGTCGTTGCGCTCCTGCAGGTGAAACGACGCATTGGCGATCGACTACGGGACGCTGTTGTCCTTCTCGCCTGAAATGATGAGCAGCGGTCCGCGCTGCGGGTTCTCCGTATCAGCCCTGGCTTCGGTCCAGGGGTTGAGTTCGCCCGGCGAGGATCTCAGCATGCCGACGATGGGCGGTGCGGAGGCGATCGAGAAGAACATCGCGCTGACCACGTATCAGGGCGACGCGGAATTCATCGTGCGCTCGAGGCGGTCGCAGACGCGATCCAGTCGGTGCACCGCGGCGGGCCAGGCGTGCCGCGGCTCGGCTCGTCGAGTTTACACCGCGCGTCGAGTTGACCGACCGCGAGCTCGAGGTGCTCACGCTCGTGGCGCGGGGCATGAGCAACGGGAGACCGCGACCGTCATCGGGAGAACGGAGGCGACCGTCGGGCGCACGTGCTTCACACTCTTCACAAGCTCGACGTCGCCGATCGGACTCTAGCGGCAACGGTGGCGCTGCGGCGAGGAGTTATCCACCTCGAATGACCGACTCCCTGCGTCGCGATCGGCGGTCGCGGCGGCAGCCGTCCCGGGACGCTCGACAATCCAACGTCAACATGGCTCTCACGCTGCGGCAGCGCGCGGCGATGCGGTCCAGATCAATGATGCGGCAGCCTGAGGCCTATGATCCATTGGTATTGGGTGTCACGGCCTCTGTCAGCTGGCCGGCCGAGGGCTGGAGAGAATCGTTAGGCGCGACCGGAATCGAGAATGCGAACGTAACGCCCGGGCCGTCATTCGCTGCGGCCCAGAGACGGCCGCCGTGATTCTCGATGATCGATCGACAGACCGAGAGGCCGATTCCCATCCCATCGTGCTTGGTGGTGTAGAAGGCGTCGAACAGCTTCTCGGCGCCGTCTGCCTCGAACCCAACGCCGGAGTCCCGGACGCTGAGCCGCACACGGTCGCCGTCATCGCGCGCGATCCTGATCTCGATCTCTCGCGGCCGGTCGTCGATCCCGTGCACGGCGTCGCACGCGTTGCGGAGCAAATTGAGGATGACCTGCTGGAGCTGCACGCGATCCCCCATGACAGCCGGCACGTCCTCGGGCAGCTCGACGCGCAACGTCGCCCCGGAACGGCGCAGGTCACTCCGCGACAGCGCAATCACCTCGCGCGTCGCGTCGTCCAGGTCCACCGGCTCCGCCACCGGAGCCTTCCTCGAAAACAGTGCGCGCAACCGCGTGATGACGGCGGCGGCGCGATTGCCGTCGCGGATCAGCCGTCGGGCGGCTTCGCTCGCGCCGGCGACGTTAGGCGGGTCGTTCGACAGCATACGAAGACAGGTGCCCGCGTTCGTGACAACGCCCGACAACGGCTGGTTGACCTCGTGCGCGATCGATGCGGTCAGGGTTGCAAGACCCGAAACCCGTGTGGCATGGGTGAGTTCCGCTCGCAGTCTGGCGAGCGCCTCGTCCGCGCGCTTGCGCTCCTCCGTACGCCGCTCGAGCTGATGCACCCGCGCGCGGTGGACAGCAAAAAACATCGCGACAATCGTGAGGATTCCGAGCGCGACAAACCAGTTCGTTTCGTAGAACTCGGGGGCGACCGTAAAATCGATCGCCGCAGTGGCAGCGTTCCACACCTCGCCGTCGCTCGACGCGATCACGCGGAACGTATAGCGACGCGGTCGAAGGTTCGTGTACGAGACGGCGCGCTCGCGGCTCGTCGCGTCTACCCATCCGCGGTCGTAGCCAACCAGCTGGTAGCGGAAACGAACGCGCTCCGGCAGGAGAAGGCTGGTCGCCGTATAGAGCAGGGTGACCCGTCCAGCACCGGCGGGCACCTTCAACGGAACTGCCGCGGCACTCCGCGCTAGGCGAACGCTGTCAGCCCACAGCTCCTCGATGAGGACTGCCGGAGGGGTCGCGCTTCGCGGCACGCGCCGCGGATCGATGACCGCCAGCCCCCCAGCCGTCGAGAACCACAGGCGACCATCAGGCGCGAGCGCCGACATCGGATGCACATCGGTAAGTACCTCGGTGGCCGCCAGTCCGTCGCCCGTCCCGAACGTTGTCGTATGAACACTTTGGGCGCGTCCGTCTGCGACGTCGTTCAATTCCGAGAGCGCCATGCGGCTGATTCCCCTCCCGGTTACGATCCACAAGTCATCGCCGGCTTCTTCGATCGCGACCACCATCTCGTTAGGGACGCCGTGCCCCGCACGGATCGGTGCGAGCCGGCCCTCGCGCACGCGAGTCAGTCCCCCGGTCGTGCCAATCCAAATCGAGCCGTCGCGGACCTGGCGAATCGCGAAGACAACGGGCCCAGCAAGACCATCGCCGGGGCCCCAGCTTCGGACCGAGTCACCGATGATGCGCGTGAGGCCGCCGTTAGACCCGGCCCACACTGCGCCGCTCCGATCCACGACAAGCGCGCGCACGTACGAGTGCGAAAGTGGGTACTCGGGCGTAATGTCGCGGAAGCGACCCCGCGTTAGGTAGCGGAGCCCCTTCTCCGTTCCTACCCATACTCGCTCGAGCGAGTCTTCCGTGATCGCCAGCACCCACTTTCCCACGAGTCCGTCGCGCGCCGTGTACGTCCGCGAAGCGCCGCCGGGGCGGTATAGCGTCAACGACGTCTCGCCGCCAATCCAGATGCCCTCGCGTCCGCGCGCGAGCGAATAGATCGTGCTGCTTGTGGCGCCCGAGGCGCCCGTAAGCTGTGACCACGCCCCTGGATGTCCAGCAACGATACCAGTCGATGCGCTTCCCACGACCAAGTCTCCGCGCGCATCCAGAAGCAGGGGGCCGGGGAGGGGGAAAGGCGGCCCACCGTTGCGCGGCGTGAACGTGACAATCGCGCCACGGCGGAGGCGATCGAGCCCGCCACGCGTCCCGACCCACACGCTCCCGTCGTGATCGACGAGCAGACTCCTGACTTCATCGCGAGACAGGCCCGCGCTGCGATCGAGTTCCTCGAGTTGGCCTGCGTGCCACCGAAGGACACCCATCCCAATCGTGCCAAGCCAGATATCGCCCAGCGAGTCTTCTGCGATATCAGTGATGTATCCACCAGGCCCTCCAGTACCGAGCCGACGGAACTTGAAGCCTCCTTGCTGGAGGCGTCCGAAGCCGCGTTTAGTGCCGACCCAGAGGACGCCGTCCCTGGCCAGGTACATGGTGGTGATGGCGGCTGGGATGGCACCGTTAGGCACGGCGGTCACGGCGCGGCCTTTGTGCACGCGCAATAGCGCGCCGTCGATCGTCGCGACCAAGATATCGCCAGCGGGATCAGCAACAACCGCCTTGACGCGCGTTGCAAGGCCGGACTGGGAATCGGGGGCCACCAAACGGCCTTCGCGCACCTCCAGCAGGGGGCCGTCAGTGTCCTGCGCCCATGCCCAGAGTCGTCCCGCGTCATCCTCGACCAACTCTGAGACGAACGGCTGATGCGGCTGAGATATGCCGGTCTTCGTGAAGGCACCATCCTTGTAGCGCACCAGCCCATCAGCTGTAGCTATCCAAAGGACACCGTGGTGATCGACGCCCAACGGCACGGTCGGGTAATAGTCAATTCCGGCAAACGGCGGGGTGTTGGGCCTCCGGTCAATGGCACTGAATCGCACACCGTCGAACCTAACGAGCCCTCCCTCGGTGCCGAGCCAGAGGTACCCGTCTGGGCTTCGTGCGATCCAGTCGACTGCCTGGTTAGGCATTCCGTCCGCAGTCGTCCAACGATCGTGTTGATACTGGCTAAGGGCGAGCTCCGGCGTGGCGTCGGGTGGGGTGCCTCGCTGCGCGCGAGCCGAGGACGTGGCGAAAGAGACAACGGCACCTAACGTGGCAAGCGTCAGGCGCAGTGGTATCGCCCCAATACCGTCGTGCAGTGAGCTGCGGCTCGGTTTTCTGTAACATCGGATCCGAGAGCTTGGCGTGACCTCTGTGCGTCGGACGCATGGCGGAGCGTTTAATCGATTCATACGGGCGAACGGAAGCGTCTGACCTCCGTGCATGGTCGTTTTCAGGGTCGGCGCGTTGTGGCGGGCGCCGCTACGTGAGCCTCCAATGCCTGAGTAGCCGACTGGCCGGCCGAGGACTGGAGAGAATCGTTAGGCGCGACCGGAATCGAGAATGCGAACGTGACGCCGGGGCCATCGTTCGCGACGGCCCAGAGCCGTCCGCCATGATTCTCGATGATCGATCGACAGACCGAGAGGCCGATACCCATCCCATCCTGCTTGGTGGTGTAGAAGGCGTCGAACAGCTTCCCGGCGCTGTTGGCTTCGAACCCGACGCCGGAGTCCCGGACACTGAGCCGCACGCGTTCGCCGTCATCGCGCGCGATCCTGATCTCGATGGCTCGTGGGCGATCGTCGATCCCGTGCACGGCGTCGCACGCATTGCGCAGCAAATTGATGATGACCTCCTGAAGCTGCACGCGATCTCCCATGACAGCTGGCAGGTCCTCGGGCAGCTCCACGCGCAATGTCGCCCCGGCTCGCCGCAAATCACTCCGCGAGAGCGCAATCACTTCGCGCGTCGCGTCGTTGAGGTCCACGGGCTCCGCCACCGGCGCCTTCTTCGAAAACAGTGCGCGCAATCGCGTGATGACGGCGGCGGCCCGATTCCCGTCTCGAATGAGCCGTCTCGCGGCCTCGCTCGCGCCGCTGACGTTTGGCGGCTCGTTGGATAGCATGCGAAGGCACGTGCCGGCATTCGTCACGACCCCCGAGAGCGGTTGGTTGACCTCGTGCGCGATCGATGCGGTAAGCGTCGCGAGACTCGTTACCCGTGTCGCCTGGGCCAGCTCCGCTCGCAACTTGCCGAGCGCTTCGTCCGTGCGCCGGCGGTCCTCGGCGCGCCGCTCCAATTGGCGCACCCGCGTGTGATGACCCGCAAAAAGCATCGCGACAGCGGCGGCGATACCAAGCACGAAGAACCAGTCCGTTTCGTAGAATGCGGGCGCCACCGTGAAGTCGAGTGCTGCGCCGTTGGGATTCCAGACCTCGCCGTCGGTCGACGCGATGACGCGGAACGTGTAGCGGCGCGGCCCGAGGTTGGTGTATGACACGACGCGCTCGGTGCTCGGGGCGTCGACCCACTCGCGGTCGTAGCCCACGAGCTGGTAGCGAAATCGCACGCGTTCCGGACTGATGAGGCTCGTGGCTGTGTAGCGAATCGTTAGGCGCCGCGTGCGTGCCGGCACACGCGTCGCTTCGCTGCGAAACGCAGGCTTGACGAGCCGCTCGCCATCCGCGACGACTTCCTCGATGTGGACGGGCGGCGCGATCGTGTTGCGTGCCACGCGGTGCGGGTCGACCACGGACAGACCCGCGGCCGTGGAGAACCAGAGTCGGCCGTCCGGCGTTCGGGCCGACACCGGTTGTGCGCTGATCACCACCTCGGTGGCCGGCAGGCCGTCACGCCTCCCAAACGTTGTGACGTTGACCCGTTGGGCACGCCCGTCGGCGACCGAGTTGAGCTCCGAGAGCGGCGCGTGGCTGATTCCGCTCCCCGTGACGAACCACATTTCGTCGCCGGCTTCCTCGATGGCGATGACAAGCTCGCTCGGCAGCCCTTGCTCAGTGCGGATCGGGACGAGCTTGCCATCGCGCACACGGGTGAGCCCTCCTGACGTACCAAGCCAGAGAGCGCCGTCGCGCATCTCGCGGATGGCGAAGACCGTGTACCCAGCGAGGCCATCGGCTGTACCCCAGCTACGGACCGAATCGCCGTCGACGCGCACGAGGGCGCCGTTGGTTGCAGCCCAAACAGCCCCGGTCCGATCCAGTGCAAGCGCGCGGACGTGAGAGTAACCAAGGCCTTGCGGCGTCGTAAATGCGCGGAGGCGACCCCGCGTTAGGCGGAAGAGTCCCTTTTCGGTACCGACCCATATTCGCTGGAGTGAGTCCTCCAAGACAGAGAGCACCCACTTTCCTACGAGGCCATCGCGAGCGGTGTAGGTCAGCGGACCAGCTCCGCGGCCGTAGAGCTTCAACGTGTCGTCGCCGCCAACCCAGATTCCGTCGCGCCCCTGTGCGAGCGACCAGACTTTCCGGCCCGTCGCGTGCCCCGCCCCCGGCAGCGGAGCCCAGGCCGCCGGGAGGCCGGCAACAAGCCCGGAGGTGGCGCCGGCCGCGATAAAGCGCCCGCGCTGATCCCACAGGAGAGCGCCTGGGTCGACGAACGGCGGTCCGCCATTGCGCGGCGTGTACGTAACGACCGCACCGCGGCGCAGGCGATCGAGGCCACCGCGCGTACCGACCCACACACTTCCTTCCTGATCGACGAGCAGGCTCGTGACGTGATCGCGGGAGAGAACGTCTCTGCGGTCGACTTGTTCGAGCCGGCCCGAATGCCAGCGGAGCACGCCAATGCCAATGGTGCCGAGCCACATATCGCCGGCTGCGTCCTCCGCGAACGCGGTGACGTAGCCATCCAGGGCTCCTCTACCGAGCCTGTGAAACTCGAAGCGGCCGAGCTTGAGGCGTCCGAATCCACGCTGGGTGCCGACCCAGACGACGCCGTCGCGTGCTACGTACAGGTGTGTGACGCCCACCGGCATCGCGCCCCTGGGCAGCACGGGCACCGACTTGGCGTTGTGCATCCGGAGCAGCGCGCGGTCAACGGTCGCGATCCACAGGTCGCCACCGGAGTCCGCGGCGACGGCCGCAACGGCGGCTGGAAGACCAGACTGCGGATCGGGGGTGACAAAGCGGCCGTCGCGCACGGCGTATAGCGCGTCCAAGTCCTCTGTCCAGGCCCAGAGTCCTCCCCGGCGGTCCTCGACCATCTGCGAGACCAGCTTCTCGTTAGCCTGACTGGAGCCGCTGGCCGCCCTCGTGAACTCGCCGTCTTTGTAACGCACCAACCCGCCTGTTGTCGCGATCCACAGAACACCGTGGCGATCGACGTGCAGAGGCACAGTCGGGTAGAGATTGGCTCTCGCGAACGCGGGCGTGTTTCTTTTGTCGATGGGCGTGAAGCGCACGCCATCGAACCGCACGAGCCCTTCCTCGGTTCCGAGCCAGAGGTAGCCGTCCGGGCTTCGCGCCATCCAGTCGATGGCGTGATTGGGCAGGCCGTCGGCAGTGGTCCAGCGGTCGTGCTGGTAGTGGCTGACGGCAAGGTAGCCTTGCGCCGCGGAGTCGCGTTGGGGAGGCCGCTGCGCACGAGCCCCGGACGTCGCGAACAGGACGACAAAGAGTGACGCCGCTACGCGCGTTAGGCGCAGTCGCGTTGCCAGATGTGTAGCCTCCCCTGGCGAATTCCCGCACCAGGTGGAGCAGCGACTCGCGCACCGATTCATCATCGTCCACGACTGACACGAGTGAACGAATGGTAGTCACGCGGCACGTTGCGCGCTCCGGTGACCACCGGTCCATTATACCTTCGTATCGGTTGGGGCCGCTTGAAGGCAGCTCTTGCGGTAGCCGGCCAGAGGACGGCGGCGTCGAAGCGCTGCCAGGCCGCGGAAGACCGATCGGAGCCGGCGAGTTCATCCTGGATATCCGCGCCTAACGTCGACAACCCTGCCCTCGGCGCGGACCCGCGGCGGACCAACGACTTCAATTACGTGAACGACCCGCATGGCCGGCAGGTGCCGTTCGGAAGCCACATGCGGCGTATGAAGATGACGAAGTGCCGCGTGGCGCCATCCTCCTGTGCATCAGCGCCAAGGCGATGGCCACGATGGAATTTCTGCACCAGGAGTGGGTCAACGACGGCGCCTGTCCACGCTGCAATGGCTAGGTGGGCTCGGCTGAGGGGGACCTTTGCGGGGCACGGCTGGTCAGGTGAGGTAAGCAAACCATCGTGCGATCGGTACCGATCGCACAATGCACGTATTTTTGCTGCTCACGTGAGACAGCTCTCGCCCATCGTCCTCGGGATCGCGTTCGCTGCGGTCGTCGTCGCAGTGAGGGCGATCGCGCGCCGTCTTCCAATCCCGCCGCCGATCCTCCAGGTCGCCGCGGGCTTTCTCATCGGGCTCCTGCCCGGCGTGTCGATCCCGCCCCTCGAGCCTGACGTCGTCTTCTTCGTCTTTCTCCCGCCGATCCTCTGGGCGGCGGCGTTTTTCACCTCCCTCCGGGACTTCAATCGCTACCGCCGTCCGATCGGGCTCCTGGCCATCGGACTCGTGCTCGCGACGTCCATCGCCGTTGCGGCTGCGGCACGAGCGCTATTCCCCGGAATGTCGTGGGCGGCCGCCGTGGCTCTGGGGGCGATCGTGTCACCCCCGGACGCCGTCGCCGCCATAGCCATCGTGTGGCGATAGGCGTGCTCGTCGCGTGGCTCGTTGTCCCTCTGCTTCGCTGGTCCCGGGACGCGATGGCGGAGATCGTGCTCACCCTCGCGGCGCCGTACGTCGCATGGCCCGCGGCCGAGACGCTGCACGTCTCCTCGGTGCTCGCCTGTGTCGCCGGTGGCCTGTACCTGCGTCGCCACTTCTCGAGCGAGGTAGCGCCGCTCTCGAGGCTCCAAAACCGTTCGGTGTGGGACCTCGTCATTTTTGTGCTGAACGCGGCGATCTTCCTGTTGCTCGGCGTGCAGTTCCGGGCGCTGCTTGCCGGCGTGCCGCCGGACATGGCGGTGTTCGATGCGTTCTACGCGACCAAGCCTGGCGGCATGGGCATCGGGTTGTCGGTCGGCCGCTCGATCATCGAGCGGCATCGCGGTCGACTCTGGACGGCACCTAACGACGATCCCGGCGCCACGTCCGGGTTCTCGATCCCGGTGGCACCGGAGTATCTGTCGGGGAAAACCTGACAGGCGACGCCGGGAGGAGCATCAGCGGGCGACCATCGCGCAATGGGACTGTCGCGACGGGATGAACCGACACTAAGGTATGATGGACCGTCACTCTTCGACGGGCCCATCATCAGTACGAGGAGACAGTGGGTAAGGACCACACGCACGCGATGAGGACCGGGTGATGACGATTCGTACGCTCGTGTCTGTCGTCGACGATGACGAATCGGTGCGCGAGTCGCTTCCCGATCTGCTGCGAGAATTCGGGTTCGATGCCCGGGCGTTCTCGTCCGCGGAAGAGTTCCTAGCGTCCGATTGTATCGGCGACACCAAGTGCCTCATCCTGGACATCGCGATGCCCGGGATGTCGGGGCCTGCGCTTCAGCTCGAGCTGGCCCGTCGCCACCGGGATATCCCGATCGTCTTCATCACCGCTCAGCGAGACGATACGTTGCGACCCCAACTGCTCCAGGCGGGCGCCGTCGAATGTCTGTTCAAGCCCTTCAGCGAAACGGCCCTCCTGGAGGCGTTGAATGTTGCTCTTCGCGCGGCGTGAACGACCTGCCACGTGGCAAGACCGTGGTCACCGCAGCGGCTCACCGAGGGAACCTAACGAAAAGTCGATCGTGTCAAACGATTCTCCGCTCAGACCGATCGTTTTCATCGTCGACGACGATGTGTCGGTGCGCGAATCCCTGGAACTGCTGATCCAGGATGCCGGTTGGCAACCGGAGACGTTCGCATCCGCGACGTCGTTCCTGGGGCGGCCTCGTGTCCGCGTCCCGAGCTGCCTGCTCCTGGACGTGTCCCTGCCCGACCTCAACGGCCTCGACCTGCAGCAGCGTATTGCCGACGACCGCGCCGACATGCCGATCATCTTCATTACGGGCTATGGGGACGTGCCCATGACCGTTCGAGCCATGAAGGCCGGCGCCGTGGAGTTCCTGACAAAGCCGCTCGACGATGACGCGCTCCTGAGCGCCGTGAGCCACGCGCTCGATCAGAGCCGCGCGGCACTCGGCCACGAAGCGGAGATCCGCGACGTCCGGGAGCGGTACGAGTCCCTGAGCCGACGCGAACGGGAGGTCATGTCGCTCGTGGTCTCGGGGCTGCTCAACAAACAGGTCGGAGGCGAGCTGCACATCAGCGAAATCACCGTGAAGGCTCACCGGGGGAAAGTGATGCGGAAAATGAAGGCCGACTCGCTTGCCGATCTGGTGAACATGGCCGCGAGGCTTCATCTGCCCCCCGCCGGAAAAGCGTAGCAAGCGCGGACGGACCCGCGAGTTCACCACACCTCGAGGAACGAAGGATGGACAGCCACATGACTGAAGGAAGCTTCGAAGGCGTCGAGGGCGTGAAGATCTTCACGCGTGAGTGGCAGCCGGCGAGCGAGCCGCGCGGCGTGGTCGTCATCTCTCATGGATTGAACGCCCACAGCGGCCTGTACGAATGGCCCGCACAGCAATTCACATCCAACGGGCTCGCCGTCTATGCGCTGGATCATCGCGGCCGCGGTCGCTCCGAGGGTGAGCGCTTCTTCGTCAAGAAGTTCGCGGATTGGACGAACGATCTCGCAACCTTTATTGACATCGTCAAGGCGCGCGAGCCGGGCCTGCCCGTCTTCCTGCTCGGTCACAGCGCCGGCGGCGTGATCGCCTGCGGCTACGCGCTGGAACACCAGGACGAGCTCGCGGGCCTCATCTGCGAGGACTTCGCCTACCAGGTACCGGCGCCCGACGTCGTGCTCTCGATCCTCAAGGGGATCAGCCATGTGGCACCGCACGCGCACGTGTTCAAGCTCAAGAACGAGGATTTTTCGCGCGACCCGGCAGTCGTGGCGGCGATGAACGCCGACCCGCTGATCGCCAACGAAGCGCAGCCGAGTGAGACGATGGCCGAGCTGGCGCGCGCCGACGAGTTGCTCAAGAAGAGCTTCGAGCAGATCACCCTGCCGCTCCTCATCCTGCACGGCACCGCCGACAAGGTGACGAAAGCGAGCGGCAGCAAGGAGTTCTACGAGAGGGCCGGCTCGAGCGACAAGACGTTGAAGCTGTACGAGGGCCACTTTCACGATCTGTTGGCCGACGTTGGTAAGGAGCAAGTCGTGGCGGACATCGAAGCCTGGATCGACGCGCGACTGGCGACCGTCGCGCGCAGCGCGTGAGGAGTAGACCATGAGGCGTCCATCAGTGACTGGCCAGCTCGCCTAGCAGTCTGCCGAGCGCCAGTTCGGCGTCCCTTGTTTGCAGGCCCTGCTTCATCGCCGCCTTGATCCGATCTTGGGCTTCAGCGTCGCGCATCAGATCGCCGAAGAGACCGGAATCGCGACGGAACTCATCGACCGGAGCGAGCGCAATCGCATTGACCCGCTCCTTGACCGCGCCCACACTGGCGGCCGGAAATGCGGCGATCCGGTGCGCCAGCGACCGAACGAAGCCGCCTAACGTGCTTCGCGGCAGGGCACGATTGATCCAACCGTACCGCTCCGCCAGGTCGGCATCGTAGTCGTCGGCGCTCAGGATCACTTCCAGTGCCCTCGCGCGACCGAGCAGGCGGGTGAGGTGCTGGATTCCTCCTGCGCCAGGGAGAGCTCCCAGGCCCACCTCCGGCTGCGCGAAAACCGCCGACTCCCGAGCAGCGAAGCGCAGGTCACACGCCAGCACGAGCTCACTGCCGGCGCCGCGTACTCGACCCTCGATCTGCGCGATCGTGACCAGACGGCTCACGCTC
>Ga0070662_100001170_pt1 | contig 16081 bp, 16 predicted proteins | sample KBSC53metaG_FD_65648 | JGI IMG/M metagenome (GOLD analysis project Ga0070662, IMG submission 65648) | Corn rhizosphere microbial communities from Kellogg Biological Station, Michigan, USA - KBS C5-3 metaG | ecosystem: Host-associated > Plants > Roots > Rhizosphere > Soil ...
GCGCAGCGCGCGCTCGAGCTCAACGAGCGCAGCGATTTCGCGCACATCGTGCTCGGCATGATCCAACTGCTGTGCGAGCGCGACACCGCAGCGGCCAAGCGAGAGGCGCGGCGCGCACTTGAGCTCAACCCCAACTACACGTTGGCGATGGACCTCCTTGGCGCGGCGACGATCTTTTCCGGCGACGCCGCGGCTGGACTTCCGCACTGCGAGCGCGCGGCGAAGGCCAACCCGCGTTTCCCGGCGAACGGCTGGTTCATGCAGCACGTTGCGCTCGGGCGGTTTGTGCTCCGCGAGCACGAGGCGGCGCTGGAATCGGCGCAGCTCGCCGACGAACGCGAGCGCAACGTGCCGCGCCATCTGCTGGTCCTCGTCAGTACGGCGTGGCATGCGGGGCGACACGAGCTCGCGCGATCGCAGGCGCGGCGCCTGCTCGGACTTTGCCCGGATCTCAATTTGCGCGAGCTGCGACGCTGGCCTTTCGACGACGCCGCCGAGTGGCAACGCTTGCTCTCAGGCCTCGATGCGAGTGGATTGCCTGGGTGAGCGCGATCCGTGAGGGACTCGGGCCGCGGCGACGGTCACGGGATGAGGATGCTTGAGCCGGTCGTCTCGCGCGCCTCGAGGTCGCGATGCGCCTGGGCGACGTCGGCGAGCGCATAGCGACGCTCGGTGCGGATCACGATCTTGCCGCTCTCGACCAACGCGAACAGCTCGTCGGCCATCGTCTGCGTTGCTTCGCGACTTGCAATGTGCGCAAAGAGCGTCTGCCGTGTGATGTAGAGCGACCCTTTCGCGCCGAGGATCGCAGGCGCGAACGGCGGCACCACGCCCGAGGCGTTGCCGAAGCTAGCCATCAGTCCGAACGGCCGCAGGCAGTCGAGCGACCTGTCCCAGGTGTCCTTGCCGACCGAGTCGTAGACGACCTTGACGCCCTTGCCGCCGGTGATCTCTTTGACGCGCGCGGCGAAGTCGTCCCTGCGGTAGTTGATCACGTGCGCGGCGCCGTTCTCCTGCGCGAGGCGGCACTTCTCGTCGCTGCCGGCAGTGCCGATCAGTTGCAGGCCGAGCGCGCGCGCCCACTGGCATGCGATCAGTCCGACGCCGCCGGCAGCCGCGTGGAAGAGGACGTGGTCCCCCGCCTGCAGGCCCTCCTGCGGCAGCGTGCGGCGCAGCAGGTACTGCGCGGTCAGGCCTTTCAGCATCATCGACGCGCCGGTCTCGAGCGAGATCCTGTCCGGCAGGCGGCAGACGTTCTTCGCCGGCATGACCCGGGCGACCGCATAGCTCCCGGGCGGGTGCGCGGCGTACGCGGCGCGGTCGCCGGGCTTCAGATGCGTTACTCCTTCACCGATGGCCTCTATGAGGCCCGCCCCTTCCATGCCGAGCGTCAGCGGCAGCGGCAAAGGATAGACACCAGAGCGCTGGTAGACGTCGATGAAGTTGAGCCCGCACGCGTGGTGCCGGATGCGGATCTCCCCTGGCCCGGGCTCGCCGACCGGCAGCTCCAAAAGCTTCATTTCCTCGGGGCCGCCGTTCTTCTCAATGCGAATGGTGGAGCTTGTTATCGTCATCGATCGCCTTTTCGATACGGAGCGTTCTTACGAAAACAGGCGCGCGAGATCAGCGACCTGACAGTGCAACCTGCCTCGCGTAATGCCAAGCAAGCGCCCGGCGCTCGATCCAGCGGACGAGGCCGTTGATGATCAGTGCCGTCGCGGCGATGACGAGCAACGCGGCCATCCCCATGGCTACGCGGAATTGTTCCTGCGAGCGCATGATGACGTTGCCGATGCCGTCTGTGGACAGCAGCATCTCCGCACTGATGCTGATCAGGATCGATAGCGCCACGGCGATGCGGATGCCGACGATTACCTGCGGGAGCGCGGCCGGCATGTCGATCTGAAGCATGATCTGGCGCCGGGAGAGGCGCAGGCTCCGCGCGACGCTGGTCAGCATCGGGTGCGCGCTGCGAACGGCGTCGATGGTGCTTAGGACGATCGGAAATGACACGCTGTAGAAGATCACCAGCACCTTGGCACCGCTGCCCACTCCCGCGAATAGCATCGCCACCGGCACGATGGCGAGCGGTGGCAGGGGCCGCAGCATGTCGAACAGGGGCTCGACGAAATCGCCGACGGCGCGAACGCGGCCGATGAAGATGCCGAGCGGAAGCATCACGACCAGGGCGAGCAGGAGCCCCGCACCGGCGCGCCAGAGCGTGATCCCCATTTCGGTCAACAAGGTCGGCGCGGCGGTCGCCAAGGTGGACAACACGGTGAAGGCACCGGGGAAATTCGGCGACGCGACCCAGCGCGCCGACAGCTCCCAGACGAAGAACAGAAAAAGCACGAAGGCGGCACCGGGCCAGCCCTCTCGCAAGGACGAGGGCCTCCTCACCGCGCATCTCCCTGTGCGTTGAGCTTGTCCTGCCATCCTGCGAGAGGCCGACGCGTCCACACCACGAGCTGATTGAAGAGGATGCCGTTCAGGGCCGCGGCGAGCATCACGGCGAACATCTCCTTCGTCCGCATCGAGAACGCCGTGTCGAAGAGCATGAACCCGAGTCCGTCCTTGCCCGCCAGCATTTCCGACGCGATCGACGCGATCAGGGCGGCACCGGCGGCGACGCGAACACCCGTGAAGATCTCGGGCCACGCCGCCGGCAGGCGGACGCGAAACAACATCTCGTTGCGCGTATATCCGAGCGTTCGCGCTGCGTTGATCTGCACCGGTTCGGTATTGGTCAAGGCGTTGAGGGCGGTCAGATAGACCGTGCTAAATCCCGCGAAGACGACGATGCCGATGAACAGCTTGGGCGTCAGGCCGAGCGCGAAGATGGCAAGCGGAACCAAGGCGGCCGGCGGGATCGAGCGCATGATCTCGACCACCGGCGCCCACATGCGCGCGACAAGCGCGTAGCGCGCCGCGAGCAGCGCCGAGCCGACGCCGAAGGCGATCGTCAGCAGCAGTCCGCTCAGCGCACGGAAGAGCGTCTTGCCCTCCGCCTCGAGCAATTCGCCGCTTGTCAGCATGTCGCGGCCGGCCAGCAGGATTTGCGTCACCGGTGGAAAGTACGTTCGGGGGACGAAGCCGCTGCGGGCGACGATTTCCCACGCCAGCAGGAACAGGACGATTCCCGTGCTCTTCTTCATCCACGGCTTCAATTCAGCTCTCCTGCGTGGCGGCTCCGGCGCGCATGGAACGGATCAGCGTGATGACCTTGTGCCGCAAGCCCAGATAGGCGGGATCTTCGCGGGTCTGCAACTGGTCGCGCGGCTTGGGCAACGACACCGGGAGGTCGGCCACGACCGTGGTCGGGCGCTTCGACAGGACAACGATCCGGTCGGCCATGTAGACCGCCTCGTCGACGTCGTGGGTCACGAGCACGCACGTCTGGTCATACTTCTTCGCCAGGTCCAGCAGCAGATCCTGCATCTCGGCACGGGTCTGCGCATCGACGGCGGCGAGCGGCTCGTCGAGCAGCAGCAGCCTGGATCGTGCGGCGAGCCCGCGCGCGATGGCCACGCGCTGCTGCATGCCGCCCGACAACTGCCAGGGGTAGCTCGACTCGAATCCTTTCAGGCCGACGCTCGCCATCAGATCGCCCGCCAAGGCACGCTTGGCGGCAGGATCCATGTCGGTGATGCGTTTCATGCCGAAGAGCACGTTGTCGAAGTTGCTCTTCCACGGCAAGAGCGATCGGCTGTAGTCCTGAAAGACGACCGATACGCCTTCGGGCGGCGAGCTGACGGCCTTGCCGTTGAAGGTGAGCCGGCCGCTGTCCACCGTGTAGAGACCGGCGAGGCACATGAGCAGCGTCGTCTTGCCGCAACCGGACGGGCCGACGACCGAGACGAACTCGCCGCGCTGAGCGCCGAACGAAACCGAGCCGATGATCTTCGTGATCTGCGTCCCCGTGCCGAGAGATTTGGAAATCGCCTCGACCCACAGGAGCGGTGCGCTGGCCGGGTGTTCGGCCGGGTGGATTGCAGCCGGCGGCGGGGAGATCTGTTGCACGGATCGAAGCTGTCCCACGTGATCTCCCGGTATTGCTCCCGTCTGCAACGCAGCGCGGCTAGTTCAAGCCTGGCGCCAGCACTTCTTCCGCTTGCATCTGCTTCGTCAGGATTCCGACGCTGAGCGCCGCATCGATCACGGCTTGCACCGTCGCCGGGTCCATCTTGGTGCTGAACGGAGGCAGCGTGATCGCCGCTGCGAGCGGGCCAGGGAACTTGAGGCGTTGCACCAGGAGTTCCTTGGCCTGCACGGGATTGGCGGCGATGTATTCATCGGCCTTTTCAATGGCGCGTTTCAGACGCGCCAGCGTTTCGCGATTGGCGCCGATCCATTGCTCGGTGGCGTAGAACGCGGCGACCGGGATCGGCTTGGAGAGATCCTTCTGCTGCACGTAGCCGCGCGCGATGACCTTGCCGAGCTTGTTTTGCAGGATCGACGTGCTGAACGGATCGACCGTTCCCACGGCATCGGCATTGCCGATCTCGAGCGCCGCCTGCATTTGCGGGAACGGAATGGCCAGCATCTTCACCGAGTCGATCGGAATGCCGGCTTCCTTGAGCTTCAGACGGACCTGCAGGTCATTGACGCCGCCGGCGTTGTTGACCGCAATGGTCTTTCCCTTCAGGTCGGCAACCGAGTTGATGCCGGACTTGTTGCTCGCGATGATGACCGAGTCGCTGAAGGTCGGAACCTGCTCGTAGTAACCGCCGACGACGAATTTGAACGGAATGCCTTCCGAGCGCGCCGCGATGGTCGGCAGCGTGCCGCCGTAGCCGACATCCGCGCTGTTGCTCGCCACCGCCGATGCCACGCCCGGACCGGTATTGATGGGAAGGCCTTCGAACTCGAGCCCCTCGGCCTTGAAGTAGCCCTTGGCGTCGGCAACGAAGAACGACAGATTGCCAATCCCCGGCACGTAGGAGATCTTCACCTTGGTCAACGTCTGCGAACGGGCAGGCGAGATCAGCATCGTGCCGAGCACGGCAGCGGCGAAGAGGGCGGCGAGATGTCTTCTGGCGGTCATTTGGCTTCCTTTGTTGCGGTAGCGGTAACGTCGTTGGGGAATTCCCCTCTCGTGGCATTCACCACACACCGATCTGCATGTCCAGCTTCTTCCATCCTTCGGTGGTCCGTTCGACTGTGGCGTTGTCCAGAGTGATGCGCCGCTTGCGAGTCATCAGCCAGTCGGAGAGGCGGTCTTTCAGCTCGGCGCGGACGTGGTGGAGCGAAGGATCGCTGCCGCGATCGTGCACCTCGTCGGGGTCTTCCGCCATGTCGAAGAGCTGCGGACGCAACCCCTGGTAGTGCACGTACTTCCAGCGCGAGGTCCGGACCATCCACGCATAGCACTCGTCGGGGCGGCGCCGCAATGCGAGTCGCGCGTCGCGGAAAGCGTAGTCGAGCTCGCTGAAGACGCAGTCGCGCCAGCTTTCGGGTTCCTTGCCGTGGAGGAGCGGCAGCAGCGAGCGCCCTTCGAGCAGGTGATCGGGCTGGGGCAGCCCCAAGCCCTGCAGGATCGTCGGCAGAACGTCGACCGCCTCGACGAACCGCTTCTCGACCGAGCCGCGGGTGTGGTCGGCGGCGGCACGCGGATCGACGACGATCAACGGCACGCGAACGGCCTGCTCGTAGAACAGCTCCTTCTCGCCGAGTCCGTGGTCCCCGAGATGGTCACCATGGTCCGAGCAGAAGATGATCAAGGTGTCTTCGAGGCGGCCGAGCCGCTTCAGCTCAGCCGTCAAGCGGCCGATATGGTCGTCCACCTCCTTGACTAATCCCATGTACGTCGGCCGCACGTGGCGGGCGACGTCTTCCCTGGCATAGCTCAGGCAATCCTCGTGTGCCGAACGGTAGGCGTGCAGCACCGGGTGCGGCGGCGCCGTCTCTGCATCGACGGGAATGATCGGCCCCGTTTCGGCCGTTCGATACATCGCGTTGTAGGGCGCCGGTGCCATGAGCGGCCAGTGCGGCTTGATGTACGACAAGTGCAGGACCCACGGCTCGTCGCCCTTGCCGCGAATGAAGTCGAGCGCGCAGTCGGTCATGTATGCGGTTTCCGAGTGCTTGCGGTCGACGCGCGCCGCAAGATGCGCATTGCGCAGGAGCCAGCCGTTGGCGAACTCGCCGTTCTCGTCGATCGCGCCGATCGCGAAGTCGAACCACGGATCCTCGCTGTAGTAGCCCAGGTCGCGCAGGTAGCGCGCGTAGCCGCTCTCGTCCCCCGGCGAGGCATGGCCGTCATATCGATCCAGCTCGAGGAAACCTCCGTGCAGATACATCTGTCCGCGCGGCGAGTCGGCAGCGACGCCGAAGCGCTCGAGCCCCAGCCGGTCCGGGATCACGTGGGTCTTGCCCGCGAGAACGGCCTCGAGCCCGGCATCGTTCAGGTAGTCGCCGAGCGTGCGCTGCACCACCGATAACGGCACGTAGTTCCAGGTCGATCCGTGGCTCGTCACGTAGCGGCCGGTGTAGTACGACATGCGTGACGGCACGCAGACAGCGGATTGGACGTACGCAGCGTCGAATCGCACTCCCGCGCGTGCCAGAGCGTCGATGTGCGGCGTGTCGAGCGTGGGGTGCCCGTAGCAGGACAGGTAGTCCCAGCGCAGCTGGTCGCACATGATGAAGAGCACGTTGCGCAGCGGCCGAATGTCGGAAGTCGTCACGAGAGCGAGCAGGAACGGGGTTGAGTCACTATCGCATCGGACCTCAGGCCCGACCAATGAAAAGTCGCGCTCCGTGTATAACGTTCCGGTAATCTCAAGACCGGCCGGTGGCAGGGAAAACCATGGCGTTGCTGGACTGGTACATCCGGGCCAATCTGAAGCCAAAGCACATGCAGTTGCTGGTCGGGCTCGATGACCTGCGCAACGTCGGACGGGTGGCCGGGCTGCTGAACGTGTCGCAGCCCGCGGTTTCCAAGACCCTTGCCGAAATCGAGCGAGGTCTCGGCGTCAGTCTGTTCGAGAGGGGTCCGCGCGGCCTCACCCCCACGAGCTACGGCGAGTGCATGATCCGCCTCTGCCGCGACATGCTTCGCAGCCTCGATTCGGCCGGCGACGAGCTGCGACAGCTTCAAAGCGGCACAACGGGACGAGTTCGCGTCGGCGTGCTGCCCGTCGCCGCGCCGGTGCTGGCTCCGCGAGCCGCGATCCGGCTGCAGCAGAAGGCGCCCAGGTCTATCGTCATCTTCCACGAAGCCACCGCCGACCGGCTGTTGCCGATGCTGCGCGAAGGCAGTCTCGACATCGTCGTCGGCACCTTGGCGCCGCTGTCGATGTCGGGGCTCGAAGTTCACGTCCTTCATTCCGGGGAGGGAAGCGCCGCGGTCTGTGGGCTCAGGCATCCGCTCGCAGCCAGGACGACGCTAGTTCCGGCAGACCTGCTGCCGTACTCGCTGATCATCCCGCCTCGTGGCACGATCTATCGCGACGCCGTCGAGCAGGTGATGACGGCCCTCGAGTTGCCGATCTCGATGGTCCAGGTCGAATCGGGCTCGATGACCGCGAGCAACACGTACTTGCGCGAGACGCAGCTGGTGAGCTTCTACTCGCCCCATCTGGCGAAGCACTACGCCTGCCTCGGTTCGCTCCATGTCATGCCGCTAGCGATTCCGGACATCCGCGTGCCGATCGGTTGCGTCTGGCCCAAGAACCCGGAGCTCGGGCCGACGACCCGGTTGCTAATCGACATGCTGATCGAGGTCGCTGCGGAGGAGTTGAGCGACGACCCGACCTGAGAGTGCAGGCATGACGGCGGCGTTATGTTTGCCGCAGCAAACTTCATTGGTTGATCGCCGCAGAAGCTGCCAAATTGGGCATGGTGGATTCCTTCCGTTGCGGGCCCTGCCGAGCGAGCCCATCGGCTTGAACACTTGGAACGCGCTTGAGAGTTCCGACCGATCCGAATCAGTTCGGGCCATCCGGTGCGGGTGGTTGCGATCGGCATGTTCGACGACGTTCGCAGGGGCCACCGCCGAGTTCTCGCCCGCCTGCGCGAGCTCTCTGGTGGTGGGAGAAAACTTCGCCTGTGGGCGCGGCCGGCACGGAAACGTCCAGCGACTGCAGACCCTCGGCGCGCAGTTGGGCTTCGAGGTGCGCGCGCTGACGCTTCGAAGCGAATCCGATCCGGCGGGCGCGCTCCATTGCTCATCCACCGAAGCCCGGCGCCTGATTCAGGCCGGCGATGTGAAGCGTGCTGCCCTGCTGCTCGGTCGCCCCCACGGGCTGGTCGACCAGGTCACGGCCGATCCTCCCGGCTCGCCACGCTCGGGCCGAGCAGAGCTGCCAGCGCACCTGTGTGCTCCGTCTGTCGGCGCCTATCTTGGCGTGCACGAGACGCGAACGACGAAGCGCCGCTCGGTGCGCTATGTCGCCGATGACACGGTGTGCGCGCATTCCGGCGATCTCGTCAGCGAGCGCTTTTCTCGCCGGGACGGCCGTTCCCACACCGCATCCGGTCGCGGCCTGAGCCGCGCCGATGCAACCGCCGCCAAATCTCGAGGCTGTATCGATTCAGGACTTGGCCAGGAACTCGCCGATGGTCGCGTCGGTGTGGAACACCGGCTTCTCGTAATAGTGCGGGCCGTCGTAGATCTCGATCAGCATGCTGCGCTCGTGCGCGATCGTCGGGCCGTGCGGGTGGTCCTTCGGATTCATGTAGAACGAGCCCGGCGTAAGGCGCAGGCCCACGTCGACGTACTCGTAGTCGCCTTCCAGGCAATACATGAACTGGTTCGAGGCGTGGGTGTGCTTGACGGGAATGCGCCCGCCCTTGGCGAACTCGAGCAGGGCGATGCTCGCGCCGGTCGCCGGGTTCTTCCACAGGAAGTACTGGCGCAGACCGTAGTCGGCGAAGTCGATCCATTTCGATGGATCGAGCTCCTGCGTGTGGATCAGCACTTCCAGCGTCTTGGCAAGGGCTTCGTTCGGCGGGCTCGTGGTCATTGGCGTGCTCCCAGTGCAGGGCGGCCGGCGGCGACCCAGTCTTCATACTCGAGACGGCTTTCAGGGGTGGCCGGAAAGAGGCCAAAGATCGAGCGCCCGCGCTGGATGTGCATCGCCACGAATGCCTCGTAGTCAGCGACGCCAGCGCATTCCTCGGCGACCTCTTCGACCAGGTGGCGAGGGATGACAACGACGCCCTCCGCGTCGCCGAAGATGATATCGCCCGGGTAGATCGCGACGCCGGCGCAGCCGACTGGAGCGTTGAAGTCCACGGGATGCAGCGCGATCGGCGTCGCCGGGCCGGACGGCTCGCGCTGGAAGCAGGGAAGGCCGGTGGCGCGCACCCCCGGGGTGTCACGGTAGCCGCCGTCGGTGACGACGCCGGCGACGCCGCGGACCTTCAGCCGCAGCGCCATCATGTCGCCCATGCAGGAGGCGCTCGTGTCGCCTCCGGTGCTCATCACCAGCACGGCCGAGCTCGGGCATTCCTCGATCGCGCGCCGGTGCAGGGATTCGCTGGTCGCGTAGAGCGCCATGCTGTCCTTGTCCTCGCGGGCGGGAATGAAGCGAAGTGTCCAAGCCGGGCCGATGAGGACCGGCTGGTCCGGCGCGACCGGGTGCAATCCAAGCAGGAAGGTTCTTCTGAAGCCGCGCTTCAGCAGCGCGTTGCTGAGCGTCGCGGCGCCGCAGCGCGCCAGACGCTCGCGCGTTTGATCGGTCAACGGCTCGAACTCGTCGGTGCTCATGCTGGCCCGCCTTCCTTGACGATCGGATTGCGAAGCACGCCGACACCTTCGAGCTCGATCTCGACCATGTCGCCGTGCTTCATCCAGACCGGAGGATCGCGCCGCAGCCCGACCCCGCCCGGCGTCCCGGTGACGATGACGTCGCCGACCTCGAGCGTGGTCCAGGTCGAGATGAAATGGATCAGCTCGGCGATCGGGAAGATCATCAGATCGGTGGTGGTGTCCTGCATGACCGTGCCGTTCAGGCGACAGCGCAGCCGCAGGGCCGTGCTCGGATCCAGCTCGCCGGCGGTCACCATCCAGGGACCGAAGGCGCCCGTCGCGGGGAAGTTCTTGCCCGGCGACCATTGCCCGGTCGCGAGCTGCCAGTCGCGCACCGAGCCGTCGTTGTAGCAGCTGATGCCGGCGACGTGCGAGATCGCATCGGCCAGGGCGATGCGCCTGCCTGCCTTGCCGATCACGACCGCAAGCTCGGCTTCGAAGTCGAGCTGGTCCGACTCGCGCGGACAGACGATCGGCTGACCGTGGCCGACCTGCGATGCGGGGACGCGCAGGAAGATCACCGGCGCCGGCGAGGTGGGCTTGTGGCCGCCCTCCGTGCGGTGGGCGAGGTAGTTGAGGCCGACGCAGACGATCTTGCCCGGATTGGGCAGGAGCGGCAGATACCCGATCTCGTCGACGCGGTAGTCGGCCGGCGCACCGGCGGCCAGACGCCCGATCCGCTCGAGCGCTCCGCTCTGCAGCGCGCTCAGCAGGTCGGGGCAGGAGGCGCCGAGGCGCACCCCCATGTCGATCACGCGGTCGCCGTCGACGACGCCGAAGCTCGCGCGCGTGGGAGAGACGAAGGAGAGAAGTTTCATGGCAATCGGCGGATGCAAGGGATCGGTACGGGCCCGGCTCAGTGCGACAAGGCCATCGCCAGCGCGCGCTTGACCGTCACCGTCACCAGTTGCGCCCGGTATTCGGCGCTGGCGTGCATGTCGGCGTTGAGCCCCTCGCTGGGTTGACGGAAGCCATCGAGGCTGGCCGGATCGAAGCGCGCCGCGAGCAGCCGCTCGAGCTCCTGGTGGCGAAAGACGCAGGGCGCGGCGCCGTTGATGACGACGCGCACGCCGTCGTCGAGCCGCGTCACCCACGCGCCCGTGTTGACGAGGCCCGAGGCGGGGTGCGCGATCTTGCAGTAGCCGCTGCGGTGGTGGCGCGGGTACTCGATGCGCAGCACCAGCTCGCCGGGTTCGAGCGCGGTCGCGAACAGTCCGGTGAAGAAGGCGTCGGCCGCAATCCGCCGACGGTCGGTGTGGATCGTCGCGCCCAGGCCGAGCACTGCCGCCGGGTAGTCGGCGCCGGGGTCGTTGTGCGCCACCGATCCGCCCATCGTTCCCATGTGCCGGACCTGCGGGTGGGCGATGCCGTGCGCCATGTGCGCGAGCGCCGGGAGAGCCTCCGCAATGTGCGCGTCGACGGCGACTTCGGCGTGGCGCGTCATGGCGCCGACGACGACATGGGTGTCGCTGACGGCGATGCCGCGCATCTCGTCGATGTCCTGCACGTCGACCAGCAGCGTCGGCCGTGCTAGGCGTTGCTTCAGCGTCGGGATCAACGACTGGCCTCCGGCCAGGGCCATGGCCTCGGGCTCGTTGGTGAGCAGCGCCACCGCCTCTCGCACCGACTTCGGACGGGCGTAGTCGAAATCGACCATCGCGTTGCTCATCGGCCGCCCCTACTCGCGCCGTGATCGCGCCGGCGCGGCGCTGCTCTGCGCGTAGTCCAGGATGGCGTCGACGATTCCCTGGTATCCGGTGCAGCGGCAGAGGTTGCCTTCGAGCTCGTGGCGCACGGTGCGCTCGTCGGACGCGCAGCCGCGGCGAACGATGTCGATGCCCTGCATCACCATGCCCGGCGTACAGAAGCCGCACTGCAGCGCGTGGTGACGGCGGAACGCCTCCTGCAGCGGGTGCAGCCGTTCGACGCTGCCGATCCCCTCGATCGTCGTGACGTCGCCACCCTCGGCCTGCACCGCGAGCACGGTGCACGATTTCACCGCCTCGCCGTTCAAGTGGACGGTGCAGCAGCCGCACTGCGTCGTGTCGCAGCCGACGTGGCTGCCGGTCAGCCGGCAATGGTCGCGCAGGTAGTGCACGAGCAGCGTGCGCGGCTCGACCGCGTGCGACTGCGGCTCGTTGTTGACGGTGAGGCTGACGTTGACGGTCGTCACGGCGATTCCTGTCTCGGCGCGTCAATGCGTCGCGAGCCACGCCACCAACAGCGCGATCACCGTGATCGTGAAGGCCCAGGTCCAGGCCGGCATCTGGATCGTGACCAGGCCGCGCGCCGGCGCAACCACCGGCAACTCGGCGCCGGCGGGCTCGGTGGCCGGTCGAGCCACCGACGCCGCAGTGCCCGGCGCGTCGAGGGCGGCGACGTCGTCGGCAGCGACCGCGGCCGGCGGCGCAACGATGACTTGCGTCAACCGCTCGAAGAACTGCGCCGACATCTTGGCCGCGGTGGCGTCGACCAGGCGGGAGCCGATCTGCGCCAGGCGGCCGCCGATCTGCGCTTGCGCACGGTAGGTCAGTCGCGTGTGCTCGCGCGCCTCGGCGTCTTCGAGCAGCTCGACCTCGGCGCTGCCCTTGGCGAAGCCGGCCATGCCGCCGTCGCCCTCGAAGCTGAGCGTGTAGCGCTGCGGCGGAACCAGGTCCTGCTGCTGCATCCGGCCCTTGAAGCGCGCCTTCACCGGCCCCACTGCCGCGAGCATGCCGACGCTGTACAAGCCGTTCCCCTCGTCGGTGACGAACTCGCAACCGGGAATCGCGGCGCGCAGGACCTCGGGGTCGAGCAGCGCCGACCACACCTTGTCGCGCGGCACAGGAAGCAGTTGTTGTCCGGTCAGTTCCATCGCACCAAAGCCCTTGAATCTTCTGTTGCCGCGGCCTATAGCGGCGGCAGGTCGGCCGGCCGCTTGGTCTGCCAGCGAAACGGCCGGATCTCGATCGTCGCCGAGAGGCCGCCGATCTCGAAGGGGTCGGCGGCGACCATGGCGCGCACCGCGGCCTCGTTCTCGGCCTCGATCAGCATCAGGCCGCCGCAGGGCTTGCCCTCGGCGTCGAGCACCGGTCCCCCCAGGCGCACGTGCGCGGCGAACCGGTTCATGTATTCGCGGTGCGCCGGGCGAGTGGCAGCGCGGATCGCCTCGGCTTCGCCGTCGCTGCGGTCCAGGCGATAGACCATGTAGAGATTCATCATGCTTCGGCGTCGTCGGTGGGTCGCGGCGTGGTCTCGCCGCCGCTCGGTGGCTGCACAGCGGCGTGCAGGTACGGCTGGAAGTCGCTGCCTTGCGTCCGCGCTGCACGGCGCTCCTGCGCGTCGCGGATCGCCTGCCACACGGTCTGCGCGGTCGCCGGCAGCGAGATGTCGGTCACGCCGAGCGGCCGCAGCGCGTCGACGACCGCGCCGGCGATCGCCGGCGGCAAGCCGATCGTGCCGGTCTCGGCCCCGCCCTTGACGCCGAGCGGGTTGGTCCCGGTCGGCACCGGGCGGAAGGCGAGCTTGAAGCGCGGAAAGTCCTGCGCCTGCGGCATCGCGTAGTCGGTGAACGAGCCGGTCAGCAGCTGGCCGTCGTCGCTGTGAACGACACGCTCCTTCAGCGCCTGGCCGGTGGCTTGGGCGATGCCGCCGTGGATCTGGCCCTCGAGGATGAGCGGATTGATGACGACGCCGACGTCGTCGACGCCGCTGACCGCGGCCAGCGTTACTTGGCCCGTTTCCGGCTCGATCTCGACTTCGGCGACGTAGCAGCCGTTCGGGTAGTTCTGCGGGCTCGCCGAGAAGTAGCCGCGGCCTTCGAGCCCCGACCAGAGCTCCGGCGGCAGCCGCTTCGGCGCGCTCCAGGCGAAGGTGGCCCTGGCGACGCGCTCGAGCGTGATCTCGCGCGTCGGCTCTTCCCGGGTCCGGTAGATGCCGCGCTCGAAGACCAGCGCGTCGGCCGTCGTGTCGAGCAGGATCGCCGCGACGCGCTGGCCGCGCTCGATGATCTGCCGGGACGCAGCCTTCAGCGCCGAGCCGCCGACCGTCATGCTGCGCGAGCCGAAACTGCCGCGGCCGGTGGCGATGACATCGGTGTCGCCCTGCACGAAGCGGATCTTCTCGAACGGCACGCCCAGCCACTCGTGCACCATCTGCGAATACGCGGTCTGGTGGCCCTGGCCGTAGCTGAAGGTGCCGGCCAGGATGGCCAGGCCGCCGGTCGCGTCGAAGCGCAGCTCCATGCGCTCGCTGATCGTCGCGCTGACTTCGATGTACATCGACAGGCCGCGGCCGCGCAGCAGGCCGCGCGAGGCGCTGATCGCGCGGCGCGCTTCGAAGCCGTGCCAGTCGGCGAGCTCGAGCGCTTCGTCCATCAGAAGCTCGAATTCGCCGCAGTCGTAGGTTTCGCCGGTCGCGGTGCGATACGGCATCTGCTGCGGCGCGATCACGTTGCGACGCCGGATCTCGACGGGGTCGAGGCCGAGCTCTGCCGCGGCCAGATCCATCAGGCGCTCGACGACCAGGGTCGCCTCGGGCCGGCCGGCGCCGCGGTAGGTGGTCAGCGTCCGGCTGTGGGTGAAGATGCCGTTGATCGTGACGTGCATCGCCGGGAAGGCGTACACGCCCGAGAGCATCCGCGCGCCGACGAGCGGCGGGTGGGCCGTGGAGGGGCCGAGCTGACAGCCCAGGTTGTGGTTGATCTCGACCCGCATGCCGAGCACGATGCCGTCGTTCCTGAGCGCCAGCTCGGCGTCGGCGATCTGGTCGCGGCCGTTGAAGTCGGACAGGAACGCCTCGCTGCGATCGCACACCCACTTGACCGGACGGCCGACCCGCTGCGCCGCCCACAGCACCAGGATCTCCTCGGGATAGAGACCGCCCTTGGTGCCGAAGCCGCCGCCGACATCGCCGGCGACGACGTGGACGCGGTGCGCCGGGACGCGCAGGATGTGCTCGGCGAGCAGCAGCCGAATGCGATGCGGGTTCGCGGTCGAGGTGATGAGGCCCCAGCGCTGCTCGCCCTGGTGGTACGTGCCGAGGCACGTGCGCGGCTCGAGCGGGTTGCCGGCCAGCCGCTGGCTGCGCACCCGCGCGCGCACCACGCGCTCGGCCTGGGCGAACGCGCGCTCCGTCGCGGCGGCGTCGCCGAGCTCGTGCACGAAGCAGCGGTTGCCTTCGGCGCCTGGCCAGACCTGCGGCGCGCCTTCGGCGATCGCGGCGCCCACCGTCGGCACGGCCGGCAGCGTCTCGTACTCGACGACGATGCGTTCGGCGGCGTCGATCGCCGCCGCCAGCGTTTCGGCGACGACGAACGCGACGCCGGTGCCGACGGCGAGGACGCGCTCGGCTTCCAGCGGCGGGAAGGGAGTGGCGTGGTAGGTCTTGCCGGTGATCGTCGGCGGGATGCTGACGCACGGGATCAGGCCCAGGCCGTCGGCGCGGTAGTCCTCGCCTGTCAGGATGGCGTAGAGCCCCTTCACCTCGAGCGCTGCGCTGACGTCGATGCGGCGGATGCGCGCATGCGCGGTCGGCGACCGCAACACGTAGCCCCAGGCCTGCCCGGGGTGGTTGACGTCGTCGGCGTAGCGGCCCTGCCCGGTGAGCAGGCGCGGATCCTCGAGGCGCGGCAGCGAGGCACCGATGCCGTCGGCGACGCGCGAGAGCGGCTCGGCGGTGACCGACCCTGGCCGATCGCCCGCTGGCACGTACACGGGAGCGTCGTGCGCCGAGACGGTCGGTCCGGACGTCACCACTGCATCTCGTGGTTGACCCAGAAGCCTTCCGGCATCGCGGCGTCGCTCCAGTCCGGGTGGGCGAGCTTGTCGTAGCGGCCGGCGTGGAAGAGCAGCGGCCGTTGCTTGACCTCCGGGATGCGCAGCGCCAGCACCTCGCCGACGAAGAGCGTGTGGTCGCCGCAAGCGTAGTCGTGACGCAGCTCCGCGGCCAGCTGGATCGACGCGCCGGCGACGACCGGAAGGCAGTGCAGGCGCTCGAACCTCGGCGCCTCGCCGCCCGTCGACTTGCCGGCGAAATGATTGCTGACCGGAAGCTGGCTTTGCGACAGCATGCTCACGCCGAACATGCGCGACTGGCGGATCTTGTCGTGCATGCGGGCACTGCGGCCGACCGAGACCAGCACCAGGGGCGGCTGCAGCGAGCCCGACATGAAGGCATTCGCGGTCATCGCGTGCGCGTCGCCGTCGAGCTCGGTCGAGATGACGACGACGCCGGTCGCGAACTGGCCCATGGCGTCGCGGAACTGGCGCGCGTCGAACGCGCTGAGGGCAGCGGCGTCCTGCTCGGTGATGGAACGGGAATCGATCGGCGGCATGGCGGCACTCGTTG
>Ga0070662_100001182_pt1 | contig 15994 bp, 18 predicted proteins | sample KBSC53metaG_FD_65648 | JGI IMG/M metagenome (GOLD analysis project Ga0070662, IMG submission 65648) | Corn rhizosphere microbial communities from Kellogg Biological Station, Michigan, USA - KBS C5-3 metaG | ecosystem: Host-associated > Plants > Roots > Rhizosphere > Soil ...
GTCGCCTATATGGCGGACGCCGACGGCAAGATGACGGGCCGTCCCGGCATCGCCTTCGTGACCCGCGGTCCCGGAGCGACAAACGCGAGCGGCGGAGTTCATGTCGCCTTCCAGGATTCGACCCCGATGATCCTGTTCGTCGGCGATGTCGCCCGGGGAGACCGCGACCGCGAAGGCTTCCAGGAAGTGGACTTCCCGGCCTTCTTCGGTCCGATCGCCAAGTGGGCTGCGCGGATAGAGGACGCCCGGCGAATCCCGGAATATGTCGCCCGGGCATGGCGCGTAGCGACCGCCGGCCGCCCCGGACCCGTCGTCCTCGCACTCCCCGAAGACATGCTCCGCGATGAGGTCGACGTGCCCGACCGTCCCTGTGTCCCTGCGCTCGCCGAGGAACCCGACCCCGGCGCCGTGCAGGCGATGTTCGAGCTCCTGAAGGAAGCCGCCTCCCCCGTCGCGATCGTCGGCGGCGCCGACTGGAGCCCGCGCGCGGCGCACCATTTCGCCAACTTTGCCTTTCGCTACGGAATCCCCGTCGCCGCCGCCTTCCGCCGCCAGGACGCCATCTGCAACAGCTGCCAGGTCTATGCCGGCCAGCTCGGCTACGGGCCCAATCCGAAGCTCCAGCAGCGGATCCGCGACGCCGACCTTATCCTCGCGGTCGGCGCGCGGCTCGGCGAAGCGACCACCGACGGCTACACCCTGGTCACCCTCGACCATCCGGGCCAGACCCTCGTCCACGTCCACCCCGACCCGAACGAGCTCGGCCGGGTTTATCACGCCGATTTGCCGATCTGCGCCGACATGGGCGAGTTCGCGGAGATGGTCGACGACTGGAGCGACCCGGACCTCGTCCGATTCTCCTGCGGCGAGCAGGCGCACAAGGAATGGCTCGACTGGTCGGAGCCGAAGCCGCGCGACGGCGTGAAGCTCGACCTCGGTCCCTGCGTCTCCGCGATGCGCGAGAAGCTTCCGGACACTACGATCATCTGCAACGGCGCCGGCAATTTCTCCGGCTGGTGGCACCGCTACTGGCGCTACGGCCCGATGCCGAGCCAGCTCGCGCCGACGAGCGGGACAATGGGCTACGGTATTCCCGCTGCCGTCGCAGCCTCACTCCGCTTCACCGACCGTCCCGTCGTCGCTCTCGCCGGCGACGGCGATTTCCTGATGAACGGACAAGAGCTCGCCACCGCCGCGCAATATGGCTGCGATATCCTGGTGATCCTCGTCGACAACGGCTCTTATGGGACGATCCGAATGCACCAGGAGCGCGAATATCCGACGCGCATCTTCGCCACCGACCTCAAGAACCCAGACTTCGCCGCCCTTGCCCGCGCCTATGGCGGCTGGGCCGGGACAGTGGAGAAGACCGAGGACTTCGAGCCCGCTCTCGACGAGGCGGTTAAGCAAAAGGGCGTCCGGCTGATCCATTGCAAGACCGACGTCGAGCAGATCAGCAATGCGACGACCATTTCCAAGCTGCGGGAAAAGACGCGTTAGCTACAGCCCGAACGGATAAGTCTCGTCTTCGCCCGGGCGCTGTTCGCCCGGAAGCGGGGTGACCGCCCTGGTCTCGTCGAACCAAACCCAGCCGTCATACTGGCGCGGCAGGATGCACTGCGAATAATGGCTCCAGCGCTCGGTGTCGGGGCGGTAGATGACACCAATGAAGCGCTCCAGGCGCGGCGTCATCAATGCCTCCCGGATCTCGCGCCCGATTTCCTGGGGCCTCAGGTCGAGCAGGAATCGCTGAAGCCTGCTGTCGTGCGAGGCGCGCTCGTAGCTGCCTTCGAGCGACGGGTTCACCGCCTTGACCTGCATCGGCTCGTCCCAGTCATCGGCGGCGGCGACTGTCCCGGTATGAGTTCCGAAGCCGATCAGCCGGGCCTTTGCGTCGAACCTCTCCTTCACCAGCTGGCCGACGTTGAGCTCGCTGCGCACCTGCCCCATCTCGGTGAATGCCGCATTCCCGATATGGCTGTTGTGAGCCCAGACCACCGCCTTCGAGGCCGGCCCCTTCGCGTCGAGTAGCTGGGTAAGCGTCTCGAACATGTGCGTGTCGCGCAGGTTCCAGCTCTCCGCCGCGCCCTCGTACATCACCCGATAATAGGCCTCTGCATTCTTCACGACGCGTGCGTTCGCCGCGGCGTCCAGCCACTCGTCGCATTCCTGGCTGAGACAGTCGAAGTTGCGCTGCATCAGGTCCATTAGCATCTGGCGCGCGGGCACTTCGCAGCGCGCATAGCCTTCGTGGAGCGACATCGCCCCGTAGCGCTGCGGGTCGTCCGCCCATGGCTCGAGACAGCCGTAGCGCGTCTTCGCCACATTGGCGGCTTCCGGGTCCTCCTCTTCCAGGAAGTCGATCACCGCCCGCATCGACATGCTCATGTTGTAGAGGTCGAGCCCGTAGAAGCCGGCCATCGCCGAATAGTCGCGCCCGCGGTTGTGGCGGCGCATCCAGCGGATGAGGCTGTCGAACTCGCGATTGCGCCACATCCACGTCGGGAAGCGCTCGAACGCTCTTTGCTCTCCCTCGCGGGGCTCGCGATGACGGACGTAGCGGTCGATCGTCGCCGCGTCTGGCCAGTCGGCCTCGACGGCGACGATTGAGAACCCGTGATGGGCGATCAGGCGCTTCGTGATCTGCGCCCGTGCCCGGTAGAATTCGCTGGTGCCGTGGCTCGCCTCGCCGAGGCAGACGACGCGCGCGTCCCCGAACCGGTCGAAGAACGCCCCGAACCGGTCATCGTCGATGTCCGGCAATGGCTCCGCCGACGTCCGGATAAGCTCCGCAAGATCGCGCGCCAGAATCTCAGTCATCGCTCCATCCTTCCTCTCCGATGAGGGGAACGAAGCGCACTCCGCCAAGGTCCTCGGTGATCAGCTGGTCCGCCGGCCCTTTCGTCACCTTGACCAGCTTCTGGACCCAGCCGGGGTCGCCGACCGGCATGACGATCCGGCCCCCGTCCGCGAGCTGTTTCACCCACGGCGGAGGGACATGGCTTCCGCTGGCGGCGGCGAGGATCGCGTCGTACGGCGCTTCCGGCTCCCAGCCTCGCGTGCCGTCGGCCTCGACGATGCGCACATTGTCGTAGCCGAGCCGCCGCATCCGCTCCTCGGCGACCTTGACCAGGTCGGGCTGCCGCTCGATCGCGACCACCTGGCCGGCGATCCGGCTCATTACCGCCGCCGCGTAGCCGGAGCCCGCGCCGACCTCGAGCACCCTGTCGCCGGGCTTGATCTCGGCCGCATGGATCATCAGCGCGACGATGTAGGGCTGTGAGATCGTCTGCCCGGCCTCGATGGGTAGCGGGTGATCGCCGTAGGCGAGCTCGCGATAGTCCGGCCCCAGGAACTCCTCCCGGGGCACCGCTCGGAACGCCTCGAGGATTTTCGGATCGCGTATTCCGCGGCTGTGGATCTGCCGCTCGATCATCGCATCGCGCTCGGCTGCGAAGTCTGTCATGGTCTCTGCCATGGGTCACCACCTCTAGACCCCATCAACTCGAATTGGACGGAGGCCGTTCCGATGAAAGACATGGTCGACCGGTTCGCAGGCTCGGTCCCGGCGAGTTACGACAGGCTGATGGTGCCGCTGCTGTTCCGGCCTTACGCGGAAGAGCTGGCGCGCCGGGTGCGAGCGCTGGCGCCTCGGCGGGTTCTCGAGACGGCTGCCGGGACCGGTGCAGTAACCGAGGCCCTTCATGAGGCGATGCCGGAGGCGCTGATCGTCGCGACCGACCTCAACCAGCCTATGCTCGACGTCGCAGCGCAGCGGGTGCGCTCGCCCAACGTCCAGTTCCAGGCCGCGGACGCGCAGGACCTGCCCTTCGACGACAACAGCTTCGATCTCGTCGCCTGCCAGTTCGGAGCGATGTTCTTTCCGGACAAGGTTCGCGGCCACTCGGAAGCGAGACGCGTGCTTCGCGACGGAGGCGTGTACCTGCTCGCGATCTGGGACAGGATCGACCGCAACGCCGCCAGCGACGCCGCTCAGCAATCCCTGATCGACCTCTTCCCCGACGAGCCGCCCTTGTTCATGCGCGAAGGCCCTTTCGGCTATCACGACCCGAGCCGGATCGAGCACGACCTGCGCGAAGCGGGCTTCGAACAAATCGCGATCGACACGGTGGAGCTGACGAGCCGAAGCCCCTCGTCAACCGAGGCGGCGACGGCGCTCTGCTACGGCACGCCGATGGGTGCCGAGATCGAAGATTTCGGGCCGGGCGCTCTCGACGAGGCGTTCGAGCGGGTGAAATCGGCATTGCGCGAATTCGATGGACCCGATGGCTTCGCGGCGCCGATGTCGGCGCACATCGTGACCGCGACTAGATAAGCCCAGCCAGAGGGCTGCTCGGGTCGGCGTAGCGGCGCTTGCCCATGCGTCCTGCGAGGTAGGCCTCGCGGCCCGCCTCGACCGCAAGGTTCATCGCCCGCGCCATCCGGATCGGGTCCTTCGCTTCGGCGATAGCCGTGTTCATCAGCACGCCGTCGCAGCCCAGTTCCATCGCGACCGCGGCATCGCTCGCGGTGCCGACTCCGGCATCGACCAGCACCGGCACCTTGGCGCCCTCGACGATCAGCCGGATGGTGACGAGGTTCTGGATTCCGAGCCCGCTTCCGATCGGCGCTCCAAGCGGCATGATCGCCACGGCGCCGGCTTCCTCGAGCTGCTTGGCGGCGATGGGATCGTCGACGCAATAGACCATCGGCTCGAAGCCGTCGTTCACCAGGACCTCGGTCGCTTTCAAAGTCTCGCGCATGTCCGGGTAAAGCGTCCGGGCCTCGCCGAGCACTTCCAGCTTCACCAGGTTCCAGCCGCCCGCCTCGCGGGCCAGCCGAAGCGTCCGGATCGCCTCGTCGGCGGTGAAGCAGCCGGCGGTGTTGGGAAGATAGGTGATCGTCTTCGGATCGATGAAGTCCGTCAGCATCGGCTGGTTCGGGTCGGCGATATTCACGCGGCGGACGGCGACGGTGACGATCTCCGCGCCCGACGCCTCGACCGCGGCGGCATTCTCGGCGAAATCCTTATACTTGCCGGTGCCGACGATCAGGCGCGACGTGAAGGTCCGCCCCGCGACGGTCCAGGTATCGGCGGAGACGGGTTGCGGTGCGTTCATTCAGCCTCCTCCGACGAAATGGACGATCTCGAAGGAGTCGCCATCATTGACCGCCACGTCGCCGAGCGTCGACCTCGGAACCACTTCGAGATTGTGCTCGACGGCGACCTTGCGAGGATCGATTCCGATCTCCTCGAGCATCGCGGCGATGCTGGCGCCGGCGGCAATCGTCCGCGGCTCACCGTTTACGGTTACCGAGATCAACTCTTTGGCAAGCATTCCAGCCATTTATCCAAGGCGCTTTGTGCAAGGCATCTGGGGCTCATATAGAGACGCGCGATGCGGACGCCACCCGCAGTTGCGAGACTGGACGCCGCGGCAAAGCTCTGCAAGGGGACTGCCGCAAAGCTTTAGGGGAGTATGATGGCCGGACCAGCCAAGGCGGGCGGTGCGAAAGACGCTATGCGTATCGATCCCGCGCTCGTCCGCGAGCTCGCCGAGCTCCTGACCGAGAACAGCCTCACGGAGATCGAGGTCGAGGACGGCGACCGCAAGATCCGCGTCCAGCGCAATCTCTTCGCGTCCGCGGCGCCCGCAACGGCGTCCGCGCCGGCCGCCGCTGCTCCCGCACCGCAGCCGATGACGGCTCCGCCGATGCACGGCGAGGCCCCGGTCGGCGACCAGGGCGGCGAGAGCGTCCGCTCGCCGATGGTCGGAACCGCCTTCCTCGCGGCCGAGCCGGGCGCCGACCCGTTCATCAAGGCCGGCGATTCGGTGAAGGCCGGCGACACCTTGCTGATCGTCGAGGCGATGAAGGTGATGAACCCGATCACCGCCCCCCGCGCCGGCACGGTCAAGCAGCTGCTCGTCGAGAACGGCCAGCCGGTGGAGTTCGACCAGCCGCTCGTCCTGCTGGCGTAGCATGCCGATCCAAAAGCTTCTCATCGCGAACCGCGGCGAAATCGCGCTTCGAATCCACCGCGCCTGCCACGAAATGGGGATCCGCACGGTCGCGGTGCACTCGACCGCCGATTCCGACGCGATGCACGTGCGCCTTGCCGACGAGACGGTGTGCATCGGCCCGCCGCCGGCGACCGAATCCTACCTGAATATCCCCAACATCATATCGGCGGCCGAAATCGTCCACGCCGATGGGATCCATCCCGGCTACGGCTTCCTGTCCGAGAACGCCTCCTTCGCCGAGATCGTCGAGAGCCACGACATCATCTGGGTCGGCCCCAAGCCGGAGCATATCCGGACGATGGGCGACAAGATCGAAGCCAAGCGGACCGCGGCCAAGCTCGGCCTTCCGCTGGTGCCCGGGTCCGACGGCCCGCTCGAAAGCGTCGCCGACGCCAAGAAGCTCGCGGATTCGATCGGCTATCCGGTGCTCATCAAGGCGGCGTCCGGCGGCGGCGGCCGGGGGATGAAAGTCGTTCCTGACGAAGACCAGCTTGAAAGCCTGATGAGCCAGGCCGCGTCCGAAGCGCGCTCGGCGTTCGGCGACGACACGGTCTACATGGAGAAATATCTCGGCAATCCGCGCCACATCGAGTTCCAGGTGTTCGGCGACGGCAACGGCCACGCCGTCCACCTCGGCGAGCGCGACTGTTCGATCCAGCGGCGCCACCAGAAGGTGCTCGAGGAAGCGCCTTCTCCGATCATCTCGGCGCAGCAGCGCTTCGCGATGGGCACGCTCGTCGCCAATGCGATGGCGGAGATGGGCTACCGCGGCGCCGGCACCGTCGAATTCCTCTACGAGGACGGCGAATTCTACTTCATCGAGATGAACACCCGGCTGCAGGTCGAGCATCCGGTGACCGAGATGATCACCGGCATGGACCTCGTCCGCGAGCAGATCCGCGTCGCAAACGGCGAGGGCCTGTCCTGCACGCAGGACCAGATCAACCTCCACGGCCACGCGATCGAATGCCGGATCAATGCCGAGGACCCGCGCACCTTCATCCCCTCGCCGGGCCTGGTGAAGAATTACGTCGCGCCCGGGGGCATGCACGTACGCGTCGATAGCGGCCTGTACACCGGGTATCGGGTCCCGCCCTATTACGACAGCATGATCGCCAAGCTGATCGTCTATGGCACGACCCGGGAGCGGTGCATCATGCGCCTCAAGCGCGCTCTGGAAGAGTTCGTCGTCGAAGGCATGAAGACCACCGTTCCGCTGCATCAGCGGATCGTCCGCGACCCCGAATTCCTTGCCGGCGATTACACGATCAAGTGGCTCGAAGCCTGGCTGGAGAAAAATCCGGAATAGGCTGTCCGGGGGACAGCATACCGACGGATTTCCGGAATAGGCTGTCCGGGGGACAGCATACCGACGGATTTCCGGAATAGGCTGTGCGGGGACAGTCATCCCCTGCCCCGCCTCAGTCGCCTTCCTGCACCACCGGCTTGGGAGGCGGCAGGCGGGTCGACAGTGCATAGAAGGCAAGACCGAACGCCGCTCCGAACGCCCAGCCCGCGACCGCGTCGCTCGGCCAATGGTGACCGAGAATGACCCGGATGATGCCGTTGCTTCCACCGACCGCAACCGCGGCCGCGACCAGCAGGCGGTTGTTCTTCGCCCCGTTCGTGAGCAGCAGTGCGACCAGCAGATAGGCCGTCATCGGATCGACGACCCGGGTCGGAGGAAACGACGGGTCATGGAGATCGGGCAATCCATCGAGGCCGAACGGACGCGGCCGGCCGACGAAGTCGCGCAGCGCCGCCGCCGCGGAATGGGCCATCATGGTCCCGACGATCGGCAGCGATGCGCGCCAATAGTCACGCTGGACGATGAGATAGGCCCCCGCGCACAAGGTGAACATCGCGACCGCTTCGCGCGAGCCGATATGCCCGACCATCCGCGCCAGGAACTTCAGATAGGCGTTATTGCCCACATAGACGGCGCTCAGCAAACCCCGGTCGATGGTTTCGATGCCGACCGACCAAACTGAAATCCAGGTCAGGACCAGCGCGCCAAGAAGCAACGCCAACGATATCTTCGATAGCCGCGCGCGCTGCGGCTCCAGCAGCAAATCGTCCACCGCGCTCTCGGCCGAGACGCAACGCGGCCGCATGGAGCTCGGTTCTATAGGCTCCGACGACATAAACTCCGCTCCTGCCGCCAGCCCAGCGTTGGTTAGCCTCTTTTATTAGAAATGACGTTTACGTAAGTTAGTGGCGTAGATTCAAGCCCTTCTGCCCGGCGGATGCTTTGGCTCAGCTAGTCGGTCGTGCCCCAGACGAAGAGGATCGTCAGCGCGGACGTCGTGCCCAGGGCGAACGATTTGGCGAGCGCAGCCTCGCCGCTATCCGTGCCCCATTGGAAGAGCCCGGCCCCGACCATGAGGGCGAGGACGAACCACGAAAGGAGCGCTAGTCCGCCGGCCCAGACGGCGGTTGTCTTGGCCTTCTTGAATTGCTCGGGAGAGCCGGCTCTCGCCGCGAACAGGTCCCACGCGCCCTTGAAGGCCGTTGCCGCGAGGGCGAGCTGCAACAAAGTGATCAGCGCAAACCCGGCCCAGCTTACGGCCGGAGAAACCGTCGCCGGCAGCGCCGTCTCGACCTCGTGACGCATTGCGCCGATGTCGCCGAGGTTCTGCAGCGCATACATCGACGCGGTCAGCCCGATCAGCGAGACGAGCAGGCTCTTGAACAGTCTCATTCCCCGCACCTCTGCCCCTTGCGACATCGCGAACGATCAGCCGGCCAGCGGTGAACAGCAATCGGGAATGTCCGCAATGGCTGGAAAGACACCGTTCATCACGCCTGTGCTTCATTTCGTCACAGTGATGACCTCGGACTGGATCGCAGTCCCCTCATGGACCGTTGTCAGCCCTTCGGGTCGGGTTCGGGGTGTCGATCAATCCTGGAGGAGGATGAAATGAAACGCCTGCTTATCTCCGCCGCTGCCGTGAGCAGCCTCGCGCTGGGTGGTTGTACCACCGACCCCTACAGGGACCATGTGGTCGCCAGCGGCGCCACTGGAGCCGTGATCGGTGCGGGCGCCGGTGCGCTCGCGGGTTCAGTCATACCTGGGATCGGGACCGGTGCTGGCGCGGCGGTCGGCGGAGCGCTGGGCGGAATGGTCGGAGCGATCGTCGGCGACCGCCAATATTATCGCGATACGCGCGGCTATTGTTACTACGTCGACCAGCATGGCCAGGTTCATTACAATTACAAGGTGAGGTGCTAGCCGCCCTCTGGTTCGAACTCGAGCAGATCGCCCGGCTGGCAGCCGAGCACTTCGCAGATCGCCTCGAGAGTTGAGAAACGGATCGCGCGCGCCTTGCCGGTCTTGAGGATCGACAGGTTGGCGAGCGTGATGTCTATCCGCTCGGCTAGCTCGGTCAGAGTCATCCGCCGCTCGTGCAGCAGCTCGTCGAGCCGGACTGAGATCGGCATCAGACCGTGCCTTCGAGATCTTCGCGCATCAGCGTCCCTTCGGCGAAGACCCGCGCGAGGACGAAGGTCAGGATCACCGCCAGCCAGCCGCTGACGGAGAAGCCCGCGTCGAGGTGGAGCGGGAAGTCCTTGCTGGCGATCGCCTTGCCGATCGTGCCGATCACCATGCTCAGCAGCTGCAGCGCGAGCAGCGCCCACGCGATGGCGTTGATCCGATAGGCGTTGGCGGCGACGAACGGGTCGCCGCGGCTGACCGTCTCGACGATCCGCACCAGCCGGGTGAGAATGAAATAGTTGAGCGGGACGGCTAGCAGGCCAAGCGTCGCAATCGCGGTGAGCCCGATCATGATCGGTTTCGGATCCATGCCCGAAGGAACGTCGATCGCCTTCATGAACCAGGTTGGATTCGAATTTGCGAAAATGACGAGCCCGAGGATCGCCACCCCGTACAGCAAGTTGAGGACAATCAGGATTCGAAGGACGATGTAAGCCATCGGAAGGACGGTGGATCGGGGTCGGGTCATCGGCTGCACTCCAGCGAATCAAATTATCGATAAACGATATGTTATTTATCGTTTTTCGGCAAGTCTGTTTGAATCACGGAGCCGCGCCGGACATTGATCGTTCATCCGGCAACTGCCATAGGACAGGCGCATGACGCACGCGTTCGCCACGGCCGCTTATTATTATCCCGACGAGGTTGGGACCGGCTGACGCGCGCCTGAAGCACAGACGACCAACCTCCACCCGCCCAGCCCCCGCTCGGCGGGTTTTTTGTTGCGTGAAGAAAGGACCGAGGAATGTTTCGACCCGACGACGAAAAGGCCCCCCAGCCGGGCAAGGGCGGCTGGCAAAGCTATGTCGTTTCCCAGGGCTGGGACTCGTTCGCCGAGGAAGACCACGCCGTCTGGGACCTGCTGTTCGCTCGCCAGTGCGAGCTTCTCGGCACCCGCGTCGTGTCGCCCTTCCTCGACGGGATCGACCTGTTGCGCCTGTCGCACCCCGGGATCCCCGAGCTGGGCGAGCTGAACGCGATCCTCGAACCGCGAACCGGCTGGCGGACCGTCGCCGTTCCCGGCCTCGTCCCTGACGCGATCTTCTTCGCGATGCTGGCGGAGCGAGTCTTCCCGGTGGGCAATTTCATCCGCCTTCGCGAGCAGCTCGATTACCTCGAAGCGCCCGACTGTTTCCACGATTTGTTCGGCCACATCCCGATGCTCGCGCACCACGACTTCGCGGAGATGGTCGAACATGTCGGGCGTCTCGGCCTCGCGGCCATCGCGGCGGGCGAAGGCGACCGCGCCGCGCGGCTGTACTGGCACAGCGTCGAGTTCGGGCTGGCGGACGAGCGGGGCGAGCTCAAGATCCTCGGGGCGGGCCTCGCATCAAGCTTCGGCGAGGCGCATTTCAGCCTGGAGAGCGAGCACGTACAGCGCCTGCCCTTCTCGCCCGAGCGAGCCGTTCACACGGCCTACAAACACGACGCTTTCCAGCCGCGCTACCTCGTTTCGGAAAGCCTCGAGTCGACGGTGAGAGCGCTGCTCTGCCTGACGCCGGATGGGCTGCTCGAGCTCTAGCTAAGCCTCGACGGCGTAATCGTCGCCGTAGAACTTGCTGGTGCTCCGAGTGTGGAAGGCGATCGCCTTGACCGGCTCGTATTTCGGCTCGCCGAGGCCGGGGAGGACTTCGAGCAGCTCGTCTTCCCACAGGTACACGGCCATCGGGAAGGACACGCGGGCGCTCGTCATGTGCGAGCCGTCGCTTGGCTTTCCGACGCGGTGCGTTGTCGACGGATAAATGTCGTTCGACAGCAGCTGCATGTAATCGCCGGTGTTGATGATGATCGAGCCCGGCGGCGCCTTCATCCGCACCCACTTTCCGCTTCGGTGGTTCCAGACCTGCAAGCCGTCGACCCTGCTCGCAGGCAGGATGGTGAACAGGTCGACGTCCTCGTGGCCGAGCAGCCGCCCTGCCCCCGAGCTCGCCTGCTGCGCGCTCATCGGCGGGTAATAGTTCAACCGAAGCCCGAAGTTCGTTTCCGTGAGCTTCTCGTCCAGCAGGTGGGGATCGCACCCGAGTCCCTGCAGCATCGCCTGGGCGATGGGCTTGAACAGCGCTTCGTGAGCGAGGACCAGCGGCCGGAAATAAAGCTCGAACTCCGCGCGCGGCCAGAAGTCCTCGGGCCGGAACGGTGCGTCGCGCTGCTGGGGAATGTCGAACGCCCGCCGGCACCAGACCCAGCCTTCGACCAGGTCGGGGTGGATGTCGCTCGTCTCCTCTATCGGGAAATAGCCCTGGCTTACCGAGCCGTGCCGGCTGGCTCGGAACCGCTTCTTTTCCTCGAGCGGAGTGGAGGTGAACAGCTCGTGCACCCCCTCCTCCATTGCTTCGTAAAGCGCCGCGTCGACTTCGTGCCCCGTCAGGACAGCGAAGCCGATCTCTCGAAGCGCCTGTCCGAACTCCGCGGCAAATCCCGTCTTCTCGGCCGCATCGCCGTGCTGGAACCGCCCGAAATCGAGCGTCGCGATCTCGTAATCCTCGTCGAACTCGTCGCCCGCTCCTTCGGCCAGCCGATAGGTGTGCGCTTTTGCCACCTGATCGTATTTCCTGAACTGCGGACTGACTGCGCTGACGTCGGCCATGGTTGGACCTTAACCGCTGTGGCCGCCTGCCGACAGGCCCTTGCTCAAACCGCGCCGATCAATCTCAATGCGACGCCGGCCGCGGCGCATATGCCAAGCACCTGCAGCACGGGCATCTTCCAGCGGAAAACGAGAAGCCCGGCCGCGAAAGTCAGGATGAGAGCGGCAACGTTCACGCTCTCCCACAGCGGCACGTCGAGCGTCATTCCGGCAATTCGCTTTTCTTCGAGCCGTCCAAAGAGGGCGTGGAGCGCGAACCAGAGCGCCAGGTTGACGATCACTCCGACCACCGCCGCGCTGATCGCGGCCAGCGCTCCTGCGAGCGCCTCGTTTCCGCGCAATCGCTCCACGAAGGGTGCGCCGAGGAAAATCCACAGGAAGCAGGGCGTGAACGTCACCCATGTCGTCAGGACCGCGCCCAGCGTCGCGGCAACCAGCGGGTTCAAGGCTCCGGAGTCCCGGTAAGCGGCGAGAAACCCGACGAACTGGGTGACCATGATCAGCGGCCCCGGCGTGGTCTCCGCCATCCCGAGCCCGTCGAGCATCTCGCGCGCCGTCAGCCAATGGTACGTCTGCACCGCCTCCTGCGCGACATAGGCAAGCACCGCATAGGCGCCGCCGAACGTGACGACCGCCATCTGGCTGAAGAAAATTCCGATGCGGCTAAACACGTCGGAGGGGCCGAGCAGCGCAACGAGCGCCGCGAGTGGCACCAGCCACAACAGCAGCAAGATGCCGGAGATCGTCAGCGACCAGCAAAGGTTCGGCTTTGCATGCTCGGGAAGCATTTCCCCTAGAAGCGTATCCCGGTCGTGGACCGCCGCAGGTCCGCCGCCGTGTACGACCGGCTTGAAGGAGACTGGAGCGAGCAGGCTTCCGGCAAAACCGATCGCCGCAGCCCCGAGAACGATCAGCGGGAACGGAAGCCTGAAGAGGAAAATGGCTATGAAAGCGGCAAGCGCGGTCGCCCGGAGCGGCAGGCTCCGCATCGATCGCGAGCTTATTCGCACAGCCGCCTGGAGCACGATGGCGAGGACCGCGGCCTTCAGGCCGAAGAAAAGCCCTTCGACAGCCGGCACTCGGCCCAGCAGGACGTAGACATAGCTCAGCGCGAGGATGGCGAAGAATCCGGGAAGCACGAACAAGATGCCGGCGACAAGTCCGCCGCGAGTGCGATTCAGGAGCCAGCCGATGTAGATTGCAAGCTGTTGCGCTTCAGGTCCGGGCAGCAGCATGCAGTAGTTGAGCGCGTGGAGGAATCGCTCCTCCCCGATCCACCGTTTCTCCTCGACGAGAATCCGATGCATGACGGCGATCTGACCGGCCGGTCCACCGAAGCTCAGCGCGGCAACGCGCGCCCACACCCTGGCGGCTTCGTTGAAGTCGACGCTCTCTGGGGCGCCGCGCGGCATCGGTCAAAAGCTCGGCTTCGCCGAGGCGACGATCCGGCTTTCGTAGATTGCCACGATCCCCGAGCGGTCCGGAGGAGGCAGGCCGACCCTCATCAGCTGATCGCCCGGTAGATGCCGTAGAGGCTCGTGATGGTAAGCACGATCCCGACCATGACGAGCAAAAGCTTCGGCCGAGTGCGCCGGGCGACCACCGCGGCGATGGGGGCTGCCGCAACTCCGCCGATGAGAAGACCGAGAGTCGCCGCGGAAAAAGCCTGGAGGCCGAGCGAGAGGATGAAGGTGACGGAGGCGCTGACGGTGACCAGGAACTCGGCCGTGTTGACCGTTCCGATCGTCCGCCGCGGTTCTGCGCCCTGGACGAGCAAATTGCCCGTGACGACCGGCCCCCAACCGCCCCCGCCCGCAGCGTCCAGGAAGCCACCGGCGAGTCCGAGCGGCTCGACGATCCGCGGAGGCTTGTGCTCCGGCGGATAATGAATCCCCCGCCAGATCAGGTAGCCGCCGATCGATGCCAGGTAAGCGAGCACGAACGGCTTGACCGTCGCCGCATCGATCTGCGTCAGGACATAGGCGCCGAGGATAGCGCCGATGACGCCCGGGAGTGCCAGCCTCAGCAGCATCTTCCAGTCGACGTTGCGGTGGTAGATGTGGCTGATCCCGGACACGCCCGTGGTGAAGCATTCGACGGTATGCACCCCGGCAGACGCGACTGCCGGCGGCACTCCCAGGGTGACGAACAAGGTGGTCGAGATGACTCCGAAGGCCATTCCCAGGGCGCCGTCGATAAGCTGCGCGAGAAACCCGACGGCAATGAATGGCAAGAGTATCTCGAGGAAATCGGCACCCGAGTTCAGCATCGAGGACCCCTGCCGCCGGACGGGGACAGTCCCCGAGTCGCGCCCGAAGCAATCATCTTTAGCCGCGGGCTAGACAATATTATCGAAAGTCGGCCCGGCGCACGGAAAAGTCATTCCGGCGCTGAAACCTACTGATCCACGCGTGGCGCTCCCGCCCCGGCGGCGACTCTCTCACTCGAGGAAGGCGCGGACAAACGCGTTCGCGGGCGAGCCCTGGATCTCGGACGGCGTTCCGAACTGCTCGATATGGCCGTCGTTGAGCAGCGCCACCTGGTCGGCAAGAGTGAACGCTTCCTCATGGTCGTGAGTCACGAAGATCGAGGTCAGGCCCAGCTCGTTGTGGATTCCGCGAAGCGCGTCGCGAAGCTCGCGCCGGACCTTCGCGTCGAGCGCCCCGAACGGCTCGTCGAGCAGCAGGATGCGGGGATTGCGGGCGAGGGCTCGAGCGAGCGCGACCCGCTGCCGCTGCCCTCCCGACAATTGGCTCGGATAGCGCGACCCCAGCTTCGGCAACTGCACGAGCCCCAGCAGCTCCTCGATGCGCGACTGGATGGCCTGTTTCGACGGCCGCGAGCGGCGCGGCATGACGTTGAGGCCGAAGGCGATGTTCTGTGCGACCGTCATGTGCCCGAACAGCGCGTAATGCTGGAAGACGAAGCCGATGCCCCGCGAGGCCGGCTTGTCGCGCGTGACGTCGCGATCGCCGAAGCGGACGCGTCCGGCCTCCGGCAGCTCCAGCCCGGCAAGGATACGCAGCAGCGTCGTCTTGCCCGAGCCGGACGGGCCCAGCAGGGCGACGAACTCGCCTTCGCGGATCGTCAGCGACACGTCGTGAAGCGCAGGTGTGGCGGAGAAGCTCTTCGAGATATTCTCGATGCCGATCGACATGTCAGTGGCGCGCCGCGAGCTCGTCGCGATGTCGCCATTCGAGCGCTGACTTGAGCCCGAGCGTGACCAGTGCGAGAAGAGTGAGGAGCGAGGCAAGGGCAAAGGCGGCGACAAAGTCGTAGTCATTGTAAAGTGCCTCCACTTGAAGCGGCATCGTGTTGGTCTCGCCGCGGATGTGACCGGAAACGACACTGACGGCTCCAAACTCCCCCATCGCCCGAGCGTTGCACAGGAGCACGCCGTAGAGCAGCCCGAAGCGGATATTCGGGAGAGTTACGCGCCAGAACGTCTGGAAGCCCGAAGCTCCCAGCGTGAGAGCCGCCTCTTCCTCCGCCCGTCCCTGCAAGGTCATCAGTGGAATGAGCTGCCGGGCTACGAACGGAAAGGTGACGAACATCGTCGCGAGGACAAGGCCGGGAAGGGCGAAAATGATTCGGATGCCGTTGGCGTCGAGCCAGGGCCCGAACCATCCGGCGGCTCCGAATAGAAGGACGAAAACCAGGCCCGACACCACGGGCGAGACGGAAAACGGCAGATCGATGAGCGTGGTCAGCGCCGTCTTGCCGCGGAAATCGAACTTCGAGATCGCCCAGGCCGCGGCAATTCCAAAGACGGTGTTCAGCGGCACCGAGATGGCGGCGACGATGAAGGTCAGCTTTATCGCAGCTCTGGAATCCGGCGCCGATATGGCCGCGGCCCATAGCGCCCAGCCCCTGCGGAACGCTTCCGTG
>Ga0070662_100001199_pt1 | contig 15928 bp, 8 predicted proteins | sample KBSC53metaG_FD_65648 | JGI IMG/M metagenome (GOLD analysis project Ga0070662, IMG submission 65648) | Corn rhizosphere microbial communities from Kellogg Biological Station, Michigan, USA - KBS C5-3 metaG | ecosystem: Host-associated > Plants > Roots > Rhizosphere > Soil ...
CCGTCCGGGGCACGCGCCGCGAGCGCCGGCACGTATTTGCTCTATGCGAGTCACATCGCAGCGATGGCACCTGCCACCAATGTCGGCGCGGCGACCCCCGTCCAGATTGGAGCTCCATCGAAGCCGCAACCGCAGGCGGACGAGAAACCATCGGACAAAGAGCGTGAGGGGAAGAAACCCGAACGCGAGGATTCGGCACCGGAATCGACCGGCGAGCGCAAAGCTATCAACGATGCGGTGGCATACATTCGTGGGTTGGCACAGCTACGCAATCGCAACGCCGACTGGGCCGAAGCGGCCGTTCGTTCTGCAGCCAGCTTGTCGGCGAGTGAAGCACTGGAACAGCGCGTAATCGACGTGGTTGCCAAGGATGTTCCCGATCTGCTTCGACAAATCGATGGGCGGCGGGTTCAGGTGGTAGGTGGGGAGCAGACGCTCTCTACCGCGGCACTGCAGATCGAGCGAATCGAGCCTGACTGGCGCACGCGCGTGCTCGCTGTACTCACGAATCCGAACGTCGCGTATCTGCTCATGCTCGCCGGGATATACGGCTTGCTGCTCGAGGGCTATCACCCGGGGGCGATTCTTCCTGGTGTGGTCGGTGCCATCAGCCTGCTGCTCGCGCTATACGCCTTCCAGATTCTTCCGGTGAACTATGCGGGACTGGGTTTGATGATACTGGGGCTCGCGCTGATGATCGCCGAAACGTTCGCCCCGAGCTTCGGTGCTCTCGGCCTGGGTGGCATCACTGCGTTCGTGGTGGGCTCCATAATTCTCTTGGATACGAAGGTCCCGGGCTTCCAAGTGGCCCGTGCATTGATTGGCGGCATGGCGCTGACCGGCGGCCTTGTGTTCCTGTTGACAGCCGGTTTCGTGGTCCGCGCTCGGCGACAAAGGGTAGTCACTGGCCCCGAGCAGTTACTGCAGGAGACTGCCACCGCATTGGAAGACTTCGAGCACACAGGCATGGTGCGGCTGCATGGAGAGATCTGGCGTGCGCACTGCGCCACTCCAGTACGGCAGGGTCAGCGGCTGCGCGTATTGAGCGTGACTGGCCTCACTGTCGAGGTCGAAATTGAGTGACGCTGAGTTGGAGAATCGTTATGTACTGGATCGCACCTGTCGTCTTCGTCCTGCTTCTGCTGTTCAGCGCGATCCGGGTTCTGAACGAATATGAGCGCGGCGTCATCTTCACGCTCGGCCGCTACACGGGCACGAAAGGCCCGGGGATCATCGTAGTCGTCCCGATTGTTCAACGAATGGTGCGAATGGACCTGCGCACGATCGTGTTGGACGTGCCGACGCAAGACGTGATCTCGCGCGACAATGTCTCCGTCAAAGTCAACGCAGTGATCTATTTCCGCGTCGTCGATGCAGCGAAGGCGGTGATACAGGTGGCGAGTCCCTTCGAGGCAACCAGTCAGCTCGCGCAGACGACGTTACGCTCCGTGCTGGGCCAGCACGAGCTCGACGAGATGCTCGCGCGGCGCGACAAGCTCAATCTGGACATCCAACGCATTCTCGATCAGGCCACCGATGTTTGGGGCATCAAGGTTGCCAATGTCGAGATCAAGCACGTCGACTTGGACGAGACCATGATCCGCGCGATGGCCAAAGGAGCTGAGGCGGAGCGTACTCGACGTGCAAAAGTGATCCACGCGGAAGGCGAGAAGCAGGCCGCAGCGATGCTCGTTGAAGCCGCCCGGACGCTTGCTGCAGATCCGCGCGCGATGCAGCTGCGATATCTGCAGACACTGGCGGATATTGCCGGTGACCGGTCATCCACGATCGTATTTCCCTTGCCCATAGACTTGATCGGCCCGCTTCTCGAGCGCGCCCGAGAGTGATCGCCCACTCGCAACCGCGACGCTGTCTTTCTAGCTACTAGGAGCAGAGCTGCGCGACGCCGGCATCCTCGCGGACCAGTTAGCGCTGACCAGGGTCTTGCAGCGTGGTGGTGACTACGCGAAGCAGCAAGAATTGCGGTGGCTAACTGCTGGCAGTGGCGTGGTTGGCGCCAGGCAAGAAGAGCGAAGTTCCACCTACACCTAGTGAAAAGGAGCGGCTGCTGTATCTGTGCCTGGGGGACAAGCGTCAGACGCACCGGCTCCTTGCACTTGAAAAGAAGAAGACTCCTGGGATCTCAACTCGCGAAGCTATTTCCCGCGCACTGGCTTTTGTGCAGCGAGACAACAGTTAATCAGAAGCCTTCGTTGGATGACCGAGATTTGAGGCCTACACCTCAACCCAGCCTCTCGGAAGCTCTAAGGGCATGAATCGACGGCCAAACCCACCTGGCCGAGTCAGAGTGTGAAAGTCATCACCTCCCGCGATCCTGCGACGAACTATGTTTTGGGACATTGCGACGAGACAGTTCACAGATGCAGATCCGATTCTTGCGGGGAGCGCGGCTTGTACGGTGCGGAGCAGCGCTGGCGGCACTGCTGCTGACCCCCGCCGCCCACGCGAGCACTGAGTATCTGTCTCGTCCCGACGTGCGCTCCTTCATCGAGGCCATGCAGGCCGAGCACGGATTGGATCCTGTCGAAGTGGAGCGTGTGCTGGGTGACGCGCAGTACCAGCCTTCAGTCGTCCGCTTGATCGGACCCGACCCACTGCCCTCGACACAGGTCATCTCTTCGTATCCCGCGTACCGGAGCCGTTTCCTTACGACCTCGCGCATTAGCGCCGGAACACGCTACTGGGAGATGTACGACGCCGTTCTGCGGCGGGCGGAACAGGAATTCGGCGTGCCAGCGGAGGTCATCCTCGGAATCATCGGAGTCGAGACGGCCTTCGGTCAGAACACCGGATCGTTCCGGGTGGTCGACTCATTGGCGACTATTGCATTCGATGGACCGAGAAGGCAGGAATACTTCCGCGACGAGCTGAAGGAGCTCCTGCTTCTCGCCAGGGAAATGAGCATCGATCCGCTCAAGCTCAAAGGTTCGTATGCGGGCGCGATGGGTCTGCCGCAGTTCATGCCTTCCAGTTATCGCCGCTATGCAGTGGACTTCGATGACGATGGAGTTGTCGATCTCGCTGGCAGCGCAGCCGACGCGATCGGCAGCGTCGCAAGCTATCTTCGTGCGTATGGCTGGACTACTGGTGAGCTGCCGGTGGTGTCCGTGCAGCTGCCTTCCGGCAAGGAAGCGGAATTGGTCACGGGCTTGAAGCGGATCCACCAGGTGACGGATTTGCGAGAGCAGGGCGTGAAGTTCTCCAGTAAAGCGCTACCACAAGGTATGTGCTCCGTCATAGAGCTGCCTGTGCCGGGAAAGCGATCGAAATATCTCGCGGGCTTCGCCAATTTCGCCGTCATCACCCAATACAATCGTTCGATCTTTTACGCCACGGCCGTACTCGATTTGGCAGATGCAGTTCGTGCTGCGCGCACGCGGCAATTCGCCGGCAGCGATGCTGGTATCCGTATTAAATGAGTGACCGATACCCCCAGAAGTACCCCCACGAAGCGGTGGCTGTCGGCGGAGACTGGTGGACGTTGGCGGAAGAACTGACGGACTGAACGCTCAAAGATAAGAGCTTGCTGTCGGACGTCCCTGGACGTCCTCGGAAGTCTGTGGATGGCTCCCCGGGCCGGATTCGAAGTCGAGCATAAGTGCTTGAGCGCACACCTCGTCACGTCCGTTGGCCAGCTGAATATCCCCGCCCGCACCCCACTTCCTTTGAGCCTGGAATACGCGGCACAGGCGCGCGCCGGTGCGTTTGCAGTCTGATCGACGGACACGGTACTGCGCTCGGCGTGGGGAGTGTGCCGGGTTTCGGGGATTGGTTAGTAGGGTAGGGAGGTTGGGAATCGCTGGGCACCTTGTTTGTGCTCAGATGCTCATGTGCATCAGCGACAAACAGTTCCGTGAGCTTCAAGAGCGGAGGGAATCGGGGTCGTAGTAAGAGGCCGGAAAGCCAGTTTCGAGGTGAGATGTCACGGGCCAATTGACACGCGCGGTGTGAACGTGCCGGGAGCGCGCTCAGGAATTTGCCTTTTGCAGGCTGATCACGGAGAAGTGGCCGAACAGTCGACGGACTCTGAGTACATAGAAAACATCGTCGGTTGCGGATTTGAGGTCAACCTCGAAGACCGACCATAAGTTCAAGACACCAGGAAACTCGGCAACGGACAGTGTGGGCAAATATCCCAGTCGAACGATCTGTGCACGTACGTCGGCAACGTCAGCGTAGTGCGGCTGATCGCTCGACAGGTCCGCAAGCGCACTGCTGAAGGCATCACCGGACGCCGCGAGCTCATCGAGAAACTTGGCCAGCGCCGCAAAGTCTGTCTCGGTCGTATTGTGCGCGGGGACATACCGAGCAGATTCGTAGGCCGGACAGAGTCCCTTGCTACGAACCATGTATTGCAGAGTCGACGAAGGTTCGCCCCGTTCCGGCTCGATTCGACTTTGAGCGAAGCTACAGATCTCGCCGGACTTGCTTATGGGTCCGCGTGCGTAGTAGGACGCCGTATTCAAGTCGAGCTGTTTGCAAACACGCAGCACCGCGCCGGGGTTTCTATCCATGTACCCACGGACCGAGCCGGGAACATCGCTATCTGCAGCTGCCGCCGTCCGACACTCTTGCCGTACCCGGTCCGCCAAGCACGGGAACGGTAATGCCAGTACAGCAAGCAGCAACAGCGTCGAAGTCGTCAGTTTCATTTGGCGACCAGCCCTCTTCGCCGATAGAAGTCTATGAGAGTGCGCACATCCTGCTCTGATGGGTACGGCAGCCTTCCCGGTACGGCGCCTGGATGCATGACGCTCGTGGCGTCGGCGGTGTTGTGCCCGAGTCCGAGCGCGTGGCCCAACTCGTGATTCACCGTCGTACTGGCGCGATTCGCATGCAACCGAATGGTTCCATATCTTTCGGCGCCAGCGTAGTCGGGATCGTCGGCCCAGAAATACACCGGCACGACGCCGTGACCCTTGTACCAGTATTTGAGGCGTTCCCACCGATTCGCCTCGCGGAAGGTCAGCTGAATTCCATATCCGTGCGGACCAATGTGATTGATTCCGCGCAGCTGCGCCAGAGCTTCGCCGCAGTTTGGCGTAGCCGAGAACCGATAACAGGCGATGAGCACCTCGCCGCGCAGAATCTTGCCGTCGGCGTAGATTCCAGCCAACGGATTTCCCTGAGATCGGCCACCAATAATCGGGGCAGCACAACCCGTTCGCGACCGGCATTCATAGTTCGGGGCTTGACCCATGGGGGTTTCGGCATCGACCTTCGCCGCCACGCTGCGCCAGTGCGCGTTCAAGATCATAAGCGTACATGTTGAGTCCATCGCCGTATCCGATCGGATCCGGCTGCACGAAGCTCGCCAGCCGCGGCGAATACATGCGGGCTTTGTAGTAGTACAAGCTGAGCGATGCCAGCCATGCCTGCCCCGTGTAACCGAACCGCGACCCTGCCAAGGAACTGAGGTCACCATCTGGTGTGTACTTGTTGCTGCCGAGGCCCGCACCAGCGTTGTTGGTGAATGCCACGATCGAACCGCGTTCATCCGCGGCAAAATAGTTGCGGTTGGAGTTGTTTCCGTGCACGTACCGCTTCGTGACGACACCAGATTGGTACTCTGCAATAAGATCCGGGCCGTCATACAGGAACTCGGTCGTGCTGCCGCTGCCGGTCAGGCTGCGCAACACACCGCCTGGGTCATAGGAAAGGGTAATAGTCGCTCCACTAGCGGTCGTGAGCCAGTTGTTGTCGTTGTAGCCATAGTTATTGCCGCCGCCGTCATTGGTCATGGAGGCCTTCGTGTTGTAGCTGGTGCTCGTCGAATTGACCGACGCGATCTGGTTGAGCCCATTGGGCGTAAGCGTGATAGTGCTGCTCGCTGTCGGCGTCCACGGATAGCGGGTATCGTTCGTCTCCGCGCGCGTATTGATTTCGAAAGCCGGTGTGTTTGTGGTTCGAGCCGCAAGATCGGCGTGAGCTCGCCCGAGAGCTACTGCCGATCTCAACTTGGCCAAGCCGGGGTACGTCCCGCATACGTCAGCACGAACAGCAGATCCTCGATGCCCTCCTGGGCCAGCTGTTCTCTCGTCTCCTGCGTGTCTGGCAGTGTCAGCTCCCATTCGCCGAGCGGTGACCTGCCGATCAGCGGCACCCACGCGCTCGCATTGCCACGCCGAGTACTGATTAAACCGCCGCTCGTGCCGGCGACAGTTCCTCCCACCGGTGCGCTCTCGCCGGTGGGCTGCAGCAATAGGCGCGTACTGCCGAGCTCGAGCTCCTGCCCGTCCGCTCGCACGAGCGCGACGACTATCTGCTGAATGCGCAGGTCCGAGACGTTCGGTGGAAAATCTCCAGGAGCGAGCTCGAACGTGATGCGCAAAGGATCCGCGTCACTCACCGGATTGTGTAGCGAATACCATTGATCGGCGAACTGGTCGCGTAGACTGAAAACACGCTCGGCGCTCACCGCGTCGTCCAGTTGTTGGATGACCTGCTGGCGATACGAGAAATCCTGCAGCGCGGTGTACTCCACAGTGAACAGCACATCCGCGATGCTGCGATAGTCGAATGGATTGGCGGCCTTGGGAAGCTGCAGCTCCCAGTTCGTGTCCACACCCATGCTCTCGAACGGCAGCAGCATTCCCGCGTCCGGCTCCAGTTCGATCAGGCCGGTCGCATTGTTCGGCGAGGTGAAGGCGATGAGCTCCGGATCGCGCCGTACGAAGATCGTCTGGAATACATCGCCGCCTGTGACCACCCGCGAGATGCCGGAGGCAATCAGCGTGGCGCGCACGTTTTGCACCGGAGGAATCAGTGCAATGATCGACACGCGCACGCGCTTGATCAGCCGCAGGTAGTGGCCAGGAAAGCCGCGGTCGAACAGCGCCATCGGCGTCGCGAAGGGCAATTGCCCCGTCCGCCGAAAGTTCTGGAACTCGAGCGGCAACAGCCGCGCCAGCGAGAACGTCTCGGTCAGCTGGAGTTTGCGGCGGTTCGTGTCGAACGCGAATTGATCCAGTCGGGTGATGTCCTGGAGCAAGCGGACCGAACCGGTCAAGCCTTGCCGGTCTGGTTGTGCGCCCTGAGCGTTGGACGCTGGCGAAGCATCTTCCGACGCATCCCAATAGTCCGCCTTGACGAAAGCGGGCGGCGATTCCTGGCGCTCGAAAGCCAATTGATATTGCGCCAGCTGCGCCATCGCGGTGGCCTGTTGCAGGAAATAATTGTAGGCGCCGCCCAGCACACCACTCATCCACGCGTACAGCTCCGCGTTGGTGAACTTGTTGGCGAGATACTCGATCGTCGCTTGTGCCTGGTCGTGCTGGATGAGCGAGATCGTTTCCTCCTGCCGCGCCACGTCGGTATGCGTTTGCGCCAGGGTTACTTGCTGCTCGCCGACGGCGATGTCTCGCTCCGCCAACTGACGCTGCAGCTCCCATTCCTGAGTGCGACGTTCGAAGCTGGCCTTCGCGGAGTTGATTTGTGCTGATGCCTCGGCGTTGTTGACGCTGCGCGTCTGGAGCGCCTTCGCGACTGCCAAGGTTCCGACCAGCACCGTGCCGCCCAGGCCGGCGCCGAGTCCGGTCCCGAGAAAGCCGCCCGATTCGACGCCAGCGAGCGTCTGAGCAACCGTCAAAGCTGCGTCCCAGGCTGCCAGCGTGTTCTTCGCGTCGCGCGTCTCTCGGTAGTCGGCGAGCATGTCCTCCTCGTAGCGGTTCAAGCCGGCAGCGATCCAGTCTTGATATGTATCTCGCTGGGTGGCAGCTCGATCGAGCTGCCGCTCGGCCAAATCGACTCCCTGCTGCGCTTCGCGCACGCGCAGCGTTTGCAGATTCACCGTAGCGCTCGCCAATTGCAGGTCATTGCCCGCCTTGAGCAAGCCGTAGACCTCCGCATCGCGACGCTCCAGCGCCGCGAGAAATGCCTGCTCGACCTGTTGCGCCAGGCTGACGAGGTTCCTGGCGCGCTCGATCAACACCGCATATCGATACGGAGTCGGCCGGAACAGCCGCTGCGCGTCGCTCGCGGCGGGCAGGCGGTCCAGGGTCATCGTCGGCTGCACCAGCGGCGTCGTCTGGCGCTCGATGCCGGCAATGTTTCGTCCGGTCCGCAGCTTGAACAGATTGAGCTGTGCGCGCATCCGCAGCGCTCGCGGAATCGGGTTGGCCGGAAACGGCGTCGTAGCCGGAGCCGGTGGCTGGAGTTCCGGCAGTGCCAGCAATTGCAGCGCCGTATTGTAGAGCGAACGCGCTCGCGCGATCGCCTCGCCGGTGTCGCGAGCAAACTCCGCATCGGCGAAGTCCAGATAGCAGCGCACCAGCGTCATCAGCGTGAACTGCGTGTGCGCGCTCGCGCGGACGGTGGCGATCTCGTGGGGATTCAACCCCACTCGCAACCAGTTGTCCGGATTGCGTTGGTACTGCGTTGTAATCTGCTCTTCGACCACCAGGCCGCGATAGATCTTGCGCTCGCTCGCCTTCAGGTGATCGGCGTAAAAGGTTTCGATCCAGTCGAGCGCTGACAGAAATTGACCGGCCTTCTGCAGCTGCAATGCCAGCGCCAGCGGCACGAAGTAGAAGATCTCCTGCAGATAGTTCGGCGCCTGTGCGGGGTTCGCGAGGTTGCCAAACTGGTTCGCGATCAACGTGCGGCGCTCACTCAGCTGCGTGTCGGTGAGCTGCTCGGTAATGACGAGCGCAGTATCGCGCAGTGGCTCTGGGAGATTTGCGCCGAGCTTGGTGGTCAATGCCGCATGGTATTTCTCCGCGAGCTTGCGCGCCTGCACCGGAGTGAGCCGCGTCTGATTGCGCAGCTCGATGAGCAGATCGTGGTACGGCGTGGTTTGTGTGACGCCTGGTCGCAGCTCCGGCAGCAGATAGCTCTCCGGATAAGCGAACACGCGAATGGCGGCGTTCCAGGTGGCATAGCCGCCCATCCAGGTCCATTCTTCATCGAAGTCCGCCTCGGTGTACTTGCCGGGTTCGAGCGCGAGAACCCAGGCTGCGGCGGGGTTGCCTGCCCCCAGGACCGAGGGCATGTCTTTGAAGCGCCCGGTCCGCAACGACAGCAACGCGTCCTGCAGGGTTTCGAGTGCTTGTTGCGCCCGGGTCGTCCGTTGCTCGCCGTTGTCCTTGCAATCGATACCGAGCTCCTGCGTCAACCGATCGGCGATCTCGGCGGCATCGTGCTCGCCCGCGATGGCAGCAATGCATCCCGCACGCAGGATCGGCAGCGACAGTGCCTCGACGGCGCTGACCGACGCCTGCATTGCCTGCGTCAGAGCACCTTCCTGCTGCATCCGTGAACTGAGCGTCGCAAGCCATGCCTGGCGCGCCTGCGGTGTCGCTCGCCACCGCGGCAGCGGTGCGATCTGAGAGGACCCTTCCGCGACTTGAAAGAAGTCAGGACCCAGGATCAGTCCCTTCTGTCGCTCCTGTGTCCGCCACGTCGCATGCAAGGCCAATTTCCGAACTTGCACGAGAATGGCGTAGACATCCTCCCATTCTGCATCCAATACGGTGCTGGCGACGGCCAGCTCGCGCACTCGCATGAGATGCAGGAACTGCTGCAGCGTCAGTTGTTTGGTGCGCAGTTGCGTGTCGATGGCGACGCCGTCGCGACGTTGCTCGAAAAGAGCAACGAGATCGGCAACCGGTCCAAGCGCATCGGCGACGATCTTGTCGAAGCCGGTCTGCTGCGTCGCCTGTGCCTTGCGCTCGGTGTCGAGCGAAGCCCGGTACGCGGCGAGATCGTCGCGTCGTGCTTGCCAGAGATCGTAGGCAGCGTTTCCTGCCGTCGGCGTGCGCAAGTCCGGCGTACTGAGCAGATCCGGATCGATGACCGGCACCGGAGTATCGAGTTGCGAGCGAGCAGCGTCGTCCTGCTCCTGCCACACGCTGCGAAGGTGCTCCTTCTGCCAGATGAGTATCCGCGGCTGGGGCAAGAGACTCTCGGCGAGCGGCTTGAGGAGGGTCTGTTCGATTCCGAAGAGTGTCTCGAGCGCTACCTCGGTGACGTCGTCCGGCTGGAGCAGCAACTGATCGAGCCGGTCCGGCCGAAATTGCGCCAAGCCGATACCGAGGCGATTGGCGAGCGCCAGTCGGGCTGCATTGTCGCCAACGCGTACCAGGCGAATCTCGTCGAACGAGGTGCCCAGCTGCCGCAGCATCGAGAAGTAAGCTGCTTGACGGTAAGCAACCTCCGTCGCCGCTGGTACGGTGCTTTGATTGTTCTGCAGGTAGCGGCGCAAGGTTTCGATGCACAACCGCACTTGACTGGTCGATTGATTCGCAACGATGCGATTGTCGCGTTTCACCAGATCCGCAAACGGCTGCAAGTAGGTCTCCACGAGCAGCTGGCGCGTAATAAGCGCGCCGTCCGGTGACACTTTCGCCCGATGCGTGGCGAAATCGAGCAAGTCATGCAGATAGGCTGTCGGGCTGAAGACCGCTTCGGGATCGGCAGGCTCGAACGGCTCCGCAACGACGATGCGGAGCTGCATGACAGCGGTGTTCGCCGTCGGTGCAGCGCCGTCCCTCGCGCGCACGGTGATCGTGCGATTGCCGGCGACGGTGATTGGAATCTGCGCCTGCCACTGCGACCAGTCACCAGGGGCTTTGGGTATTGCGGGCGTGAAGTCGCTCTGACCGTCGACGGACCATTCCACTGCGGCCACGCCGGTCTGGGTGTCCGATGCAGTGCCGCGAATGTCGATCGGCGCGCCCAGCGTGAAGACATCGCCTTCGTGCGGCACGAGCATAGTCACGCTCGGGGCGGTGATGTCGCCGACCTGGACCTGCACGCTTTGGAAGGCGCTCACGTTGCCGATGTTGTCCCGCGCGCGCAGGTTCACGGTATGCAGACCGAGGCCAGGTAGCGGCACGTTCGCCGACCAATTCGTGGTGCCGCTGGCCGTGTTGATCGCACCGCCACCAAACTGCCATTCGACTGCCGCAACTCCCGATGAGTTGTCGGATGCCGTGCCGGTGATGGTTGCAACGTACGGCGGCGCCGGTCGTACGACGTCGGCAGGCGGACTGATGTTGAGTGCAGGTGGGATAGTGTCGATCGTGACCGTCGTCGAGGTCGATTCGTCATCGGCAAGATGTGGCGAATCGGCAGCGAACACCTCCGCCGTGATCGTCAGTGGGCCGTTGGCCACTCCGGCCGCGTTGAACGACCAACTGGTCCAGGGCGTATTCCCGGGACCGGTCGGCGTGGCCATGAAGGGACCCGCACCGCCCAGCCGTATGTGTACCGCAGTAATGGCGTCATCCGCATGGCGCAGGAAAACCCCTGGTTCCCCCGGGAAATCCTGCAGCAGGTCGCATCGGGCGCTGCCGGCGACCACGAAGCTGCCGCCCAGTATCGAGTTGAATGCCGGAGCGGCGATGCCGATCTCGGCCTCAAGGAAGCTGACTGCGCCAATATTCGGCGACTGATCCGGTTGGATCAGCGCGCTGGCCGTCACCTTCGATGCATCGCGTCGTAGCTGTTTCGAGTCCATGAATAGAGTCCTCACCATGCCCAAGCCGCATACCTGAAAGAGCTGATCTTCTTGGCGGCGTCCGCCCAGACCTGTGTCTTCCACGGGATCATCGTGTATTCATCGGACGTGGCGCGGATGTAGCCCGCCGCGGCTCCCTCGCCGATGTTCCGGCCGACGACCCCGAAGGTGCCTTCGAATGCGGATTTGCCCGTCGCCGTTGCGGATGCCGAGACGGCCCCCAGAGTGTGAGAGCCGGTCTTGTCCTCGACCCACGACCCGGCGGCGGTCGCATCGCGCTTGACGTTGTCGTCGTACGCCTCGATGGTGCCAACCATCACTGCGAGCGGCGCGAGCGCCGGAACACGTGTAAGAACCATCGCGGCGCCAGTGCCCGTGGCAGCTTCGGTCACCGCCTTCGTCGTGTTGCCTTCATGCAGATCTCTGATCACAGAGCCGGCGACGGAAGCGACGCCAGCACCGCCGGCAACCGCACCCGCGACCGGCATGCGCGGAAATCCGCTCGTCTTGCCACCACCGGCGCCACGCCCTGATCCGCTGCCGCCACCGCCGCCTTTGACCGGCTCGGGAGCCACCGGCTCGACCGCGCTTGCATTGCCGGTATTGCGCAGCTCATGAAGATCGCGCGCCGTCACCAGACGCTTGTCCGCAACACCAGACGGCTGCGGCGGTTTTGGTTTCGGATTGCCGCCCGCACCCTTCTTCTTCGCGCCCTTTATCTTGTCCTCATGCTTCCTGACGGTCTCGATCGGAAACTTGCTGTCTTCCGGCAAGACTCGCTTACCGGTGATGACGCTCAGCGCGAAGAAGGTCGCGCGCAGGAGTTTGCTGTCGAACAGCCGACCCTTCGGCGCCTTCGCTGCCGGCTGCAGCTTCACGGGCTTGGCGTTGCCGGCCTTGCGCAGCTGATGCAGGTCCCGCGCGGTCACAGGTCGCTTGTCGGGGGGTTGCGGATTGCGCCCGTCGACGTCGATCAATCGGATCGGATTGCCTGCGGAGTACTCGTACAAGCAGATGCCACCTGCGACGCCGATCGTGTCCGGAGTGATCCATCGTCCCAGCCAAGCGGCGTAGTACCTCGTGCCGTGGTAACTGAATCCGGTCTCTTCATCGCGCTGCATGCCCGTATAGCGGTAGCGCTTAAGACTGACTTCGGCGAGGTTGCGTCCGGCTTGATACGAAGTCCCGCCGTAGGGGTAGTACTCTTCGTACGAGATGATCTGGCCCAGCTCGTCCAACTCGACGATGGCGCTGCGCAAGTGATTGTCGAGCTGATAGCGGATGGCCTGCGCGGGTACGCCCGTCTCCTGGCCTCGCGTGCGAGTCTCGATCAAAACCACGCGCCTGCGATCATCCATGACATTGAGGGTCTGTCGCTCCAGCTCGATCGCGCCGCTGGCATCGCTGCGCCGAAAGACTTCGAACGCCCCGAGCATGATGCGCTCCTCGATGAGCGCGCCGCCGCTACGCTCGACAACTTTTCTAATGCGCTGCCCGCTCGAGTCGTAGACATAGAAAGCCGTGCCGCCGCCGGCCAGATCTACGCGCTGCAGCCGATCCTGACCATCCCAGCTGAGACTCGGCAGATGCGGCATCGTCGTGAGATTGCCGTGCGCGTCGTAGCGGTAGATTTCGGTCGTGCTCTCGCCCGCGCGGGTGCTGCTCAGGCGGTTGCTCGCCTTCTGCGGCTCGATGAGACTCGCCTCTGCGTAGCTGTAACTGCGCCGCCAGTTGCCATTGTCGGCCTGATGCAAGAGTTCGAGCATATTGCCGACGGCATCGTAGGCATACTGTTCCGTATAACGTCGCATTGCCTGGCCATCGCCCGGATGCGGCAGCCGCACGCGAAACTCGTCGCTCCAACTGCTCTGCGGCTGTGATTGCTGGCCGATGTGCTCTCGCCCTTGCGCGCGCGACAGCCGGTACAACGCGTCATACGTATAGTCGTTGTGCGCGGTGACTACTTGGTTGTTGAAGAAGACAGTCTGTCGGGCGTCATCCTGAATCGTGGCGACGTTGCCGATCGGATCGTAGACGTAGTTGAGATCTTGCAGCGGCTCGGCGCCGCGCTGCGTCTGCGCGCGCATCAGACGGAACGTCAGTGGATCGTACGTGTAGAGCGTACGTACGCCGTTGCCATATGTGATGCTCGTGCGCTGCCCCCTGGCGTCGTGCTCGATGCCGGCGATGAGTTGCGTCGACGCTGTTCCTTGCAGCTCCACGTCGATTGCTTCGAGCAAGCCCGCGACATTGAATCGTCGCCGCAGCGTGCTGCCGTCCGGAGAGGACAGCGCGATGGGCCGATTGAGTGCGTCATAAGTGGTGCGGCTGACAAATCCCTGCGGATCGAGGGCGGGCGCGCTCGACCAGTCCAGTGCTGTCCTGTACTCCTGCGCCAGCTGCCGGCGAGCGCTGAGCAGATTGCCTTTGAAGTCGTAAGCCTCGTGCGTGACTAGACCGGCCTGATCGTAGTGCTGGTACACCTTGCCGCGCAGATTTGCGGCGGGCGGATCCGGCGCGCGCTCCCCGAACACCGTATGCTCGATCAGCTGCTCTGCGCTCGCACCCTCCTGTAGATAGACGTCCTCCGGCCTGCGCAGCGCGTCGTAGCTCCTGCGCAGACGTTTGCCGCGACTGTCCCAGGCAAGAACCTCTTGACCGCCGATGTCGTGCAGCATGCGGCGCTGCGCGGCCTCCATGCTGATTTCGCGAATGCGGGTTCCGAGCATGTCGAAGTCGTAGCGCATGACGACACGACCGTTCGCGTCGACAATCTCGCGCTGGTTGCCTTCGATGTCGTAAGCAATGCGTGTCACCTGCAGCACGTCGCGCGTAGCGTCGTTCGCCTGGAGACGGTTATGTGCGATCGTGAGAAACGTGCGGCCGAGCGCGTCAGCGTGAATGACGCTAGGCGTATCGGCGTGCTGCGCCGTCTTGTGCGCAGCGGCCATCTCGGCCGCCCCGAGCTGACCTTCCGAACGCGCCGCATGCCAGGTCGGCAGGTAGTCGGAAGCCGCAAGGCGCTGAAACAATGCGCCCACGTCGACATCGGTGCTCGGATCCACGATCAGCGCCGTGTCGTTCACATCCCAGGCTGCGTGCTGCCAGGGATCGAACACCGTCTTTTCCCAGGTGTGATCGGCATGCAGCGTCGCAATGAGGCGCTCCAGCGGATCGTAGAACAGCGTCGAGCTGACTCCCACGCGGCGATCGAAGCGAAAAGCGTGCGTGTCGTCGAACAACGGCTCGAATTGCTTGATCGGCTTACCTTTGTTGTTGTACAGCGTCCAGCCGCTGCCGACCCAGCGCGAACCTGTTTGCGGCTCGTCCAGGCTGTGCGAGGCCGGTTCGGCCAGGGCCTTTTCCTGAATTTCCCGCCCGAATCCATCCGAGTAGCTGAAGCGCACTTGTATCCGCGACTCATTCCCCGGCGGATCACTCGGGTGAGTCTCGCGCACCAGCATCGCCGCGAACGCGGGTTGACGCTGACGGCGGAACCGCTCGAGGTCGTACACTATTCGCGTGCCTGCCGTCCCGAGTAGGGCAGCGGCGGCTGCAGTTGGATCATCGAGGAACGAGTCTCGCTGCTGCGGCGTGAGATTCGCCGCGAAGCTGGACAGGGAATCGCCCTCGCTCTGTCCTGCCTTGCCCATCGCGGCACTGCCGACCACCAGGCCGAGCACGTCGAACGCAACTTCCGAGCGGTTGCCGTTGGCATCCGTGATTCGGAACGGCTGCAGCACCCGATAGTCCTGCTCGGCGAGCGTACGATTGCCTAGCGCATCGCGTGCTTCGTTGACGAGCAGTGCGTATGCGTCGGTGTTGGTAATTGCGCTGTGTCCGAATGGATCACGCCTGCGTCGTACGAGAAAGAACTGCCGCTGCGCGAACGCGAGCTCATCGGCCGGCGTGTCGGAAGCGAGCGGCGAGTAGAACTCGCGTTCCGAGGGAATCCACCACGTGCGCTGGTCCTCCCCGCGGATGTAGCCGCTGTGCTCCAGCGCCGTCGCATCGACACGCTCACCGTACATCTGCTCGAGCAAACCTGCCGTGAAGGCAAGTCGGTGCGTCTCTCCCGGCAGCGCCAGGGATTCGAGCGTGCCGAGCGGCAACAGCTCGCTCAGATCATTCTTGCGAAAAAATACTCTAGTGTGCTCGATCAATCGCTGCTGCGGACGAGCTGGGTCCGTTTGCTCTTCATACTCGATAGTTGGCGCGCCACGGATGCGCGCGAACGAGTCCTCGGTCCATTCCGCATGGCTGAAGCGCTGAGCGGCAGTGTCGAGGGGCGCGAACCCCGTCAACTCATAGGTTCGCGTCTCGCACAACTCGGGTATCTGATGCGCTTCGAAATGGACATGCCCATCGTCGATGGCATTCGTGTACCGATTCTCGGTGTAAGTGATGAGCGTCCGGGTCTGCCGATCGCGATCCGCCAGCGTCGGTAAG
>Ga0070662_100001204_pt1 | contig 15911 bp, 18 predicted proteins | sample KBSC53metaG_FD_65648 | JGI IMG/M metagenome (GOLD analysis project Ga0070662, IMG submission 65648) | Corn rhizosphere microbial communities from Kellogg Biological Station, Michigan, USA - KBS C5-3 metaG | ecosystem: Host-associated > Plants > Roots > Rhizosphere > Soil ...
CGCGACGAGGTCACCGGCTTCGTGTTCAAGGTCCAGGCCAACATGGACCCGCAGCATCGCGACCGGATCGCCTTCATGCGCATGGTCAGCGGCACGTTCAAACGCGGCATGAAGCTCACGCCATCGGGCTCGGGCAAAGCGATCGCGGTGCATTCCCCGATCCTGTTCTTCGCCCAGGACCGCGAGATCGCCGACACCGCCGAGGCCGGCGACATCATCGGCATCCCCAACCACGGCACGCTCCGCGTAGGCGATACGCTGAGCGAGAAGAACGACGTTCGCTTCACTGGGCTGCCCAACTTCGCGCCCGAAATCCTCCGCCGGGTCCAGCTCAAGGACCCGACCAAGACCAAGCAGCTCAGGAAGGCGCTCGACGACCTCAGCGAAGAGGGGGTCATCCAGGTGTTCTATCCGGAGTTCGGCGCGCAGTGGATCGTCGGCGTGGTCGGCCAGCTCCAGCTCGAAGTGCTCGTCAGCCGGCTGGAGGCGGAATACAAGGTCGAAGCCGGCCTCGAGGCGGCGCCGTTCGCCACCGCGCGCTGGCTCAAAGGGCCGCAAGCGGCGCTCGATAGGTTTGCCGAGTTCAACCGCGCCAGCCTGGCCAAGGATCGCGACGGCGACCCGGTGTTCATGGCGAAGAGCCCGTGGGATGTGGGCTACCAACAGGAAAAGAATCCCGAGCTCACCTTTTCTGCTACCAAGGAGCGCTAAGCTTGCGGTCAAGGCGCCGCGGCGATAGCCCTGCCGCATGGCCGACTTCTTCGACGCGCTGACCGAGCAGCACACGGCGATGATCGCCCGGCAGCCGGTCTTCTTCGTCGCCACGGCGGCCGAAGACGCGCGGATCAATCTCAGTCCAAAGGGGTACGACGTTTTCCGCGTTCTTTCGCCGAAGCGGGTCGCCTACCTCGACCTCGGCGGCTCGGGCAACGAGACCAATGCGCATCTGCTCGCCGATGGGCGGATTACGCTTATGTTCTGCAACTTCCAGCAGCCGGCCCAAATCCTGCGCATTTACGGCAATGGCCAGCCGGTCGTGCCCTGGGACCGCGACTGGGACGAGTTGGCTGCACACTTCACGATGCTGCCCGGCACGCGCCAGATCTTCGACATCGCCGTCGAGGGGGTGATGACCAGTTGCGGCTACGGCGTGCCGCTGATGAGCCTGGAGCGGGAGAGATCGACACTCCTCAAACATCACGCGAAGGCCGATCCGGTCGAATGGGCCGGCAAGCACAAGACTCGCCGCACCAGCATCGATGGCCTGCCGGCCAAACCTACTGACCGTTACATCCCCGGTGCACCGGGAACCGTGCCGGCCGACTGAGCACTGTTCACCAGACCGTGCAGCTCACTTTCGCCAGCTACAACATCCACAAGGCCGTCGGTCTCGACGGCCGGCGCGATCCCGACCGGATCCTCGCCGTGCTGCACGAAATCGGGGCCGATGTCGTGGCCTTGCAGGAAGTCGACCGCCGCTTCGGCCCCAGGGAATCGGTGCTGCCGCGCCAGGCGCTGGAAGAACAGGGCTGGTGCCCGGCCCCGCTGCGCACCAGGGCCGCGAGCATCGGCTGGCATGGCAATGCCATTCTCGTGCGCCGCGGGATCGAGATCGCCGCCGCTGAGCCGATCCACCTGCCGCGGCTCGAACCGCGGGGGGCGGTCTGCGCCCACCTGATGGTCGACGGAAAACCGCTTCACGTCGTCGGTATGCACCTCGACCTGTCGGGGCTGCGGCGCATGCACCAGATCGAAGCCGTGCGCGCGCACATGCATGACCGCAAGGGGCCGGCGGTGCTGCTGGGCGACTTCAACGAGTGGGCGACCCGCGCGCGCTGCTTTGCCGCATTTGGTACCGGCTGGACGGTGCTCGCCCCCGGGCGCAGCTATCCCAGCCGGCGTCCGTTGGCGCAGCTCGACCGCATCGTCCATTCGGGTGAATGGCGCTGCGAAGGGACCGCCGTGCATCACAGCGCCCTGGCCGCTGTCGCCTCCGATCACCTGCCCGTTACCGCCCGGCTGACATTTGCTGCCTAAAATGTGGCAATTGTATACTTGACAAAGCAAGGTTTATCAGGCACTGTCTGACCATAGACAGGACGCCTAGCCATGAACGTGTTTGAACCCCGCTTTCAGAATGAAGATGCAGCCCGCGAGCACCTTGAAGCTCTGCATTGGCCGAACGGTCCGTTCTGTCCGCACTGTGGTTCGGTGAAGGCTACTCGCTTGCCGCCGCAGAATGGCCGCAAGACGAAGGCTCACCCTGAAGGCGCAATCCGCAACGGCGTGGTCCAGTGCAACGATTGCCGCCAGCAATACACCGTCACGGTCGGCACCGTCTTTGAAAGCTCCAAGGTGCCGCTTCACAAGTGGCTCTATGTGAACCACGTGCTCTGCTCGTCGAAGAAGGGCACCAGCGCCCACCAGATCGCGCGCAACATCGGCGTCAGCTATAAGACAGCCTGGTTCATGATGCACCGCATCCGCGAAGCGATGAAGGCCACCGATACCGGCCCGATCGGCCCCAAGGGTTCGGTTGTGGAGGCTGACGAAACCTATGTCGGCGGCAAGATCAGCAACCGTAAATCCAAGTATCAGCCGAAGCGCGTTGGCCGTCCGTCCCCCTTCGCTGGCAAGCAGGCTGTTGTCTCGCTCGTGGTGCGCGGCGGCAAGGCCCGCTCATTCCACGTTGCCAACGTCACTGGCGAAACGCTGCGTTCAATCCTCGTTACCAACGCCGACCGCAAGAGCTGGCTCATGACCGACGATCACGCTGGTTATATCAGCGTCGGTCGCGAGTTCGCCGGGCACACCGTTGTCGCTCACAGCAAGGGTGAATACGTCCGCAAGAAGGTCGCTCATACCAACACGATTGAGGGATTTTTCAGCATCCTCAAGCGCGGCATCATCGGCACGTATCACCACGTGAGCGAACAGCACCTGCACCGCTACTGCAGCGAGTTCGATTTCCGTTACAACACTCGCGACAAGAACGATTTCGAGCGCGCCGATGAAAACCTGCTTGGCGCAGTCGGCAAGCGCCTCACCTATCGGCGGATTGGTCCTGTCGCCGCCTGAAAAGGTGAAACCGGCTCGCCGATGCGGCGAGCGCCGCAAGCGCTGGACTCGACTCTAGGTCGGTTTCGCCCCACCATGCACGAGCATCGCGTAGCACCCGGGTGCACACCCGGCGACGCGAAACGATGCGCGGTAATGCCAACGGTCCTGAAGTGGCGAGGGGCTGGCTGCAGTGTCAGCCAACACCGACATTGTCGGTGCGCCGCCGCCCGGCTTGAACTGTTGGAGTGCACGTTACCACTGCCATGATCGGCTCATGACCGTGAATGGTGGGGCGATTGCTCGCAACCTGCCTCAACGGTTGCACTAGGACGTTTGGAACAACTCTTAGGGGTTGTTGCGCAACGCCCCGGAGTTTCAGCAATGAAATCCCGGTTGAACGTAACGGTTGATGTGAAGGTCAACCTTGCCACGTGCCTCGCGGTGCTAGCTTGGTTTGTCCTGAACTTGATGCTGTGAACGGCGGGGCCGGCCTTCGGGCTGGCCCCGCTTAATATCAGGATGCAGCTTCACCTTGTGCGGCTTCGGCGGCGTCTTCAGCATCCGCCGCAGAACCTCGTCTTCTCTCTCTTGATCGGTGTCAGTCATGGTCACAAACCGGGATCTGTTCGGAAACGCCCGCATAAAGCTGGTAAGGGCCAATCAACACATCACACAATTCCAGGCCGCCCGCGAACGGTTTCTGCAAAGCGATTTCGCAGAAGTCGTCGTGAAGAATGATCCTTATGGCGCCGAATACGTCCTTGAGGCCAAAGCCACTGGCCCCGTCCCCGCAGATTTGCTCCTGATCGCCGGAGACGCGATACACAATCTCCGGTGCGCGCTCGACTACACGCTGACTGAGCTTCTCGGGCGTGAGAACTCCACCCTGTCCTTCCCTTTCCACGAAACGCGGGAGGAACTGGAACGAACCTTCTCTGCCGACGGCGCGGACCCCTGCGCGACCTGCGGGAGGGGCGGTAAGAAAGGCTCTCACCACAGAGTAGAGATGGCCGTTGCCGGCATCAGCCGGATCATCCTTGACGAGATACGCCCTTACAAGGCTGCGAACGGCTTTCTGTGGCCCCTCGGCAAGCTCGACAATAGGGACAAGCATCGGCTCTTGCTCGCCGTCGTCGTCCCACTGAGCATTCGCGACGTTCGCTTTCGAGATAGTAACTACAATCAAGTGTCCATCGCAGACCTCTCGTTCGCCCACGGCCAGATCGAGCGCTTGCTGCGGCATTGTGGGATGGCCGAACTTGAGAGCTATGGAGAAATGACCGCTGAGATATTTTTCAATGAGCCCGGCGTTGTTGAGGGTCAGGCAGTCCTGCCAACGCTCGTCAATATGGCGCAGGCCGTCGCGCAGACGATTGACCGCATTGAGGAGTTCGCCCTCGCTGCGGGCTGGACGCCCGCCGCCAACTAATCCCTCGCCTTCCTTCACTGCCTAAATCCTTGTTAGGCAGTTGCTTCCCTGAGTTTTCCGGCCTGTCACGCATCGCGAATCACAGGCTTGCTTTGTCAGGTATACAACTGCCTAAAATGTGGGCACTCTGCCTAATCGCAAGGCGTGCGCCATGCGGCCGCGCGCCCGAACCGCTCGCTTTTTGAACGCTCCTGCACTTGGCACGCTTATTGCGTAACCGACCTCGGCCGGGATCGATCCGGCAAGCCAGAGGGGTCAGTGATGAAATTCATCATCGCCATCATCAAGCCGTTCAAGCTCGACGAAGTCCGCGAAGCGCTCGGCGCCATCGGCGTTGCCGGCATGACGGTTTCGGAAGTCAAGGGCTTCGGCCGCCAGAAGGGCCAGACGGAAATCTACCGTGGGGCCGAATACTCCACCAACATGCTGCCCAAGGTGAAGCTCGAAATCGCCGCCAGCGACGCGCTCGCGCCGCAGGTGGTGGAGACGATCCAGCAGGCCGCCAGCACCGACAGCATCGGCGACGGCAAGATCTTCGTGCTCGATCTCGCCTCCGCCACCCGTATTCGCACCGGCGAAACCGGCGACACCGCGCTCTAAGAGATATGAGGGGTAATAAGATGATCCGCAAAATTCTCTGCGGCGCCGGGGCCCTCGGGGCCTCGATGTTCGTCGCAACCGCCGCCTGGGCGCAGGACGCCGCCGCCGCGGCGGCGCCGACCGTCGACAAGGGCGACACCGCCTGGATGATGACGTCGACCATCCTCGTGCTGATGATGATCGTGCCGGGCCTCGCGCTGTTCTACGGCGGCCTTGCCCGCACCAAGAACATGCTTTCAGTGATGACTCAGGTCGGGGCGATCTGCGCGGTGGCCATGATCGTCTGGGTGGGCTGGGGCTACACCGAAGCGTTCGGCGACGGGGGCAACCCGTTCATCGCCAGCTTCAGCAAGGCTCTGCTGATGAATGTAACGCCCAGCACCACAGCGGCCACGTTCACCTCGGGTGTCGCCATTCCCGAATACGTGTTCATCTGCTTCCAGATGACTTTCGCCGCGATTACCGTGGCCCTGGTTCTGGGCTCGGTGGTCGAGCGCATGAAGTTCTCGGCGGCGATGATCTTCGGCGTTTGCTGGCTGACGCTGGCCTACTTCCCGATCGCGCACATGGTCTGGGCGGGCAACGGCTTCTTCTTCGCCAAGGGCGCGCTCGATTTCGCCGGCGGTACCGTGGTCCACATCAACTCCGGCGTCGCGGCGCTCGTGGCCTGCATCATCCTCGGCAAGCGCATCGGCTATGGTACTGAACCAATGCCGCCGCACTCGCTGACGATGACCGGCATCGGCACCGGCCTGCTGTGGGTCGGCTGGTTCGGCTTCAACGCCGGTTCCGCGCTGGAAGCCAACGGCTCGGCCGCGCTGGCGATGATGAACACTTTCGTCGGCACCGCCGCCGCGGGTCTTGGCTGGATGCTCGCCGAAAAGCTCGCGGGCCACAAGCCCTCGGCCCTCGGCTTCTGCTCGGGCATTGTCGCGGGCCTCGTCGCGGTCACCCCGGCGGCGGGCAACTCGGGCCCGCTCGGCGCGATCGTGCTGTGCTTCCTCACCTCGTTCGTGTGCTACCTCGCCGTGACCAAGGTGAAGGCCAAGTTCGGCTATGACGACGCGCTGGACACCTTCGGCGTGCATGGCATCGGCGGCATGTGCGGCGCGATGGGCACCGGCGTCGTGTACTCGGCGGCGCTCGGCGGCCCGAGCGGCGACAGCTGGATGGGCATGGGCGCGCAGTTGCTCGTCCAGGCCGAGACCGTGGGCACGACCATCGTCTGGACGGCGGTCGCCACCGTGATCTCGATCTACATCGCCAAGGCGCTCACCGGCCTCAGGGTCTCGCCGGAAGTCGAGCTCGAAGGCCTCGATATCGGCGAGCACGGGGAGCGCGCCTACAACTACTAATCCAAAGTTTGGCGGGGCCGAGACCTCTCTCCTCTCCCCTCGGTCCCGCCTTCAGACGTTCCTCCTGCGAACGCAACTTCAACGGGCCGGAGCCAAGCGCTCCGGCCTTTTTTTGTCATGCCGACGCCGCGGCCCCGGAGCGACTGGTGGCAAGCGACGGGGCCGCGGGTTGGCCGATCGCGCCTGTGGCGGTGCCCAAGCGTCCCAATTGCGAAGTGGGCGTGATATTTCCGCAACAATTCGAGCCTTCGGCGACTTTTCGGCGCGAAAGCACCGGTATTGCTGGAACAATCGGTCCGCCTCGGTTTAACGAAAGCGCGGAAAAAAGGTCGCGTCGGGTATGAGGGTAGCTGCAGCATCGCGCCAGCTCGTAATTTTAGTGTTGAAAAATTGGCAAGATCGTTGCGAAAGATGCGCAGCGGATTTTGAAGGAGGTCCCATGAGGAAAATTGCCCTTGGAATGGCGGTGGCAGCCGCTGCGTTAGCCGCCCCTGCCGTGGCTCGGGATGGCCAAGGCTACTTCGGTGCCGACATCGGTTATACCGATCCGGAAGCCCACAAGATAAACAGCGAGGTCACCCCGGTGCTTCGCGAGAAGGAAAAGGACGGCTTCGAACTGGGCGCGTTCGTGGGCTTCGACGCCGGCAAGATCCGCACCGAGGCGGAGATCGCCTATCAGGAGTTCGACCCGAAGAGCATCACCAACGTCAGCAGCGGGGCGTCGATCAATGTTGGCGGCGAAACGCACCTGACGACGGCTATGGTCAATGCCCTGCTCGATCTGGGCGGAGAAGAGGGCGTCGGCCTTTCGGTCGGCATCGGCGCCGGTCGGGCCTTTCTCGACACGACTCAGTTCGACGCCTCCGGATCGACCCTTCTCGACGACAGCGACAGCGAGTGGGCCTACCAAGCCATCGCGCAGGCTCGCCTGCCGATAACGAGCTGGGGTGAAATCGGGCTGAAGTACAAGTATCTCAATACCGGAAGCTTCCACCTTCGTGGCCCTGACGGGGAGCGGCATTTCACAGAGCTCGCGACGAGCACCTTCCTGGTGAGCCTGATAGCCAACTTCGGCGGCGCGGCTCCGCCGCCACCGCCTCCGCCGCCACCCCCGCCACCGCCCCCACCGCCTCCGCCGCCACCCCCGCCGCCTCCGCCGGCGCCGGTGTGCAACAAGGGGCCGTACATCGTCTTCTTCGACTGGGATAAGTCAGACATCACGCCCGAAGCGGCGACGATCCTCGACAGCGCAGTCACCGCCTACGCCAACTGCGGCACCGTGCCGATCATGTTGGCCGGCCACACCGACCGGTCGGGCTCGGCGCAATACAACATGGGCCTGTCGCAGCGGCGCAATGCCAGCGTCACGGCCTATCTCACCAGCCACGGCATTGCCGACAGCGCGATCACCAGCCAGGCGTTCGGCGAAACTATGCCGCGCGTCCCGACGGCTGACGGGGTGCGTGAACTGCAGAACCGCCGTGTCGAGATCACTTACGGGCCCGGCTCGGGCTTCTGAGTGCTTTCAAAGCCGATTGAATCAAGGGGCCGGAGGAGCAATCCTCCGGCCCTTTCCCTATGGGCCGATCGGGGCGCCCGAGGCTCAGCCCCGCGGGTGTCGGGCGAGTTCTGTCATCGCGGGCAGGACGGGTGAAATGTCGTACCCCGCGGACGAGGCGGCCGAAGCAATCGTCTCGAGCGGCACGCCTTTCGCCGCTTCGGAAAGCGCCCACAAGAGTGTGGAGCGCGTCCCTGTACGGCAATAGGCGAGGGCTTTCCCATGAGTTCGTTGCAAGGCTTCGGCCATCGCACGCACCTGCGCCTCGCCAAAGTTTCCGGGACTGATCGGGATCTCGACATAGTCCATTCCCGCGTCCCGCGCGGCGGCCTCAATCGCCGGACCGGGTGTCTGGTCCTGGGCTTCGCCTTCCGGCCGGTTGTTGACGATCAGGGTTACGCCGAGCGACTGTGCGGTCTCGATGTCGGCGAGCGTCAACTGCGGGCTGGCGAGAACTCGGTCCGACAGAGTCCGGAAGTCGCTCACGGCTGGGTCTCCTGCTTCGCTTCGCGCCCACGTCGCTTCCGGGCCCGCATGTTGAGGAGCTCGACCGTGACCGAAAAGCCCATCGCGACGTAGATGTACCCCTTCGGGACGTGGAAACCCATACCGTCGGCCACCAGCACCAGCCCAATCATCACCAGGAAGGCCAAAGCCAGCATCACCAACGAGGGATTGCGCTCAATAAAGGTTGCCAACGGATCGGCCGCAAAGAGCATGATGACGACCGTGATCACCACTGCCGCGACCATGATCGGCACCTGATCGGTCATCCCGACCGCGGTCAGGATCGAGTCGATGGAAAAGACCAGGTCGAGGGCAATGATTTGCGCGATGGCTGCAGAAAGACCGATCTGCGCGAGCCCTTTGTCCTTGTCGAGCAATTCGCCGGTAGCGCCCTCCGGGTCCATGTTGTGGTGAATTTCCTTCGTCGCCTTCCAGAGCAGGAACAGTCCGCCGGCCAGGAGAATCAGGTCCCGCCCGGAAAAGGCCGTCTCGAAGCTCATCTCGCCGTGCGCGTCCGGCGCGCCTTGGAGGCCGAGGTCGACCAGAGGGGTGGTCAGCGTCACCAGCCAGCCGATCAGCATCAGCAGGCCAATGCGCATGATCAGAGCGAGCACCAGACCTATGCGGCGCGCGCGGGATTGCTGCGATTGGGGCAACTTGTTCGAGAGGATGGCAATGAACACCAGGTTGTCGATCCCGAGCACGACCTCGAGGACGACCAGGGTCAGCAATGCAAACCAGGCCGAAGGGTCAGCAACCAGCGATATCAGGTCCATAGCCGAGCTCTGCCGAAGTGCGGCGTCGCTGGCAAGCGAGTGAAAATCGAAACTGCGATGGCGGTGACGAGCCCGATGTTAAATCGTTCGCACAATGCTCATTTTACGCTATAAGCCCCACCGCAATAATGCGGGGGACTGCCTCCGTGTGCCGTTCGGCGTGCTTTCGTCCATGACGCCGGGCGCCGGATGAGGGCGAAGCGAAGGTACGTTCGTTAGATGGGTTACGATAGAGGTCGTCGCGGCCGGGGACGCGACAAGCGGGATGGGTTCGGCGAAGAGGGCTTCGATCCCTTTGGTGAAAGCGGACCGTCCCAATTCGGCGGCGGAGACCGCTTCGGGGGCGGGGACCGCTTTGGTGGCGGCGATCGATTTTCCGGGGGCGGTGACCGTGGCGGTGGCGGTGGATTCCGCGGCGGCGGCGCTGGCGGCGGTGCCCCCCGGGGTGGCGGTATGCCCGCCCAAGTCGTCGGCACCGGCCAGGGCAAGGTCAAATTCTTCAACGTCCAGAAGGGCTTCGGCTTCATCCAGCGCGACGAAGGTGGTGAGGACGTGTTCGTTCACATCAGCCAGGTCGAACGTGCGGGCCTCGAGGGTCTCGCCGAAGGCCAGGAGCTGCAGTTCAACCTGGTCGATCGCGGCGGCAAAGTCTCTGCGGCCGATCTGCAGGTTGTCGGGGACGTGATCGCAGTGCCGGCGAAGGCGCCGCAGCGCGAGCTGACGGGCGAGAAGGCCACCGGTACGGTCAAGTTCTTCAACACGATGAAGGGCTTCGGTTTCATCACGCGTGACGATGGCAAGGAAGATGCCTTCGTGCACATCAGTGCGGTCGAACGCTCGGGCCTTCAGGGCATCAACGAAGGCGACCGCTTCGAATTCGATCTCGAGGTCGACCGACGAGGGAAGTACTCGGCGGTCAACCTTGTGCCCGTTCAGGGCTGACACGCCTGCCAAGCGCCCGGTTGTTTGACCGGGCCGGCGCAAGTCCATAAACGGACGCAAATGGCGGCCCGCAAGGCCGCCATTTGTCGTTCCGCCGTGTCATCTGAATTCGAGGAAGCTTAGCAATGTCAATTACCCCGCTAATGCCCGTGTACCCCCGGTGCGGGGTGCGGCCGGTTCGTGGTGAGCACTGCCACCTGATCGACGAGGACGGCACGCGTTATCTCGATTTTGCCGCGGGTATCGCGGTCAATTTGCTGGGCCACTCGCACCCCGGACTGATCGGCGCGATCCAACGGCAGGCCGCCACGCTGATGCATGTCTCCAATCTCTACGGCAGTCCGCAAGGTGAAGCGCTGGCGCAACGCCTCGTGGACCTGACCTTCGCCGACACAGTGTTCTTCACCAATTCGGGGGCCGAGGCGGTCGAGTGCGCGATCAAGACCGCGCGTTCCTATCATCAGTCTGCCGGAAACGGCGAGAAGGTCGAGCTGATCACTTTCAACAACGCCTTCCACGGTCGGACCATGGCCACGATCAGCGCGTCCAATCAGGAGAAGATGCACAAGGGCTTCTCGCCGCTCCTGCCCGGCTTCAAGTATGTCGAGTTCAACGACCTCGAAGGTGTAAGGGCGGCGATGGGGCCGCAGACGGCTGGGTTCCTTGTCGAACCGATCCAGGGCGAGGGCGGAATTCGGACCGGGACCGAAGACTTCCTGCGCGGCTTGCGCCGGCTGGCGGATGAGAACGACCTGATGCTGGTGCTCGACGAGGTGCAATGCGGCATGGCCCGCACCGGCACGATGTTCTTCTACGAGCAGGTCGGGATCGAGCCGGACGTGATGGCCATCGCTAAGGGCATCGGCGGTGGTTTTCCGCTCGGTGCTTGCCTGGCGACGGAAAAGGCGGCGCGCGGGATGACTTTCGGCACGCACGGATCGACCTATGGCGGCAATCCGCTGGCGATGGCCGCCGGCATGGCCGTGCTAGACGCCGTGGCAAATGAGGAATTCCTGGCCGCCGTGCGCGAGAAGGGTGAACGCCTCCGTTCCCGGCTCGAACAGTTCATCGGCAATTACCCTGAACTGTTCGGGGAAGTGCGCGGCAAGGGGCTAATGCTCGGTTTGAAGATGAAGGTCGAACCGCGGCCGTTCATGCAGCATTTGCGCGATAACCATCGGCTGCTGACAGTTGCCGCAGGAGACCAGACGCTGCGCATCCTCCCGCCGCTGGTCATCGGCGAGGCCGAGATCGACGAATTCTTCGAAAAGCTGTCGGCGGGGGCCGCCGATTATGACGCGGAGACGTGAGATGATGATCCGGCACTTCCTCGACCTGTCGGGCGCCGGCGGGGAGGCGATAGCGGCGATGCTTTCAGACGCGATCGACCGTAAGGCCGCGCGTGCGACCTGGCCGAAAGGGGCTGCGGATGCCGACAGGCCCCTCGACGGCCATGTGCTGGGAATGATCTTCGAGAAGAGCTCGACCCGGACGCGCGTGAGTTTCGATATCGCCATTCGCCAACTGGGCGGCAGCTCGCTGGTGCTCGACTCGGCGAACACCCAGCTGGGGCGCGGCGAAACCGTCGCCGACACCGCGCGCGTACTCAGCCGGATGGTCGACGCGATCATGATCCGGACCGACGACCACGCGAAGGTCGAGGAAATGGCGCGCTATGCCTGGGTGCCGGTGATAAATGGCCTGACGGACCTGTCGCACCCGTGCCAGATCGTGGCCGATCTGTTGACCATCGTCGAGCACGGCAAAGCCTTACCGGGTCTGGAGGTCGCCTGGCTCGGCGATGGCAACAACGTCCTTTACTCGATCCTCGAGGCGGCCAGCTTGATGAAATTCAACGTCCGCGTCGGAACTCCGCAAGGATACGAGCCCGATTCCAACATTGTCGCCGTTGCCCGAGCCAACGGCGCGCAGGTCACCCTGACCAACGATGCGGCGGAAGCCGTGGCTGGGGCCGATATCGTTATAACCGATACCTGGGTGTCGATGGGCCAGGACCACACGCACAACAAGCTCGCGGCGATGGCGCCGTTCCAGGTCAACGATTCGCTGATGAGCGGCGCGCGGGGCGATGCCAAGTTCCTCCACTGCCTGCCGGCGCACGTCGGCGAAGAAGTCAGCGAAAGCGTGTTCGAGGGCCCGCAGTCGGTCGTCTTCGACGAGGCGGAGAATCGCATCCATGCGCAGAAGTCGGTCCTGCTGTGGTGCTTTGGCAAGCTCTGAACGCTTGCCTTCAAACCCGGTGCCGGGTCACCATATGGCCTGACGATGAGCAAGGAAATCGACAGCGGATCCGAAACCGGCTTCGACCGCCTGCTGCAGTTTACCCTGCCTGCCCGGAACGCGCGCGGCCGCGTGGTACGGCTTGGGCCAGCGCTCGAAGACATTCTCGCCGCGCATCCCTATCCGCCCGCCCTGAAGCACCTGTTGAGCGAAGCCCTGGTGCTGACCGCGTTGATGGGCGCCCTACTCAAGCACGGCGGTAGCCAGCTGACACTGCAGGCGCAGGCGAACGACGGCATCGTCAGCTTGCTGGTCTGCGACTATCGGGACGGAGAATTGCGCGGCTATGCCCGGCATGACGACGAGCGCTTCGAACAACTGGGCGCCTATCCGTCGCTGAGCGAACTCTTCGGCGGTGGCTACCTGGCGATCACTTTCGACCTCGCCGCCAGCGGGGAGCGCTATCAGGGCATCGTGCCGCTGGAGGGCAGCTCGCTGTCCCACGCGGTCGAGCAATACTTCGCGCAAAGCGAACAAGTGCCGACCCTGATCCGCACCGGCGTTCGAGGCGGCCTTGGCGGGATCATCGGCGCGGGGATGCTGGTTCAGCACCTGGCAGACGTCGAGGAGGGCCGCGAGCGACTTGAGGCAAGGGCCGATCACCCCGAATGGGAGCATGTCGCCACGCTCGCCGCCAGTCTGACCGAGGAGGAGCTGGTCGATCCCGAACTGAGTCTGGAGACGCTCGTCTGGCGGCTGTTCAACGAGGAGCGCGAGGTGCGCGTCCTGCACGGGGATCCGATCGTCCGCGGCTGCCGCTGCTCCGTGGTCCATTTCGAGGAAGTCCTGGCCCGGTTCCCGAAGGAGGACCGCACGGACATGCGCGACGAAAACGGGATCATCCGCGTCGATTGCGCCTTCTGCTCGCGCGAATTCCTGATCGAGGATTGATCCGGCTTGCAGCCATTGCGGGTCGGACCTAGCGCTGCGCGATGGCCGGCAAGAACATAGCCAAGGAAGGGCGCAGCGCTGTCGTGCTGCTGTCGGGCGGCCTCGATTCCATGGTTACAGCCGGGTTGGCGCGCGAACAAGGTTATGAGCTTTACGCCCTGACGATCGATTACAACCAGCGCCATCGGCGTGAGCTTGTCTCAGCCGCGAGAATCGCTTCGGATCTCGGCGTGAGCCGGCACATCGTCCTACCGCTGGATCTGCGCGCTTTCGGAGGTTCGGCCCTAACCGATGCCATCGACGTGCCGAAGGGCGGCGTCGAGGACGGCATTCCCGTCACCTACGTTCCCGCTCGGAACCTGGTATTCCTCTCGCTGACCCTGGCCTGGGCTGAAGCCGTCGGGGCGCGCGACGTGTTCATCGGCGTCAATGCGCTCGATTACTCGGGCTACCCCGATTGCCGGCCCGAATTCATCGCCAGCTTTGCCGAGACCGCGCGTCTGGCGACGAAGGCGGGTGTCGAAGATGGGCCGTTCAGCATCCACGCTCCGCTACAGCACATGGGCAAGGCGGCGATCGCGGCTGAGGCTGCGCGTCTCGGTCTCGACGCGGCGATGAGCTGGTCGTGCTACGATCCCACGCCTGAGGGCCTGGCTTGCGGCTTGTGCGACAGTTGCCGGCTGCGGCTAAAGGGTTTCGCGGACGCCGGGCTGCGCGATCCGCTGGCTTACGCGAAGCAGTGAATCGGCTCAGCTCGCCGGCAGAATCCCGGCGTCGACCAGCGCCGCCATCAGATCGGCAATAGCCGTTCGGGCTTCCGCATCGACCACGGCTCCGCCGCTCGCCGCCGAGGGTGCAGCTGGCCTCCGCCAGCCACCGTGAAAGAGCAGAAGTTGCCCGGTCGAACGGTCGAATAGCCGCATGCCGTCGTTGGGGGTTGTGAATAGCCAGTTGCCAGACTGCCGCGAGGCGATCTTGCCGTCCTCTCCCAGCCAATCACCGGTTGCGCCGGTCGCGACGAGCCAGGTTTCGCCCTCGGCGGGTGCGGCCGGCGGGTCCGCCGTCTCGCCCTCGCACGTGGCATGGAGCAAGGCGTCGATCAGCGCGTGCGCCTCGTTGACGTAAAATTCCTTTTGCGACTGCCCGGCAGGCGTGGCTCTGCTGCGGGCCGCGCAGGCTTTCCGGCTCGTTCGCGCCATAGAGCAGCGCGAGCGCACCGTTGGGGAACGTCACCTTGCGCAGGCTCGGTTCGAACAGCGGACGGCTCCACGGCGGGCAGCACGCCAGCAGCCCGGATTCGCCTTCGACCATCACGCTGCGCGCTTCGCCCAGCGTCGCCCCGACCAGCGCAATCCGCGCGTCCGGGTCGCTCTCTGCCACCGAGCGGACCCACTCGGCCCCGGCGCGGGTCTTGCCGAAGCCGCGCCCGGCCATGATCAGCCAGGTGCGCCACTCGCCCGGCGGAGGCAGCTGGCCCTCGTGTGCGGTGGTACTGAACGTGTAGTTGTACTCGTTGCGCTGGACTTGCTTTAGACCCCTGGTGAACCAGGTCAGGTCGCGCGGCTCAATCTCGAGCTCCCACGGATCGTCAGCCGTCTCCATCGGTGGCCTCGGTGTGCATGCCTTCGCGGCGGGCGATCACGCGCTCGCGCAGCGCTTCCATGCGCTTCTCGATCGAGGCGCGGACCTCGGTCGCGCTGACGTTGGCCCGGCCAGCCCTTTCCCGGGAGACCGCCTCGCGGTGGACCATCAGCAGGCGATAGGCGGTGGCGTTGTCGAACGTGCGGACACCGGCCCTGGCGCCGGCGGCACGCTTGATCTCGCCTTCGCGAAGGCGGAACAGCAGCTCCATCTCGAGGTTGTCGTAACCCTCGGCGAGCGCGGACTGCCATGCTTTGGCGAAGGCGCGGTTCTTGCGCCGCGTCTCATAGACGGTACCGGTCGAGATATCGGCGGCCTTGGCGGCGCGCGCGACGTTCGAGGTCTCGGCCAGCGCGGCGAGGAACGGGCGCTTCCAGTCGGGCGTGGCGCACGGCTGGGCGGTTTTCGGTTTGGTCATGATGCCTCCGGAAATGCGGAACGAGGCGGCTACGAAAAAGGGCGGCCCGTCAGGACCGCCCTTTGCGAATCACACCATCGCGATGTTCCCTATTTGTGCCAGATGAGCGTGACGATGTCAAGCGCAAAGTGCCAAATAGGTTATATGCCTGGGAATATGGACGTGCGATCGGTCCATCCCAACCGTACGGGCACTGTTCGAAGCTCAGCGGCCCTGAAGCTTTCGCAACGCCTCTTTGCGATCCTCCGCGCGCCAGCCGTTGCGGTCGGCCTCGTCGATCGCCGCGAGGAGGTCGCCGAAGCACGGCGCCTCATCGATCGGGAACACCCGCTTGAGCGCGGATCCGTAGGTATCCAGATTGCCTTGAGTGAGGAGCGCGACCGCCACGATCTTCTCATTCGACATTGCGGCGGCTCCTTTCCGACCCACCCCA
>Ga0070662_100001207_pt1 | contig 15883 bp, 13 predicted proteins | sample KBSC53metaG_FD_65648 | JGI IMG/M metagenome (GOLD analysis project Ga0070662, IMG submission 65648) | Corn rhizosphere microbial communities from Kellogg Biological Station, Michigan, USA - KBS C5-3 metaG | ecosystem: Host-associated > Plants > Roots > Rhizosphere > Soil ...
TCCGACCAGCTCAACCACGCGTCGATCATCGACGGCATCAGGCTCTGCAAGGCGCGGCGGCTTCGCTACGCGAACGGCGACATGGACGAGCTCGAGGCGCGCCTCCAGGAGTCGTCCGACGCACGGTTCCGGCTGATCGCCACCGACGGCGTCTTCTCGATGGACGGCTACGCCGCCAAGCTGGACGAGATCTGCGACCTGGCCGAGCGCCACGACGCGCTCGTGCTCGTCGACGACTCGCACGCGGTCGGCTTCGTCGGGCCTGAGGGGCGTGGGACCCACGCGCAGTTCGACGTCGTCCAGCGGGTCGACATCCTCACCGGGACGCTCGGCAAGGCGGTCGGCGGCGCGAGCGGGGGGTACGTGTCCGGCCGGCAGGAGGTCGTGGACATCCTGCGCCAGCGCGCCCGGCCGTATCTCTTCTCGAACAGCGTCGCCCCCGTCGTCGTCGGCGCGAGCCTCCGCGCTCTCGGCTTGATCGAGCGCTCCGACGACCTCCGCGACCGCCTCTGGGCCAACACGCGCTCGTTCCGCGCGCAGATGACGGAGCTCGGGTTCGACGTGCTCCCCGGCGACCACCCGATCGTGCCGGTGATGATCGGCGACGCCTCCGAGGCGGCGCGGTTCTCCCAGGCGCTCGTCGCGAACGGCGTCTTCGCCGTCGCGTTCTCCTATCCGGTCGTGCCGCTCGGCACGGCCCGCATCCGCACGCAGATGTCCGCGGCCCACACGGATGCGGACGTCGACATCGCCCTGAAGGCCTTCGTCGCCGCGCGGGATGCGACATCCGCTTGACGACGTGCCCTACGTGACGCTCGACGACGTGACGTAGCGGCGGGTGTGGACGTCGGCGTCGGCGAAGAGCTGCGAGTCGCTCCGGCGCTCCCACAAGGCGACCTCCACGCAGGAGACGAGGCTCACGATCCCCATGCCGGCCAGGATTCCCGCGAGCACCGCGGTGAGGATCGGCTCGAAGACGAGCGAGACCGCCGCGAGAACCGCAACGCCGACGGTGCTCGGCAGCATTCCGTCGGCGATCGCGCGCGCCAGCGACGCTCGGCGGACGTCGTTCGGCAGCGGATCGGCCTTCGGCGTGCCGAGGAGCAGCCACCGCCGGTCGGTGACGAGTGCGAGCGCGCAGATCCCCGCTCCGAGCGCGAGACCCACGCCCGCCGCCGCAGGATCGGCGCCCGCGGCGATCGACCCGGCGAAGGCGACGGCCGCCAGGCCTAGACGGACCGCGGACAGGGCGAGCCGCTGGTGCGTCACCCGGTACACCGCCGCCTGCACGCGCGATGTCTAACAGGCGGAGGTGTCAAGCAGCGCGCGTCCGCCGGGCGGCCTCGCGCGCCTGGCGCTCGTACGGGCTCCGGTCGTAGCCCGTTCGGAGGTAGCTCAGGGGCATCGCGAGCGGGCGGTGCTGCATCTGCCAGACGTGACAGAGCTCGTGCGTGATCAGGTCGTCGCCGACGTTGGCACGGCGAAGGAAGATCACGAAGTGCGTCGCGAAGCCGTCGTAGCGGCGCCACGGGCGGAGCCGGAAGAGCCACGGCGTGACGACGATCCGCACGCCGCGGAGCCGCACCGGGCGGGGCCACCAGTCGAGCCGATCGAGTCGCCCCTTGGCGCGGGCGAGCCGCGGGTCACTCGGTGGCACTAGCCCTTCGGGAAGGGCTGCAGCTGGAGGAGCGCGTCGCGGCCCCCGATCAGCTGGTAGACGCCGTAGTAGAGATTCGAGCGCGTCAGCTGGTCGACGCGGCGCGCCACGTCCGCAGGCATGAGGCCGGGCTCGATCCTCCGCTCGGCGCCGGGGAGAGTCCGGCTGAGGGGTTGCGTCAGGAGCCCGGGGTTCTGGTTCTCGAGCACGTTGCGTCGGTACATCAGGACGACGGCATCGACGCCCTGAGGCGGCGGGATCGGACCGAGGAAGACGGTGACGTTGTCGACACTCGGGTCGAACTTCAGCGTCCGGAGCGCGAGCTCGAGGCCCATCCGCCGCACGAGGATCCCGCGATCGGTCGACGCCGTCCCCGGGATCGCGCAGCTCTGGCCGGCACCGCAGAGCGAGTACTGGATCGCGTCATCGGGCTGGACCAGGAGCGAGTCCTTGTCCTTGAACCCGTCACCGGGGCGGATGACCTGGAAGCGGACACGCAGGTACCCGAGGTTTCCGTCCTGGAGCGTGTTGCGGCTTGCGACGACGTTGACGAGCTCGTCGCCGTTCGGGAGCCGGTAGTTGCGCTGGACCTGGTCGGCGATCTGCATGGCACCGAGCTCGCCGGGCTCCGACACGGGGAGCTGCGCCGTACCGGTTGGGACGGCTTCGGACGGAGCCGGGTCGCGCAGCGCCTCGACGATGAGCGCGCCGACCGCGACACCCGTGATGAGTGCCAGCACCACGTAGATGACGGCGAAGCGCCGGCTGTAGCTCGATCGGCGCGCCCGATCCTTGCGGCTGGCCTTCTGACTGTCCGCGCCGCGGGCAGTCTCGGCGTCGACGACTCGTTCCTGCGACGCGACGTCGCTCATGTGGGGTCACCGTTCGAAACGGGCACTGTCGGCGGCGCAGGGACAACAGGCGCCGTCCCCGGGCCACCGCGGCCGATCGCGGCCGAGAACTCGAGGGGCGGCCACGCAGACTCGTCCCCGTAGTCGATCTCTGGGATCCTGATGCCCTGCGAGTTGAGCAGGTCGAGCAGCTCGTCGCCCATGATCTCGCGCTTGTCCTCCAGCGCGTCCGCGATCCGCTCGATTGCACCCCGATTCAGAATCGCGAGGTTGTGGGCGGTGACGTAGGCCTGTCCGATGACCTGCGCGGCGACGGTTCGCTTCCCGGGATCGCCGAGCACGCCGGCGATCGGATCTGCGTCGAAGGGGCCTCCGCCCCCGGAGCGGCTCATGATCTGAAGCCCGATCTTCTCGAACCGGTCGAGGACGCGCCTGTGCGCCTCCTCCGCCGTCTCGTCGTCGCGGGGCGTCACGGTGAAGGGCTGCGGGCCCATTGCCGCCCGGCCGACCATCATCGCCGAGCGCGCGGTGACACCTGCGACGTCGCCGCCGACACCGTTCGAGTTCTCGCCGTAGACCACGCGCTCCGCCGCCATCGCGCCGAGCCCCCAGATGATGTCCTGGAACATCTCGTGCTGGAACGAGAAGAGACGCTCCTCCTTCTCGATCATCCAATGGTGACCGCCGACTCCCTGGTCGCCGCGCTTCTTGATCGTCAGACGGGTCGACTCGCGGCTGGTCATGTAGACGTGGCCCGCCACTGCGTGGCCCGCCTCGTGAATCGCGACGGCGCGCCGCTCGTGGGGGACGTACTCGGACCCGATCGCGGTGCCTGCGTCGAGGGTCGTCACCGCCTCGACGAGATCGTCCCACGCGAACGCCGTCCGGCCGGTGTGGTGCGCGATGGTCAACGCCATCGAGGTCGCCTGCTCGATCATGGCCGGCGAGTATCCGCTCATGATCCGCGCGATCTCGTCGCGCCGATTGGGCAAGTCGAGCTCCGGGTCGTGGGACACCTTCCCGATGTACAGCTCGAGGATGTCGAGCCGATCGTCCTTGGTCGGTGTCCGGAACCAGACGTGGCGGCCCATGCGTCCAGGCCGGATGAGCGCGGGATCGAGGCGGTCGATGGGCACGTTTGTCGCGCCGATGAAGTAGATCTGGTCATTCCGCGGCCGTGCGGCCGGCAGGCGCAGTCTCGCGCTGCCGATCCGGCGCGGGATGATGAAGCTCGCGTCGAGCATCGTGTTCAGCTTGCTCGTGAACGTGCGCCGCATCCACGGCGGGTTGTCGATTCCGTCCATGACGACGAGGAGCTGGTTGAGGGCGAGCCCACCGCCCATTCCACCCATCGCGCCGGGGAACATGAAGTTGTAGAACTGGCCGAGCCGTGCGTACATGCCGCTCGGCACACCGTAGGAAACCGGGGCGCGCTGCTCGAACAGGCGGTCGCGCCACGCCCTCGTCTCGACGATCAGGTCGCCGGAGGGGTCGCGGGAGCCCCAAGGGCCGTAGAAGAGGAAGTCCTCGACGTTGGCGCCGTTCGTCAGCGGGATGAACCCCTGGGCCCCCGTGCCGAGCGACTGCCGTCGCATGCCGACGGCATCGATCTCGTCGATGAACACGATGCACTGTCCGCCCCACTTGCGGGCGAGCTTCTTGGCCCGGCGTGCGAGGAGCCGGACGATGATCGCGTCGATCCCGATGAAGGTGGCGGCGAAGCCCGAGCCCGGCATCGAGATGAACGGCGAGTTGAAGCCCGTCGCGATCGCCTTGGCGAGCATGGTCTTGCCCGTACCCGGCGAGCCGAAGAGCAGCAGTCCCCGCTCGCGCTTGCCGCCGGCGCGCTCGAACTGCTCTCCCGACTGCCAGATGTCGACGACGCGCCGCACCTCTTCCTTCGCCTCGACCTGTCCGCGGACGTCCTCGAGCTTGACTCCCCATTCCGCGTCGCCCGGCTCGAACGACTGCATCTGCGACATGTTCATGAGGAGAAGCGGGCCGAACATGATCGCGAAGTTGGCGAAGAACAGGAAGAAGACGAAGACGGCCTGGATCCAGAGCGTGGGTGAGCTGAGGATGGTGCCGATCCCGTCGAAGATGAACCCGACGCTGTCGAGCCACGAGCCGCCGCGGAAGATCCAGACGATCGTGACGACCGTGATGAAGAGGACCGCGACCTTGAACCAGAACCGCCAGAACCAGGCCCGGCGGCGCCCGACGACGTCCTCCTCGCGGAGGGTCTGGCTCTCCAGCCCGAACAGGCTGGGCCACGGGATCAGTCGACGGAAGAGAAGGTCGGCGAAGCCGCGGAAGACGATGACGACCGCCAGCGTGGCGAGCAGGGCCTGCCACCAGTTCCAGTTGTTCTGGTACGTGAACCAGACGAACAACGCGGGCGCAGTCAGGACGGCCACGACGGTGGCCGCACGCGTCAGCTTCCGCCAGCTCTTCGCGAGCTCCAGCGAGGCATCTCCCTGCGCGCGGGTGCCCGGAAGAGGCGCATCGATCGTCGCCATCGGCTCAGTGTACGCAGGTGCCCAAAGGGGCAGATGTTGGCGGACCGTTAAGCACCCGCGGGGTTCGCCCTTGCCGGCGGGGCCTCGAAGGAACGCTGCTAGCGTCGGCCGCATGACAACACAGGCGACGCTCCACACCAGCGAAGGGCCCGTCGAGCTCGAGCTCTATCCCGGCGAGGCCCCCAAGACGGTCGAGAACTTCACCAAGCTCGCGGCCGACGGCTACTACGACGGGCTCTCCTTCCACCGCGTGATCCCCGACTTCATGATCCAGGGCGGCTGCCCGACGGGCGACGGCACCGGCGGGCCGGGCTACACGTTCGAGGACGAGTTCAACGAGCACAAGATCGCCCGCGGCGCGCTCGCGATGGCGAACGCGGGGCCGAACACGAACGGCTCGCAGTTCTTCATCGTCACGGCCGACGCGTGCCCCTGGCTCGACGGCAAGCACACCGTGTTCGGTCGCGTCACGTCCGGACAGGACGTCGTCGACCGCATCTCGCTCGTCGACCGCGATCCGGGAGACCGTCCGCGGACGCCGATCACGATCGATCGCGTCGAGTTGAGCTGACGCTCCGCGCGCTGCGGCACACAGGTCGCGATCCGGCGTCGTAACATGGTTCGCGCGACGGCCGAAGACGAGGAGGTCGACGATGGCCGAGGTGGCGCTGGATGGTGTGAGCAAGGTCTTCGAAGACGGGACGCGCGCCGTCGACGGCATGAACCTCGAGATCGAGGACGGCGAGTTCATGGTCCTCGTCGGACCGTCCGGCTGTGGCAAGACGACCGCGCTGCGGATGGTCGCCGGGCTCGAGGAGATCACCGAGGGCACGCTCCGGATCGGCGACCGCATCGTCAACGACCTGACCCCGCGCGAGCGCGACATCGCGATGGTCTTCCAGAGCTACGCGCTCTACCCGCACCTCTCGGTCTACGACAACATCGCGTTCAGCCTGAAGCTGCACAAGGTGGCGAAGGAGGAGATCGACAAGCGGGTGCGCGACGCGGCGCGCATCCTCGATCTCGAGCCGTACCTCAAGCGCAAGCCGAAGGCGCTCTCGGGCGGCCAGCGGCAGCGCGTTGCGATGGGCCGGGCGATCGTGCGCCAGCCGTCCGCGTTCCTCATGGACGAGCCGCTCTCGAACCTCGACGCCAAGCTGCGCGTCCAGATGCGGGCCGAGATCAGCGAGCTGCAAAGGGATCTCGGGGTGACGACGCTCTACGTCACGCACGACCAGGTCGAGGCGATGACGATGGGCGACCGAGTCGCCGTGATGCGCAAGGGCGAGTTGCAGCAGGCGGCAGAGCCGCAGGAGCTCTACGACCATCCGGTCAACCTCTTCGTCGCCGGCTTCATCGGCAGCCCCGCGATGAACCTGCTCGAGGCCACGCTGCACCGCGACGACGGGGCGATGAAGGTGGTGGCAGGCTCGCAGGAGATCGCGCTCAGCCGTGAGACGCTCGACCAACGGCCGGAGCTCCAGGCCTACGACGGCCGGGAAGTCGTGCTCGGCATCCGGCCGGAGGATCTGGAGGATCGCAAGCTCGCCGGCGAGACGGCGCACGGCGGGATGCTCGAGGGCAAGGTGACGCTGCGCGAGGCGCTCGGCTCCGAGATCATGGTGCACTTCTCGGTCGACGCGTCTCCCGCATTCACCGCGGACGTGAAGGAGCTCGCGGAGGACGTCGGCGACGCCGAACGAGCGGAAGCGCACGCCCGGAAGGACTCGGCGATCCTCGTCGGCCGTTTCGGGGCCCGTTCGCGGGTGAAGTCGGGCGAGCAGGTCGAGGTCGCGGTCGACACCCGCCAGCTGCACTTCTTCGACGTCGACACCGGCCTCGGCATCTACGGCGACGCCTGAGTCGCCGTCGGACGGATCAGCCCTTCACGGCGCCGGCGGTGAGACCTGCCAGGATGAAGCGCTGGAAGACGAGCACGAGCGCGACGAGCGGAACGGTGATGATGATCGTCGCCGCCATGATCGTCCCCCAGGGTTGCTGGAACGCGCTGCCCGATTCGCCGACGAACGACGTGATCGCGATCGGGACGGTGTACTTGTCCGGGTCCTGGATGAACGAGAGGGCGAAGAGGTACTCGTTCCAGGCCGCGATGAACGCGAGCAACCCGGTGGTGACGAGACCCGGGAGGAGCAGCGGCAGGAGCACCTTGTAGAAGACCTGGAACGGCGTTGCGCCGTCGACGTACGCGGCCTCCTCGAGATCCCCGGGCAGCGCCTCCATGAAGCTCGTGAGCACCCAGATCGTGAACGGCAGCGTGAAGATCAGGTAGGTGAAGAGGAGCGCCCACAGCGTGTCGTAGATCTTCGGGAACTCGATGAACCCGATGCCGAAGCCGCTGATCATCGTGTAGAGCGCGCCGAGGATCGCGATCGACGGGAACATCGTCATCGAGAGCATCAGGTACATCACGAGCGAGCGGCCGCGGAACCGGAAGCGGCCGAGCGCGAAGGCCGCGAGCGAGCCGATCGCGAGCGAGAGCAGCGTCACGCCACCTGCGACGAGCGCGGAGTTGAGCAGCGCCTTGCGGAAGAACTCGGCCTGAAAGGCCGACTTGAAGTTGTCGAGCGTCGGATTGCTCGGGATGTACTGGAGCGGGCTCGAGAAGAGGTCGCCCTCCGGCGTGAACGCGCACCGTAGCGCCCAGGCGAACGGGAACAACGCGTAGACGAAGACGATGATCACGAGCAGGTAGAACGGCACCCGCTTGACGTTTCGCCCGAGCGGGCTGTGCCAGAAGACGCGGCTCCGGCTGACCGGGCGGACGACGGGTTCTGCCGCCTCGCTGGCGGTGCTCATCGCGTCACCACCCGCTGGAAGCTCAGGTAGATGACGACGAACAGCGCGATGACGAGGAAGATCGCCATGCTGATCGCGGCGCCATAGCCGACATAGCCGTCGCTGACGATCGTGCTCTGCGCGTAGATCGCCATCGACTGCGTGCCGAGCCGGTTGCCGAAGAACACGTAGAACACGTCGAACACGCGCAGCGCGTCGAGCGTGCGGAAGATGAGCGTGACGAAGATCGCCGGCCAGAGCAGCGGCAGCGTGATCTTCCAGAACTGCTGCAGCGGGTTCGCGCCGTCGACCTCGGAGGCCTCGTAGAGGTCGTTGGGGATGACCTGGAGCCCGGCGAGCAGGAGCAGTGCGACGAACGGCGTCGTCTTCCAGATATCGACGGCGCAGACGGCCGCGAGCGCGGTGCTCGGGTCGGCGATCCACGCGTGGGGTTGCGCGAGGATGCCCAGTCGCACGCCGGCGTCGCTGATGACGCCGTTCGACTGGAGCATCGACTTCCACATCTGCGCGGCGACGACGGTGGGGATCGCCCACGGGACGAGCATCACCGCGCGCATGACGCCGCGGCCCTTGAAGCTCGAGTTGACGATGAGCGCGATCACGAGCCCGAGCACGAACTCGAACGAGACAGTGATCACCGTGAACTTGAGCGTCGTCCAGATCGAGTCCCGGAAGATCGTGTCGTTCCAGAGGTCCTTGTAGTTCTCGAGCCCGATCCAGCTCACGGGGTTGAGCGCGAGGAACTCCTCGTCGGTGAAGCTCTGGAAGATCGTCTTGCCGAGCGGATAGAGCGCGACGAACGCGACGACCGCGAGGGACGGCACGAGCAAGAACCAGGCGAGCCGGGTCTGCCTGCGCTTGAGCTTCGTCGACTTGCGCCGGCGTGGGGGAGCGGGTACTGGGGGCGCGACGGTCGACATCTGGATGGTGGGGGAGGATGGCAGATGCCATCCTCCCCCGGCAACGGGTACCGCCGAGTTAGCGGAGGATCCGGTCGAGCTTCGACTGGATCGACGGCAGCACGCTCGACGCGGGCCGACCGTTCAGGATCTGGTTGATGCCCTGGTAGATCGCCTTGGAGCCCTCGTTGTAGTGCGTCTTGAGGGAGTTCGCCGGACGCGTGACGCGCATGACGGATGCGATCTCCGGCTTCAGGTACGGATTCGCCTTCACGACGGCCTTGTCCCGCGCGACCGCGGGGATCGTGGGCACGTTCGTGTTGGTGATGGCGTTGAACTTCTGCACCGGCGCGCTCGTCATGTAGCGGACGAACTCGATCGACGCGTCGACGTGCTTCGAGTACTTGTTCACCGCGAGCTGCCAGCCGCCCACCGTGCCGACCGACTTCCCGGATGCGTGCGGCAGCACCGTGACGCTGAACTTGCCGACGATCTTCGAGGACTTGGGGTCCTGACCGATCGAGTACGCATACGGCCAGTTGCGCATGAACGCCGCGTTGCCGCCGACGAACGCCGTGTGCGCCTCGCCCTCCTGGTACGTCGTCACGTCGCGCGGCGTGACCTTCCCGATCTGGGCAGCGAACTGATCGAGGATCCTGGCGCCCTTCGGGTTGTCGATCGTCACCTTCCCGTTGTCGATGAACCCGCCGGCACCGGCCGACTGGTACCACTCGAGCGCGTCGCACGTCAGCCCCTCGTACGAGTTGCCCTGGAAGACGAAGCCGTAGAACTGGTCGTTCGTGGCCTGCTCGCCGTCCTGGATCTTCTTCGCCATGGCGAAGAGCTGCGTCCAGGTCTTGGGCGGAGCCGTGTAGCCGTACTTCTTCAGGAGATCCGTGCGGTAGTAGAGGATCCCGAAGTCACCGAACCACGGCATCGCGACGAGCTTTCCGTCGATCGTGTCGTTCTGGACGATCCCCTGCGCGTGCTGCTTCGACGCCTGGCCGAGCTTCGGCTTCAGGTCGACGAGGTAGGGCGCGAAGGCGCCGGGCCACACGACGTCGATCATCGCGACGTCGAACGACGACGACTTCGACGAGAAGACGCGCGCCAGCTGCGAGTACGAGGCGTCGGACGCGGCCGGGTGCGGGACGACCTTCACCTTGATGCCGGTGTCCTTCGTGAACTGCTTCGCGAGCGCGAGGTCACGGTTGTGGCTCCCGCCGACGGAGTCGCCGATGAACGTGATCGACTGCCCGCCGTACTTCGCCTTGAGCGCTTTCGCACCCGGCACCTTCGGTGCGGGGTAGGCCTTCGCGGCGGACGTTGCCGACGAGGCCTTCGCGGACGACCCCGCGGTCCCGGCGGATGCGACGTTCATCGACAGCGCGACGGCGACGAGCAAAGCTGCCGTCGCGAGGACGACGATGCGGATCTTCATATCTCCTGTCCTTTCTCCGGGCGCGGCAGGCGCGCTCGGCACCGGAGTGAGCGTTGTGGACGATGCGGTCTGGCCGGGCGGGAGACGATCATCGCCGCCGGCACTTCTGCAGACCACCCCAATGCCACCACGCCAATCTATCCCACCGGCGGCCACCGGACGCAAGCGCGCCCCGATCTCACCTCCGGCGGCGGGACCCCTCTGACGCGCCCGTGCCGGGCCGGAACTACGCTCCTCTCATGGAGCTTGCCGGAAAGACCGCCGTGGTCACGGGCGCGTCGTCGGGGATCGGCGCTGCGACCGTGCGGCAGCTGCGCGCGGCAGGGGTGCGCGTGGCGGGCGGCGCGCGCCGGGTCGAGCGGGTCGACGCGGACGTCGCGCTCGAGCTCGACGTCACCGACGAGGCAGCGAGCCGGGCGTTCGTCGACGCGGCAGTCGAGGCGCTCGGCGGGATCGACATCCTGTTCAACAATGCGGGCCTCGCCCTGGGTCGCGCTCCGTTCTCCGAGTCGAGGCCGGAGGACGAGGCGACGGTCATCCACACGAACGTCGACGGCGTCCTGCGCATCACGCGCCTCTGCCTGCCGCACGTGCGGGACGGGGGACACATCCTCTTCATGGGGTCCGTCGCCGGCCGCCAGGCGTACCCGCACGGCGCCTCGTACATCGCGTCGAAGTTCGCGGTGCGGGGCTTTTCCTACGCGTTGCGCGAGGATCTGCTCGGCCGCCCGATCCGGGTCACGACGGTCGACGCGGGGCTCGTGGAGACGGAGTTCTCCGTCGTCCGCTTCTACGGCGACCAGGACAAGGCTGATGCGGTCTACGACGGGCTCGACCCCGTCACGCCGGAGGAAGTCGCTGAATGCGTGCTCTTCGCGCTGACGCGGCCGTTGCACGTCAACCTCGACGAGATCGTGATCAAGGCGCTCGCGCAGTCGAGCGGGGCACGCGTGGTCCGCCGGGAGGCATAGCCGCCGCGTGTCGCTGACGATCCTCGAGGGCTCGACGTTCTGCATCTGCGACGAGCTCGGCGACGTGCGGGGCGGCCTCGGGGGCCTCTACGCGCACGACACGCGCTTTCTCTCGACCCTGACGCTCACCATCAACGGCGAGCGGCCGCTCCTGCTCTCGTCGGGCAGGGTCGAGTACTTCTCGGCTGCCTTCTACTCCCGCAATCCCCTGGCCGGCGGGCTGGACCAGGACGCCCTCTCGATCGCGCGACACCGCTTCGTCGGCGACGGCCTCCAGGACCATGTGGTCATCCGCAACGAGACGCGCGCCCGGCTCAGCTTCACCGTCGAGCTGGGCTTCGGGACGGACTTCGCGGACATCATCAGCGTCAAGCAGCACGACTTCGCGCTCGGTGACCCGCTGCACGCCCCGGAGCTGCCGCCTCTCGCAGCGGCGCGCTTCGACGAGCGCGCAGGCCGGGTGGTGCTCGAGGAGGGAGACGGACGGAGCGGTCGGACGCAGGTCGTGCTGTCACGCACCGCGAGCGGCCGCGGCGGGGTCGTTCGCTTCCCGGTGGCACTCGCGCCCCACGGGTCGTGGGACGTGCGGATCGACGTCGCCGTCTCGCTCGACGGCGAGGTGGAGCACCCCGAGCAGGTCGAGCGCCGGTTCGGCACCGAGCGGGCGCGCGTCCGGGAGTCTCTCGACACCTGGTCGATGCGGCTGCCACGCCTCTCGACCACGTCGGACGATCTCCGTCACGCCTTCGGTCAGTCCGTCGCCGACCTGGCCGCCCTCCGGCTTCGGGCCGGCGAGGGGCCTGGCCACCTGCCCGCCGCGGGGATGCCCTGGTTCATGACCGTGTTCGGCCGCGACACCATCATCACGAGCCTCCAGACCATGCTGCTCGGGCCCGAGCTCGCGGTCAGCGCGCTCGAGACGCTGGCGTCACTCCAGGCGACTACGGACGATCCCACGATCGACGCCGAGCCGGGGAAGATCCTCCACGAGCTTCGCGCCGGACGTGCGGCGGAGAAGTGGTTCGCGCGCTACTACGGGACGGTCGACGCGACGCCGCTGTACCTCGTGCTCCTCTCGGAGGTCTGGCGCTGGACGGGCGACCGTGAGCTCGCGCTGCGGCTTCGCGCGCCCGCGCTGGCGGCCCTTGCCTGGATCGACGACTACGGCGACCGCGACGGCGACGGCTTCGTCGAGTACCAGCGGCGTTCCAACGGCCTCGAGAACCAGTCGTGGAAGGACTCGGGGGACTCTCAGCGCTTCCGCGACGGCCGATTCGCCGAGCCTCCCATAGCGCCGGCCGAGGTGCAGGGCTACGTCTTCGACGCGAAGAAGCGGCTGGCCGAGGTCGCCCGCCACGCGTGGAGCGACGAGACGCTCGCGGCGCGGCTCGAGGCCGAGGCCGCCGAGCTGGCTGCTCGGTTCGACACCGCGTTCTGGGTGCCGGAACGCGGTGGCTACTACGCGCTCGCGCTCGATCGCGACAAGCAACGGGTGGACGCGCTCTGCTCCAACATCGGCCATCTGCTCTGGAGCGGGATCGTCCCCGAGGCACGGGTCGAGGCGATCGTCGACGCGCTGGCGCGGCACGAGCTCTGGTCGGGATGGGGGGTACGCACCATGTCCAAGTCCGACGCGGCGTACAGCCCGCTCAGCTACCACAACGGCACGGTCTGGCCGCACGACACCGCACTCGCGGCATGGGGTCTCGCTCGGTACGGGCGGTGGGCCGACGTGCGCCGTATCTCGCTGGCGCTCCTCGAGGCCGCCCGCCACTTCGATTGGTCGCTCCCGGAGGTCTTCGCGGGGTTCGACCGGTCGGACACCCCCTTCCCGATCGCGTATCCGACGGCAGCGCGGCCGCAGGCCTGGGCTGCCGGCACGCCGATCCTCCTGCTGCGGCTCCTGCTCGGGCTGGAGCCGGACCTCGCGCAGCGAAGGCTCGGAACGCTCGCCGGGGCCGAGCCGATCCCCGGCATCGGGATCATCCTCGAGGGCGTACGCGCGCTCGGGCAGTCGTGGGACGTTTCGTGTGGCGCGGGTGAGTCTAGGATCGAGCTCGCGACGTGAGAATTGCCGTCCTGAGCCCCGTCTGGTTCCCCGTTCCGCCCGCCGGGTACGGCGGGATCGAGTGGATCGTGTCACTGCTCGCCGACGGGCTCGTCGACGACGGCCACGAGGTGACGCTCTTCGCGTCCGGGGACTCGCACACGAAGGCGCGACTCGAGTCCGTGTACCCGGTGGCCCCGAGCGAGTGGATCGGGCATACGTTCTGGGAGCTGCGGCACGCCGTCTCCTGTCTCGGGCGGTTCGGCGACTTCGATGTGATCTCCGACCACACCGGCCTGCTCGGCCTCGCGCTCGGGTCGATGGGCCCGACCCCGCTCGCGCACACCGTTCACGGACCTCTCTCGGGAGAGCCGGGCGCCCTCTACGAGCAGATCGTCGCCATGCTCCCGCACGCGGCGCTCATCGCCGTCTCCGACGAGCAGCGGCGACCGAAGCCCGACCTGCCGTGGGTTGCCACCTGCCCCAACGCCCTCGACCTGTCCGTCTACCCGTTCCGGCCGGAACGTGGCGACTACCTCCTCTTCGTCGGGAGGATGACGGCCGACAAGGGCGCGCACCACGCCATCGCGGTGGCGATCGAGCGCGGCCTGCCGCTCAAGCTCGCGGGCAAGTGCCGTGAGCCCCTCGAGCAGCAGTATTTCGACGAGCTCGTGCGGCCGCACCTCTCCGACCGCATCGAGTACGTCGGTGAGGTGACCCACGGAGAGAAGGTCGAGCTGCTCCAGCACGCCCGTGCGACGCTCTTCCCCATCGAGTGGGACGAGCCGTTCGGGCTCGTGATGATCGAGTCCATGGCGTGCGGGACACCGGTGATCGCGACCCGGTTCGGAGCCGTTCCCGAGGTGATCGACGACGGGGTCACCGGCGTGATCGTCCCGACCTGGCGGGAGATGGGCGACGCCCTCGAACAGGCAGATGCGATCGACGCGCTGGCGCAGCGACGGGCGGTGGAGGAGCGCTTCTCGCCGGCACGCATGGTCGCCGACTACGTCGCGGCGTACGAGAAGACGATCGAACGGTGGGCCGCACCCTCAGCGACGGCCTGATGACCCGCTGAGCGCCGGATGCGCCTGCGGTCATCGTACGACCGGCAGATCTTCCGGCTCGCGCTGCCCGCGCTCGGCGCGCTCGCGGCGGAGCCGCTGTACATCCTCGTCGACACGGCGATCGTCGGTCATCTCGGGCGGTCGCAGCTCGCGGCGCTCGGCGCGGCCGCGACGGCGCTCTCGGTGCTCGCGACGTTCAACTTCCTGCAGTACGCGACCACCGCCCAGGTTGCGCGCGCGAGTGGCGCCGGCGAGGACCGGGACGCGCGGCGGCTCGGGGCGCAGGCGCTCTGGCTCTCGCTTGCGATCGGCATCGTGCTCGCCGCGGCGATCGCGATCCTGGCCCCGCGGATCGTCTCGCTCGTCGGCGTCGAGGGGCAGAGCGCCGACTATGCGGCGACGTACCTGCGGATCGTGGCGATCGGGGTGCCGTCGTTCTTCCTCGCGCTCGGCGGCCAGGGCTTCCTGCGCGGCGTGGCGGATCTCACGTCGCCGCTCGTGGTGATCGTGGCGGCCAACGTCGTCAACCTCGTCCTCGAGGTGCTGTTCGTCTACGGCTTCGACTGGGGCATCGAGGGGTCTGCCTGGGGGACGGCCGTCGCGCAGACGGGCATGGGCGCAGCGTTCATCTGGCTCGTCGTCAGGCGGGTCGGAGGCGCCGACCTGCGGCCGGCGTACCGCCTCGCCCGGAGGCTGCTCTCCGTCGGGAAGTTCATCTTCGCGCGGACCGCCGCGCTGATCTCTGCGTTCCTGCTCGCCGGCGCGGTCGTCGCGCGCATGGGCGACGCGGAGCTCGGCGCCTACCAGATCTCGTTCCAGCTCTGGCTCTTCCTCGCGCTCGTGCTCGACGCCGTCGCGATCGCGGGTCAGATCATCGTGGGCCAGGAGCTCGGCGCCGGAAAGCCCGGCCGCGCGTTCGACGCGAGCGCACGGATGGTCACGCTCTCGGTCGCTCTCGGCGCCGCGTTCTCCGTGCTGTTGCTCGCGCTCGGCGACGTCCTGCCTCGCATCTTCTCGCAGGATGCGGCGGTGCTCGAGCAGTGCGCGCTGCTCTGGCCGATCTTCGCGCTGATGCAGCCGGTGAACGGCGCCGTCTTCGCGCTCGACGGGATCCTGATCGGCGCGAGCGACGGCCCCTATATCGCGGGGTCGATGATCGCCGCGTTCGTCGCCTGCGCCGTCTCGCTCGCCGTCGTCGTCGCCGGGGACTTCGGCGTGCGGGGCGTGTGGGCGGCGCTCGCGGTCCTCATCGTCGTCCGCGCCGCGACGATGGGGGCACGCTTCGCGCGCCGGCGCTGGCTCGTGACCGGGTGGGCCTGACAGGAGCATGGGTGCCAGGCTTCAGCCTGGCTCCCATTCCGTTTCCCCATGGGTGCCAGGCTTCAGCCTGGCTCCCATACAGTTTCGTTCGTGGAGGGAATGAATGTCCTCGGTGAGCCGCTCGAGCCCTGCAGCTTCGCTCCGCTGACCGGCTTCTGGCGGGACGGTCATTGCCGGACGGGCGGCCAGGACATCGGCGTCCACGGCGTCTGCGCGGTGATGACGGAGGAGTTTCTGGTCTTCAGCGCGTCCGTGGGCAACGACCTCTCGACCCCGCGTCCCGAATTCGGGTTC
>Ga0070662_100001234_pt1 | contig 15710 bp, 11 predicted proteins | sample KBSC53metaG_FD_65648 | JGI IMG/M metagenome (GOLD analysis project Ga0070662, IMG submission 65648) | Corn rhizosphere microbial communities from Kellogg Biological Station, Michigan, USA - KBS C5-3 metaG | ecosystem: Host-associated > Plants > Roots > Rhizosphere > Soil ...
GGCCGGCGGCGTCGGTGGAGCGGGCGCTCTCCCGGTAGAGCCGTGGCCCTATCGCCTAGAGACCCGGTTCGGCAAACCGGGGTGCGAGGCGGTGGGTAAAAACGGCTAAGTGGCTGAATTCCAAAGACTTGGGGGCATGCCACGAAGGGGCACGGTTCCTGACTTATTCCGGGACCGTCCGGCACGGTGAACGTGCCCAGCAGGTGTCCGATGCCCAACCCCCCAACTCACCCCAAGGAGACCGTACCATGATCGAACAGTACCTGGACCAGCGTGCCAAGCTCGACCGCCAGGTGGTGGAGCGCGCGATGACCGACGCCGACTTCCGCAGCAGCCTGGTGGCCGACCCCCGCGCGGCGCTGGAGGCCACCTACGGCATCACCGTGCCGGCCGACGCCGACGTCCGCGTGTTCGAAGAGGGCGGCAACGGGCACTACTTCGTCCTCCCCCCGCTGCAGTCGATCGGCGACGAGCTGACCGAGGAGGCCCTCGAGGCCGTGGCCGGCGGCTGGTACGTGAACCTGGTCTGGTCGTCGATCTGCTTCGGCAGCGGCGAGGGCGGCCCGAGCAACGCCGACGTGACCGTCGCGGCGGGCTGATCCATCCGGCTTCCCGAGCGGCCGGGCCCGCGGCATCCGCGGGCCCGCCTCCCGGCCGGAGGCGTGGAGGGGCAACCGCCCTGCTCCACGCCTCCGCCCGCGCGTTTCCACCTCCGGCGCGCGGTGAACCCCCGCGACCGAACCTCCCCCGCTTTCCGGATGCCTGACCTGGAACCCGAGCTTCGCCAGATCGTGGAGCGCGCCGCCGGCCTGGACGAGCGCCTGGGCCCGCACTTCGCGGCCACCGGCACCCTCGCCGACGCCACGCTGGAGCAGTGGCGCCGCGCCGCGGGCGCCGGCAACCCCGCCCGCTTCCGCGCGCGGCTGGCCTGGAGCGGGCTGGGCGAGGGCGACGCCGAGCGCGCCCTGGCGCGGGTGCGCCTGGCCAACGGGTGGCTTCCCGAATGGGCCGGCACCCTGCGCGCGATCCTCCACGCCTGCCGCGTAGGCGCCCCCGTCCACCCCGCTCCCGCCGCGCCCCAGGGCGACGAGCAGCCCTTCGAGGCCGTGCTCCACCCCGTGGCTTCGCTCGCGCTGCGCGCGCTGGACGCCCGCGTCCCCGCCACGCCGCGGGTCCGGCCGGAGGCACGCGCCGCGCTCGAGCGGGCGCTGGTGCGCGCGCTCGCGCGCCTGGCCGCGCCCGTGCTGCTGGAGGCGTTCACCGCCTTCCGCGCCGCGCGGCTCCCGTCGCCCGGCGACGCGGCCGACGCCGCGCACGGCGAGTTCACCGCGGCGCAGCGCCACGGCGGCTTCGCGGAGCTGCTCGGGGCGCACCCGGTGCTGGCGCGCCTGCTGGCCGTGGCCGTGGACCAGTGGGTAAGCGCCACCGCCGAGTTCCTGCGGCGTCTCGAGCAGTCCCTGCCGCGCATCGCCGCGGAGCTGAACGGCGGCGCCGACCCGGGCGCGGTGACCATGCTGCAGCCGGGGATCTCGGACCCGCACGGCGGCGGCCGCACCGCGGTGACGGTGGACTTCGAGCACGGCCCGCGCGTGGTGTACAAGCCGCGCGACCTGGGGATGGAGCGCGCCTGGAACGCGCTGCTGGCGTGGATGAACGACGCCGGCGCGCCGCACCCGCTGCGCACCCTCGCCATCGTCGGCGGCGCGGACGGCGGCCACGGCTGGATGGAGTTCGCCCGCGCGCACCCGTGCGCGGACGCGGACGAGGCGGCGGCGTACCACGCCCGCGCGGGCGCGCTGCTGTGCGTGGCCTACGCGCTGGGCGCGGTGGACATGCACCTGGAGAACGTGGTGGCCGCCGGCGCGCACCCCGTGCTGGTGGACCTGGAGACCGTGCTGCAGCCGGTGCCCTCGAACGGCTACGCCGGGGTGGACCGGGCGCGCGCCGCGGCCACCCAGGGGCTGTTCAACGAGACGGTGCTGGGCACCGGGCTGGCGCCGGTGTGGCAGATGGGGCCCACCGGCGTCTGCTTCGACCCCAGCGGCTACACCGGCGGCTCGGGCGCGCAGGCGCCGTTCACCACGCGCACCGTGTGGACGGGCGTGGGGACCGACGCGGTGGCGCCACGGCGCGAGCCGGCGCCTGTGCAGCGCGGCCACAACGTGGCGGTGACGGCGGCGGATGGCGGCGAGCTGGAGTGCGACGTGGCCGCGCACGCGGGCGACCTGGCCCGCGGCTTCCGCGAGACGTGGCGCTTCATGGCCGCGCGCCGCGAGCGGCTGCTGGCCGAGGAGGGCCCGCTGGCGCCCTTCCGCGGCAGGCCGGTGCGCTTCCTCTTCCGCCCCAGCGCCACCTACGCGCACGTGCTGGAGCAGTCGCTGCAGCCCCCCGCGCTGCGCTGCGGCGCCCAGCGGGGCGTGCGGCTGGAGCTGACCGCGCGCGCCTTCGCCACCGCGAACGGGGTGCTGCCGCTGTGGCCGGTGCACGCGCAGGAGGTGCGCGAGCTCGAGGCGCTCGACATCCCCCTGCTCACCGTCGACTCGGGCGCCACGGCGCTGGGGCCGGTGGACGGCTGCTTCGCCGAGCCGGCGCTGGGCCGCGCGCTGCGCCGCATCGCCGCCTTGGACGAGGCGGGGCTGGGGCGGCAGGAGCGGGTGCTGGCCAGCGCGCTGGCGGTCCGCTTCCCCGCCGCCGCTTCGTCTTCGCCCGGCGCACCTGCGATCCACGCGGGCGCGGACCCGTTCGTCGATTCGCCCGAGGGGTGGACGGCCGAGGCGGCGCGGATCGGCCGCGAGCTGGCGCGTGCCGCGGTGCCCACGGCCGGCGGCGGCGTGACCTGGGTCACGCTGGCCGCGCTGGGCCCGGCCGGCCGCCACCGCATCGAGCCCGCGGGGTTCGGCCTGCACGGCGGCAACGCGGGGATCGCGCTCTTCCTGGCCGCCCTCGCCGCGCGCACCGAGGACGCCGAGGCGCGGGCGCTGGCGTACGCCGCGCTGGCCCCGGCGCGCGGCGTGATCGCGCAGGGCGCCGAGGCGGCCGCGCGGCTGGCGCGCGAGTGCGGGCCCGCCGCGGAGAGCTGGGGCGGCCTGGTGCACGCCCTGTCCACCGCCGGCACCCTGCTGGGCGACCGTGAGCTGGTGGACGATGCCCGCCGCCTGGCACTGGCCGGCGACGCCGCCGCGAGCCCGGCCGAGGCGGTGCTGGGCCTCCTGTCCCTCCACGCCGCCACGGGGGACGCGGACGTGCTGGCGCGCGCGGACGCCGCGGGTGCCCTGCTGGCCGCGGCGCCCGTTTCGGCTCTGCCGCCCGCGGCCGCCGCGCGTGACGCGCACGGCGTGCTGGGGCCCGCGTGGGCGCTGCTGCGGCTCGCCGCGGCCACCGGTACCGCGGCGCACCGCACCGTGGCGCTCCGCCGCCTGGCCGACCCCCGGGTGCGGGCGCTGGCCGGGCGCGCCGCCGCGGTGCCGGGGCACACCCTGGTGCAGCTCGCCACGCTCCACGCGCTGAACCCCGCGGCCGCGGCGAGTGCCCCCGCGCCGGACCCCGCGCTCCCCGCCGCCGACACGCTGGCCGAGGGCGCCCTGGGCGTGGCCGCCGCGCTGCACGAGGCGGGGCGCCGCGCCGGGCGGGGCGAACTGGAGCACGCCGGGCGCCAGGTGGCCGCGCGGGCGCTGCAGCGCGCCCGCCACGACGGCGGATACCGCCTGCGCGCCGACCTGGGCACCGGCGCGTTCGACGCCGGCCTCTTCCGCGGAGTGGCGGGTATTGGCTACATTTGTTTACGCCTCGCCGATCCGCGAGGCCTCCCCTGCCCGTTCCTGTGGAGCTGAGCGGCGCCGGCGGGCGCCGGTCTCCCCCTCCTCTCCCCTCTCTCCCGAGAGAACCCCGATGAGCTCACCCGCTCCGGCCGGCCTGGCCCTGCGCGTGCTGCGGTTCGCGCCCGTGCGCATTCTGCTGGCGATCGTGGCGATCGGCGCCGGCGCCAACGCGGTGAAGGCGGCGCTCACGGCGCTGTACCGCGCCCTGGGGCTGGGCCCGCTGCACCAGTCCACCTTCGTGTACGCGGTGCCGGTGGTGATCGCGATCCATCTGTCGTACGTGGCCTACGTGCGGCTGGTGGAGCGGCGCCGCGCCACCGAGCTGGCGCTGCGCCCCGCGCCCGCCGAGCTGGTGGGCGGCCTGGGGCTGGGCGCGGGGCTCTTCGCGGCCACCATCGGCGCCATCGCGGCCTTCGGGGGGTACCGCGTGGTGGACGCGCACCCGTGGACGGCGGTGCTGGCGCCCCTGGCCATGGCGCTGGGCTCGGGGTACGGCGAGGAGGTGTTCTTCCGCGGGATCGTCTTCCGCATCACCGAGGAGTCGCTGGGCACCTGGGCGGCGCTGGCCATCTCGGCGCTCTTCTTCGGGCTGATGCACGTGGGGAACCCCAACGCCACCCCGCTGGGCGCCGTGGCCATCGCGCTGGAGGCCGGCGTGCTGCTGGGCGCGGCGTACGTGTTCACCCGGCGGCTCTGGCTGGCGGTGGGGATCCACATGGCGTGGAACTTCACCCAGGCGGGGATCTTCGGCGTGCGCGTGTCGGGGTACCGCATCGGCGGGCTGCTCGAGTCGCAGACGCGGGGGCCCGCGTGGCTCTCGGGTGGCGGCCTGGGGGCCGAGGGGTCGGTGTTCGCGCTGGTGTTCTGCCTGGCGGCGGGCGTGGTGCTGCTGGTGCTGGCCCACCGCCGCGGCCGCTTCGTGGCCCCCGCCTGGCGCCGCCGCGCCGCCGCCGCCGCGGCCCCGGCGCCCGCACCCGCGCTCGTCTCCGCCGCGGCCTGACACGCCCTCGTCATTCGATCGATCACGAAGCGCCTGCTCCATCGACGGAGCGGGCGCTCTTTCGTTGCGCCCGATTCTCGTCCGGCGCGAAGACGGAAAATGATCTCACGCGGAGTCAGCGGAGTCGGCGGAAAAGAGGTTCATCGCGAATTCTTCAGTTGCAGCAGGTCGATCGCTCGCCCGCACGGATCCAGTCGACGAGTGGCTGCAGGTTCCGCATGCGCTGAGTATCGAAATTTTTCGTAATTATGTACTTGGCTAAAATTAACACAAATTGACACCGGGCCGGGCCGCGCGAATATGGCGCTTGGAACCGGCGCGCATTAGTCTTGTCGGAAAGCGGTGCACTCTGTTCACCAGCCCTGCCGATCGATGCCGCCGAAACAAGCCCGCGCAGGCCGCCGTCACGGCATCCCGCCCGCCCCACCGCAACGTCTCCCGTTCGGCGCTCTGGAGTCCCGTAAAGATCCGATAGACCTAGCCCTGTGGCAGACGCTGCGGTGCGTGCTGCTGTGGTCCAGAACGCCCCCGCATCGGCGTGCGCGGCTGTTCCGCCGCGTGGGCGCGCCCGTGCGCGCGAGGATCGCAGCGGCGGCCGATGCGGCGCCGCTGCTGGCCGATCCTCTGGCCGTGCTGCTCAGGCTGCAAGAGGAGCCGGGTGCGGCCGATCCGGCTACCGTCGCGGTGGCGTGTGACCGCGTCTACGACTGGGCCGAACGGACGGGCTTGACCGTCACGGCCACGCACTTCGCGGAAGCATCCGCGTACGCGGAGCCGACGAATCCGCGATGGGCGATTCGCGCGGGCTACATGACGCGGGCCAAGGGCGGGCACGAGATGCTGGGCCGATCGGAGGCGTGGCACGCGCGCGGCTACGCGCTCGCCGTGCGCGACAAGGACCGGGACATGGTGCTGCGGGCGCTGACCGGCTCCGGGGCGTTGATGAAGGACCGGGGCGAGTATGGCGCGGCGTGGCGGCTGTACGTGCGCGCGGCGCGGCGAGCGGTGCGCACGGGCCGAAAGCGGCGCGCGGCTGTCGCGTTTCACTACTCGTTCGCGCTGGCGGTGGAGACGGGGCACGTTCGCGTTGCGGTGCGCGAGGCCACCGAAGCACTGCGCTACTATCCGCTGCACGACGAAAGACTGCCGGCGCTCGCGCACGACGTGGCGTACCTGCTGATGCGGAGCCACCACTACGCCGCCGCCCTGCGCCTGGTGGACGGGCTAGCGCACCGTGTCGGCAATCTCGCCGTGATGGGATCGATCCTCGGAATGACCGCCAGAGCGGCGGCGGGCGCGGCTCGTGACCGGGTGTACCGGGAGGCCGCGGAAATGGCGCTGAACGTGGCAGAGATCAACGACGAATGCGCCGGGTCGGTCTACGTGCAGTTGGCCGAAGCCGCGCGCGTCCAGCGCCGTTGGGGCGCCGTTGCCGAACTGGCCGGGCGGGCGCTCGAAGTGGCCCGCCGCCGTGCGGACGTGGAAGTCGAAGAACTGGCGGTCGAACTGCTGGAACAGGCGGAGCGGCAGGAAGTGCCCCCGCCCGCATCCGATCCCCCTCCTGACGCCCCGGTTGCGGTGCTCGCGCGGCGCCTCGCGGCCCGGATTCGGCGCTGGCGGCGTCACAAGCGGGGCGCCGGGATTCAGGTCTGACCTTCTGTTACGGGCAAGGTGCAACCTGCCCACCCCCCAAAGTGATCCCGCCCTTCTCACATGGCGTTGGTGTCGTGCTGTCTGCCCGGCGCGCGTCAGTCGTGCGCGCCGACGTGGGCGATTCCGCGCACGCGGCGGCGAGAACGAGCGCGCACAGCAGCAGGTGGCGTGCTTTCATGGTTGATCCTCCGGGGGTGGCGGTGGTTTGAGGACAAAGAGGGCCGCAGGGGAGAATGTACCCAACCGCATGCGACCCGTCACGAAGCGCCACCATCCCCAATCGGACACGTCGCATCACCATGTACAAGCCGACAACATGGGGCATCTCCGGCCCACCTCCCGGCACCTACCCTTTCCGGGCCCATTTGGCTTTCGCCGACCTATGGACCGGGAGAAACGACAATGTGCCCACCGGATGAGATGGACCCACAGGAGGTACAAGCACGCGAGGAAATGACTGGGGAGTGGCCGGGGCAATTCCTGCTTGATGAACTTCACCTAGCGGAGATGCGCGCAATCATCTGGTCGCACCTGGATGGGGGCAGCACGCTGGCGGCAGTGGCGAGAGAGATGGGCATCAGCGCGCACGCACTGGGCGACTTCGTGCGCGGAGTTGTCCTGCACGGGGAGAACCGGGACAAGGTCGCGAGCTGGTGCGAAGCGAAGCCGCGCCCCCGCGTGTCGGCCGAGTTGGTTGCGGTGGGGGTGCTCGCCGCGTGGTCGCCCAAGCTGCATATGCGACAGGTGCGGGCCGACATAGCCAAGGCGGTGCTGCTGGCGTACAGAGCCCGCCGCATCCGGCTACCGTCCGACGTGCTGGACGCGCTCAGCACGCAGTGAAAAGGGAAGCGGGGGACGGCTCAGGTGCCGTCCCCCGCTTCTACTCACGTCCCTGCCGACCCGAGCCCCCCACCGCCTCGGGGGCGGCCTTTCGGCTTCGTCACCCTCTCGCGCTCACTCTTGGGCATGGGCGGCGTGCGGATCATCTTCTCCGCTGCGTCCTCCCACGATCCGGGTACCTTCACACGCTCAGGTAGAGGGCCGGGGCTTCTTCTGTCGGAGTCGCGCACGGGGTTGCCTACCGCGTCGGGGAGAAAGGGGGAGTCTGGCGCCTCGGAAGCGCTCGCGTATATTCGCCAAATCCTGCGATGAATACAAGTGCCAAAGGGGGCATGAGTGGCGGTTGGATTCTATGAGTTGACCGGCCTGCTCGAACCTCTCGATCCCGACGCGAGTGGGGTTTGCGAGACCTACCAAAGTGAGGCAGGTGTCATAGCGAAGGTCGACACCCCGCCCCACCACATCGTCGCCAACGAATACGTCGCCGCCGAACTCGCGAAGCTGATTCGCCTGCCACTCCCGCCAAGCTTCTGCGCAATCATCAAACGCACCGACGAGAAGGCGTTTTGTTCGTTGAACGCTACGCTTGAAGGTGCCCGATTGCCCGCCGTAAACCCGCGCGCAGCGGTTGCGGATGAGCCGGATCTATGCACCGGTGTGCTTCTTTTTGACATCTGGATTGCCAATCCCGACCGGCACGCAGGGAACCTGAGCTACCAACGTGCAAGACGGCCGCACAGACTAACGATCTTTGACCATTCCCATGCCCTGTTTTATTACGGCGATTTTGTCAGCCGATACCACGAAAACCTTGGCATAGTGGACGAGTGGGGGCGCCGTCATTGCCTTCTTGACGCATTGACATCGGCGGATTACTTTGATAAGTGGATTACACGCATCCGGAAAGTCCCGAATGAGTGTATCAACGAAATACTTACGGATGCGGAGGATCTAGGTTTGCCGCGTTTAGCGCGGTATGCAGGGATCGATTTCATCCGGAATAGGCGCAATAAACTGGATGCTCTAATCCGTGCGCATCAGTCAGAGTTTCGCGGAATCGCCGAATGGGGGCTTCTGTGGCCAACATGAGGTATGCGGTTGCCAAATACACCCCCGATCTGTTCCGGAAAGAGCCCCGGAACATCGGGGTGTTTGTCGTGGGCGACAACCGAGTCGCACTCCGCCTTTTAGGCGAGCGTTCGGATTGTGTATTAGACTTGCGCCGCGTACCGTGGGCTCAGCAGCACGGTTCCACTTTCGCGGAGTGGCACAACCATTGGCGGACCACCGTTGAGGAACTGAACCACACGCGCCTTGTCGGGTCGGACTTCCAGACCTTCGCCCTTGCAAGACTAGTAGACGGCAGTCAGAACGCGTTCGCTGTGGTTGGTGGGGGGCGGTACATCCCTGATGATGATGGGTTGGATGTCGAGGACGTGGCCGACCTGCTCTTCCGGCGGCTTGTCACCGGCGACCCGCAAGTTGCCGATGATCCTGAGGAAGACGCGCGGGGAGAGCGCTTCCACCTCCGGCGCGTGGTTCGGTCTGCGTTCGATGAGCGAGGGCTACTCGCAAAGCGGACTAGGACGTCACCCACCCTGATCCAGCAAGAGGCGGAAGTACTTGGCACCCTGAAGGTCCCCTATAAACCGGCGTTTTCGCAGCGGAACGGGCGGCTTGCAGTAATGGAGGACGTGGATTTCGGCCAGTTCGGAGAAGATAAGGCGCGCGACCATGCGCTATACACAGCACACATGCTTGCCGACATCCGGTTGGGCCAACAACTCGCCGGGCCGGTAGACCTCTACGCCATTGTTCATTACGCATCCGAGCGGAACGAATACGCTCAAACGCTCGGGCGCGCCGCGCTTGAAGGGGTCGACGGTATCCAGATAATCAACTGGGATGATATGTGGGATCGCGAGCGTTTCCTAAAGATTCGCGCCGCTGCTGCTAATTCCCTGCATTAAGACACCCCGTTACGGCAGCGCTTCAATGTGCTGCCCTCGCCTGAGGCGCACGGTAGAACAGACGCTTGCCCTCGCACGCCTGCACAAGCGAGAGAATGCGGTCCCCGTCTGACATGCGCCGCGTGTTCCAGAGGAAGTCACAGTTGCTCAGGTAGCGGTGCAGGTGCTTCTCGCTCACCCGGTGCCACGTGCCGTTGATGGCCCGGCGCAGCAGGGAGTGAGAGCCTTCCGCCGTGTTCGTATGCACCCGCAGGCCCGTGGCCTTGTCGGTGCGCGCGTACTCGTTGGCGTTGTGCTGGACCGTGTGGTGCCCGGCGTGGTCCTCCGTGGCCTTCGGGTAGACGCGCGCTTCGTCGGTGCAGATCTGCGCGGAGCACTGGACCGTCCCCTTCAAGAACTGCTTGAGGTTTTCGGCCGTGACGTTCGCCACCACCTTGCGGCGAATCCGCCCGCCACGCTGGACGGCGGCAACCACGGGCGTCTTCTTCGTGCCCATGCCGCGCTTGCTCTTGGGGATCTCCTTCCCCTCGCGCTCCAGCGCCTCGCGCGCCTGCTTGGACAGCTTACGCGGACGCCCGCCAACGTAGACTTCATCCACCTCAACCACGCCGTCCAGTGGCTCGCTCTCGCCGCTGTCGTCCATCGCGAACCGGATGCGGTGGAGCATGAACAGGGCGGTCTTGTACGTGACCTGAATCGTGCGCTGTAGCTCCAGCGCCGCCACGCCCTTCTTGCCAGCGGCCGACAGCCAGATGGCATGCGCCCACTTCCGAAGCGGAACGGGGCTATCCTCGAAGATCGTACCCGTCTTGACCGTGAACTGGTAGGAGCAGTCCCGGCAACGCCAGCGGTAGTTCTCCTGCCGCTCGTTGCTCTTGGTCTTCTTCATCTGGTAGACGTTCACCGAGCCGCACGAGATGCAGGCGCACCTGTCCGGCCAGCGCTTCGCCTCGAAGAACTCCACCGCCGTATTTTCGTCGCTGCACGCCAATGGCAGCTCATCAACGACCGGGCTCTTGATGGCGGCTACATCGAGGCTGACGTTCTGGGACACGGGGACCGGCTCCGAACGATGGTTTGCAGGGTGAAGCGCCTTACCCTACAAAGTTAACCGGCACGCTAATTTTAGTCAAGTACATAATTACGAAATTTTTTCGAGAGACCCCCCTCACGCACCCGCGGCCATCTCGGAAGCCCCCGGCGGTCTTGACCGATCGCTCAGGGGGTCACGAGGCGAGCCAGGTCGCCGCGCACTTCGTCCGCATCGAGGGGTGGGGGACGACGGTGCACCATAGCCACGAAGGCTGAGGCGACGCACGGAGGCTGGAGGAGGGTGCGGGCTCCCCTGATGACGCAGTTGGCAGTTGGCGAAGCCTTCAGCCGCGGAAGACGCAGCGGACGCGCGAAGAGGGGTGCTGCAAAAAATTTCGATACTCAGCGCATTCGAAGCCTGCAGCCACTCGTCGACAGGATTGGTGCAAGCGAGCGAGAGACAGGGTGCAACTCAACACCATCGACCCATCGGCGGGGCCGGGGGGGCGACGGACCCCGCCTGGCGAGCGAAAGCGGAGAGCCCTGGCCCGATCCGGACGCCCGGCGAAGGGGAGCGCGAACGGGTAGAGCCGGGGCTCTAACGGGTAGAGCAACCACTCCGCGCGGGCGGGCGGGAAATTCTCCAACGATCCTGTAAGTGGCTGTACGACAGTGGGATATGGATTCCCGGCGCCGCGCATGGGGATTGCCTTGAAACGGGAGCGTGTCGCAGGACCGCATCCACACTCCCACGTGTTCGGAGCACCCGCATGTCCTCCCCCAAGACCCACGAGAAGCTGCTCGAAGCGGTGGTGCACAGGGCCAGTATGGACCGTGCCTTCCGCCAGCAGCTCCTCGCCGAGCCCGGCACGGCCATCCACGCCGCGTTCGGCGTCCGCCTCCCCGATGGCTTCCGCATCCTGTTCATCGAGAAGGACCCGTCGTTCGACGCGGTGGTGATCCTTCCCGACCTGGCCGACCTGGAAGAGGCCCTGTCGGACGACGACTTGGAGCTGGTCGCCGGCGGAACCGTGACCGCCTGGACCGAGCCGCCCCCGCCGCCGCCCCCGCCCCCGACGGATCCGTGAACGCGATGAGCACCGCAACCCATGCCGGCACCGGGATCCTCGCGATCCCGGTGCAGATCCAGAAGCTCCCCGAGGCCGCGGCACTCCCCGAGGTCGAGATGGAGCTGAGCGACGACGAGCTCGAGGCAGTGGTGGGCGGGCTGGCCCGCGTGGTCACCCCTCCCTCCCTGTTCCCGGCGGCGGCCTGAGCGCCGCCGCCCCAACCGCACCACCCCCCCCGGCACGCCCATGCCCCGTTCCACCCACACCCTCGGCGCCGCGCTGGCCGCGCTGCTGGCCGCCGCCCCCGCGGCGGCGCAGCAGGCGCCCGGCCTCACGCTCGACCAGGCCGTGCGCCACGCGCTGGAGGCCAGCCCGCAGATCGAGATCGCCCGCGCCCGCCTGGACGGCGGGCAGGGCGAGGTGCTGAGCGCCGCCGCGCCCTTCGACCTGCAGCTGGGGGTGAAGGTGCAGGGGGCGCAGAGCAGCCAGTATGCGCTCGCCCAGACCGGCGGGCTGGCCGACCAGGCCACCGTGAGCCACAGCACGGGCTACACGGTGTCGGCCACGCGGCAGCTGCGCTCGGGGGTGACGGTGCAGCCCAGCCTGGGCGTCACCCGCACCACCGTGGCGGGGCTGGCGCAGGCCGACGCCGCCTCGAGCGTGAACCTGGGCGTGTCGGTGCCGCTCCTGCGCGGCCTGGGCGGCACCGCGCTGGCCGCCCCCGAGCGCGCCGCCCGCGTGGGGTGGCAGGCGTACGGCGAAGGGCTGCGCCACGAGATGGCCACCGGCGTGCTGCAGGCCGCCGGCGCCTACTGGGACTACGTGGCCGCGCAGGCCCGCCTGGAGGTGACCACCGGCTCCGAGGCGCGCGCCGAGCGGCTGCTGGACGAGACCCGCCGGCTGGTGCAGGCCGACGAGCGCCCCGCCGCCGACCTGGACGCGCTGAACGCGGCGCTGGCCAGCAAGCGCGCCGCGCGCTTCGCCGCCGAGCAGGGGGTGGCGCAGGCCCGGCGCGCGCTGGGGCTGGCCATGGGGCTCGACGCGGCGGGGATCGCCGCGCTCCCCGCGCCGGCCACCCCCTTCCCCGCGGCCCCCGCCTGGGCCGCCACCCCGGGCGACCAGGAGCGGCTGGTGCAGCTGGCGCTGGCGCGCCGCGCCGATCTGGCCGGCGCCGGGCTGCAGGTGCGCGCCGCCGAGATCCTGGACCGCGGCGCCCGCAGCGACCTGAAGCCCCGGCTGGACCTGCGCGTGGACGTGGGCTACACCGGTCGCCAGATGGGGCCCGCCGCGGCCGGCCAGCTGGTGCGCCCGCTCTTCGACCACGTGCCCGGGCTGAACGCCCAGCTGCGGGTGGACTGGCAGCTCCCCCTGGGGAACCTGGACGCCCGCGGCGCCGTGCTGCAGCGCGAGGCGCTGGTGCGCCAGCAGCGCGCCGCCCAGCGCGACCTGCAGGCCCAGGTGGCCAGCGCGGTGGAAGTGGCCGCCCAGGCGCTGCAGCGCAGCGCCGCCCAGGTGGCCGAGGCCGAGCGCGCCGCCCGCCTGTACGGCGCCGCCGTGGAGCACGAGCGCGAAAAGAACCGCCTGGGCGCCTCCACCCTCTTCGACGTGACCTACGCCGAAGACAGCCGCACCAGCGCCGAGCTGGCGCTGGTGAGCGCCCGCGTGGCGTACGCGCAGGCGCTGGCCGAGCTGCGCTTCGCCACCGGCACCCTGCTCGACCCCGGCACCGGCGCGCTGGAGCCGGCCGCGCTCACCGCGCGGCCATAGGCCGCCCACCGCAACCCCAACCCTCCGGCGCGCGGCCCCCCGCGCGCCGACCAGTGAACCGATGGACAACAAGGTCTTCCGCAAGGTCTCGCTCGACCGGCTCTCGTCGCCCGAGCAGCTCGACCAGGTGATGCAGGTGACCAACCCGCGCGGGTGGCTGGCGCTGGGCGCCATCGGCGCGCTGCTGGTGATGGCCATCGCCTGGAGCGTGGCCGGCAACCTCAGCGAGAAGGTGGCCGGCAGCGGCATCCTGCTCAAGAGCGGCGGCGTGTTCGAGGTGGCCAGCCCCGCCGCCGGCCGCGTGACCGACGTGAGCGTGAGCGTGGGCGACAGCGTGACCGAGGGGCAGGTGGTGGCGTGGATCGCCCAGCCCGAGCTCACCGCCCGCCTGACCGCCGCGCGCAGCCGCCTGGCCGCCCTCGAGGGCGAGTACGCCCGCACCGCCAGCTTCAGCAGCAACGACGCGCGGCTGCAGCAGCAGAGCACCGCCGGGCAGCGCGCCAACCTGGAGCAGAGCATCGCGGCCGACCAGCAGACGCTGCGCTGGCTCACCGAGCGCGCCACCAGCCAGGATGCGCTGGTGCGGCAGGGGCTGCTCACCCGCACCACCCTCCTTTCCACCCAGCAGCAGGTGGAGCAGACGCGCGAGAAGATCCGCACCAGCCAGAGCCAGCTGGCGCAGCTCTCGGTGCAGCAGCTGGCCACCACCAACCAGCGCGACCGCCAGCTCTCCGACGGCCGGCGCGAGATCGAGCTGGCGCGGCTGGAGGTGGCCAACGCCACGCGCGAGCTGAACACCGCCTCGCAGGTGGTGTCGCCCTACACCGGCCGCATCCTCGAGGTGATGACCGAGCAGGGGAAGATGATCGGCAGCGGCGAGGCCCTCCTCTCCCTCGACCTGACCGGCGGGGCGGTGAAGAACCTGGTGGCGGTGATCTACGTCCCTTCCATCCACGGGAAGAAGGTGAAGCCGGGGATGGAGATCCAGATCGCCCCCAGCACCGTGCGGCAGGAAGAGTTCGGGATGATGCAGGGGAAGGTCACCTTCGTCTCCTCCTTCCCCGCCACCCCGCGCGGGATGTCGATGACGCTCAAGAACGACCAGCTGGCCCAGTCGCTCTCGGGCGGCGGCGCCCCCTACGAGGTGCACGCCGACCTGGTGGTGGACCCCCGCACCGTGAGCCACTACCGCTGGACCAGCTCGGGCGGCCCGCCGGTGAACATCCAGAGCGGCACCCTGGCCTCGGCGCTGGTCACCGTCGACCGGCAGCGCCCGATCGCCACCGTGCTCCCGCTGCTGCGCCGCTGGTCGGGGATCTAGCCCCCGCCCCGGACCGAACCCGAACCCGGCGGCGCCGCCCCCCGCGGCGCCGCGCACCCCGCACCCGACCCCACGCCGATGTCCCTGGCCAGTTCCACGCGCAGGCGCTGGAGCGCCCTGGCGCCCTGGAAGCGACCCGAGCTCCCGGCAGACCCCGCCGCGGCAGCCGCCCCGCCCGCACGGCGCTTCGTGCGCACCCCCACGGTGCTGCAGATGGAGGCCGTGGAGTGCGGCGCCGCCTCGCTGGCCATCGTGCTGGGGTACCACGGGCGCCACGTGCCCCTCGAGGAGCTGCGCGTGGCGTGCGGCGTGTCGCGCGACGGGAGCAAGGCCAGCAACGTGCTCAAGGCCGCGCGCACCTTCGGGCTCACCGCCAAGGGGTTCAAGAAGGAGCCCGAGCAGCTGCGGCAGATCTCGCTCCCGGCCATCGTGCACTGGAACTTCAACCACTTCCTGGTGCTCGAGGGGTTCGACCGCGGCAAGGTGCGCATCAACGACCCCGGGCAGGGGCCGCGCGTGGTCTCGGAAGAGGAGTTCGACCAGAGCTTCACCGGCGTGGTGATGACCTTCGAGACCACCCCCGAGTTCACCCCGGGAGGCGACCGGCGCGGGCTGCTGGCCTCGCTGGCGCCGCGGCTGGCGGGGTCGCGGCTGGCGCTCCTCTTCGTGGTGGCCGCCGGGCTGGCGCTGGTGGTGCCCGGGCTGGTGGTGCCCACCTTCTTCCGCGTGTACGTGGACAGCGTGCTGGTGAAGGGGCTCACCGCCTGGCTGCGCCCGCTCCTGATCCTGATGGGGGTGACGGGCGTCCTCCAGTTCGGGCTCACCTGGCTGCAGCAGCGCTACCTGCTGCGGCTGGAGACCAAGGTGGCGCTCAGCACCTCGGCGCGCTTCTTCTGGCACGTGCTGCGGCTCCCGGTGCAGTTCTTCAACCAGCGCTTCGCCGGCGAGATCGGCAACCGCGTGGCGATCAACGACAAGGTGGCGCGCCTCCTCTCGGGCGACCTGGCCACCACCGTGCTGAACTTCGTGGTGATCGCCTTCTACGCCGCCATGATGGTGCAGTACGACGCCTGGCTCACCCTTCTCTCGGTGGCCATCGCCGGCACCAACATCGTGGTGCTGCGCTGGATGAGCCGGAAGCGCACCGACCTGACCCAGCGGATGCTGCAGGACGGCGGCAAGATGATGGGCACCGCCATGGGCGGGCTGCAGACCATCGAGTCGCTCAAGGCCACCGGC
>Ga0070662_100001237_pt1 | contig 15687 bp, 12 predicted proteins | sample KBSC53metaG_FD_65648 | JGI IMG/M metagenome (GOLD analysis project Ga0070662, IMG submission 65648) | Corn rhizosphere microbial communities from Kellogg Biological Station, Michigan, USA - KBS C5-3 metaG | ecosystem: Host-associated > Plants > Roots > Rhizosphere > Soil ...
CATCGCAAAGCCCACGCCTGCGATCCGATCTCGGCGTACGGCGGGGTGATCGCGGCCAATCGGCCGGTCAGTGTGGAGATGGCCCGCCAAGTCGCTGGCATCTTCACCGAAGTGATCATCGCGCCTGCGTACGACGAGGGTGCACTGGAGGTGCTCACAGCCAAGAAGAATCTTCGAATCCTGGTGGTTGAGCCGCCCGATCGCGGCGGCGCCGAGAGTCGACGTATCGATGGTGGGCTGCTCATCCAGCTCTCCGACCGTGTTGATTCCGATCATGACCGCGCCGTCAATTGGAAGCTAGTCGCCGGTGAGCCGGCCTCGGAGGAGGGGTTGGCTGATCTTGAATTTGCCTGGCAGGCAGCACGTTCGGTCAAGTCGAACGCAATCTTGTTGGCGCAAGACGGTGCATCGGTTGGCATTGGCATGGGACAGGTGAATCGGGTCGACTCCTGCCGGCTGGCGGTCCAGCGGGCTGGGGAGCGTGCTTCGGGTTCGGTCGCTGCGTCCGATGCATTCTTTCCCTTTGCTGACGGGCCGGAGATCTTGCTTACAGCGGGAGTGTCGACCATCGTCCAGCCCGGTGGCTCGGTGCATGACGAGGATGTCATTGCCGCGGTGCAAGCCGCGGGAGGGACGATGTATTTCACCGGTGCGCGACACTTCTACCACTAACTGAAGATCAAGACGAGGTGCATATGACGGCACGGATTCTCGACGGCAAGGCCCTGGCGGCAACGATCAAGGCCGAGCTGAGGGATCGTGTAGCAACGCTCGCCGACCGTGGTTTCGTACCCGGTCTCGGCACAGTGCTGGTCGGTGATGATCCGGGCAGCCGCGCGTACGTCCGCGGCAAGCATCGCGACTGCGCGGAGGTGGGGATCGCCTCGATCCAGGTAGAACTGCCGGACACCACCAGCCAAGACGAGCTGGAGGCAGTGATTGCGGACCTGAACGCGGACCCGGGCTGCACCGGATACATCGTCCAACTACCGCTACCACGACATCTCGATGACGCCGCAGCCCTCGGCTTGGTCGATTCCGACAAGGACGCGGATGGGCTTCATCCGGTCAATCTGGGCAAGCTGGTGCTTGGTGCGCCAGCGCCATTGCCGGGTACGCCGCGTGGCATCGTTGAGCTACTCCGGCGTTATGGCATCGGGCTTAATGGGGCGGAAGTCTGTGTGATCGGCCGAGGAACTACGGTTGGCCGGCCGCTTGGATTGTTGCTGACCCGCAAGAGCGAGAACGCCACGGTCACGCTCTGTCACACCGGAACTCTCGACCTCTCGCGCCACACGAAAGCTGCCGACATCGTCGTTGCCGCGGCCGGCCGGCCGGGATTGATCACGGCTGAGATGATCAAGCCGGGCGCAGTCTGCGTAGACGTCGGCATCACCCGCACGGACGCTGGCCTCGTCGGCGATCTTGATCCAGGCGTGCACGAGGTCGCGAGTTGGGTGGCACCGATCCCGGGCGGTATCGGGCCGATGACGCGCGCCATGTTGTTGAGCAATGTCGTCGAACGCGCCGAACAATTGGTGGCTCGTGCCGCGGCGGTCTGAAGCAAGCGCGGCTGCCCGATCACTGCGCCAATGGCCGCTGCTGATCGTGGTGATTGGAGTGGTCGCTGGGTTGGTAGTGAGCTTCCTCGGCGAATCGACCTGGCGGCTGGGCTGCCTGCTGATCGGCGCATCCCTTGGCATCGGAGCCGTCGAACGCGTCGTATTGCCCAGCAGGGATGCCGGGCTGCTGCAAGTGCGTACCAAGGCCTTCGATGTCACCGTGCTCGGGCTTGGTGCCGTTGCGATCATCGCTCTGGCGATTGTGGTGCCTAACGGCCGCTAATTTTGAGAGCTGCTCGCGATGTCCAATTGCTCGCTCCGCTAGCCCAGGCCAGCGCTCCGCGCCAGCCTGGCTCAGCACGGTGGCGGCGATTTCCCGACGCTCGCAGCCGATGCGGTCCCGCCGCTTACCCTCCGCTCTGGCTTACTCCGACGACGACAACAATGATCGTGATGATGATCGTCAGAGCAATGGATATCAGGGCAATGATCGTAAAGACTTTGCCCAGGATGCGGCCGATGTTGACGTTCTGCTCATTGGAGTACTGGATGCCAGAGGCCTGAATCTCCCGCTTGGCCTTGTTCCCCATATACCACGCGATGGGCGCGAAGATCGTGATGAAGATGCCCAGAATCCCGAAGACCAAGATCAACGTGCCTTGGGGGTGTTCCTGCGGCGGCGCTCCGTACGGCTGGCCGTAGGGCATCGGTTGCCCGCCGGGCTGGTACTGGCCCGGCTGCTGATAAGGAGACTGCGGGCTCGGCTGGGCCTGCGGTTGTTCGTCGTACGGATTGCTCATGCGCTCCATTGTTACCTATGCCGATGAACACCGCAGCAAGACACTGCGCTCAAGGTCAGAGCGAACAACGAAAGAATCAAGAAGTCGACGAATAAGCCAGCGAGGATCTTTGGACCGTGTCTCAGAGTTCCCCGATTCTCGTGTCGGTCAATAGTTTGCGTTCGCAATTCCGGCAACGATCGCGAGCACGATGAATAGCGTTGCCAAAACCGTGATCGATACGCCGACAATGCCCGTAATAAGACCGGCGACTGCCTGGGAGCGGCCGGTGTACCGTCCCGGCTCCGCGTCGATCTCGTTCTTGACCCGGCGTCCGAGGACGATTCCGCCAATCCCCACTAGTCCGCCAACGATGCAGCCCAAGCCCAAGACAGTGCCAAGGATGCCCAGCACGAGAGCCAGCGCCGCCTGTGGGTGCGGCGTCGGAATTTGCGTTGACGCCGCACCGTATGGGCTTACGCCGCCGAAGCTGGGCTGGTACGGATTAGCTTCGTAGGGATTGCGGTAGCTGGATGAGTCGCCATAGCCCTGGATGGGGTCGTACCTCGCGGGTTCCTGAGGGTCAAAGCCTGGCCCTGTCACGGTGTACGTGGAGTCTGCGCTGGAGCTGCCGTACCCACCAACTGGTCTGCCGTATGGGTCGACCGACGGGTTTGCATACGGGTCGTCAGCTGGATATGAGGGCCAGTGGCTCGCATATTGGTCGTTCGACCCGTCACCGAGCGGCTGATACGGCGTGGTTTGCTCAGGAGGGTTATCGGAGCTGAGCCCGTCCGAGGGACTTGATCCCTCACGGCTGAACGGGCTCGGTTGGTGGCTCTCAGTCATGCAGTCAAGTGTGACGCAGGACCGGGCACATTAGGCCACGTAGCTATCGGATGAGGCCGAGTGCTCGTACGGCCTCGCGTTCCTCGATCAACTCAGCCACGCTGGCGTCAATCTTGCCGCGGGAGAAGTTGTTGATCTGCAAGCCAGGGACGATCTGGTACGTGCCATCGGAAGTGGTGCACGGGAAGGAGGAGATCAGGCCTTCGGGCACCTCATAGGACCCGTCGGAGGGCACGGACATGGACACCCAGTCCCCTTCAGCCGTGCCAAGCACCCAGTCCCGCATGTGCCCGATGGTTGCGTTGGCGGCGCTTCCTGCCGAACTGGCACCTCGGGCCTCGATCACTGCGGCTCCACGCTTCTGCACGGTGGGTAGGAACTTCGACTCCAGCCATCCCTGGTCGTTGATCAACTCCGCGGCATTCTGGCCGCCTACCAACGTATTGAACAGGTCGGGGTACTGGGTCGCAGAGTGATTGCCCCAGATTGTCATGTGCGTGATGTCACTGACGCTTGCGCCGGTTTTTGCAGCCAGTTGTGCAACGGCTCGGTTGTGATCGAGGCGGGTCAGCGCATTGAAGCGCTCGGCGGGGATATCGGGTGCGTTGCGCATGGCGATCAGCGCATTGGTATTCGCCGGATTTCCGGTCACCAGCACCTTGACGTCATCGGCAGCGTTGTTGTTCAGTGCCTCGCCTTGCGGCTTGAAGATTCCGCCATTGGCCTCCAGCAGATCTCTGCGCTCCATTCCCTTGGTGCGGGGTCGGGCGCCGACCAGGCAGGCCAGATTGACCCCATCGAAGATCATCTTGGGGTCATCCCCGATCTCGATCTTGGTGAGTAGCGGGAAGGCGCAGTCATCGAGCTCCATCACCACGCCCTCCAGCGCGCTGAGCGCCGGGGTGATCTCGAGGAGGCGCAGCTCCAGCGGCTGATCAGGGCCCAGCATCGAACCACTAGCGATGCGGAACAACAGGCTGTAGCCGATCTGGCCGGCAGCGCCGGTTACGGCGACCTTTACGGGGGTGCTCAAGGACTCTCCTCAGTGATGGGCAGGCGGATACGTAGGGTGACGCTAGCAAGCCCAGTAGCGCCTGGCACGGTGAGGTCTGTGATGGGTGCCACCCCTGAGAGGGAGCCGGTCGCCGCGGCAATAGCGGCGCTTGAAGGACGGCACGGCACCCGGTGGATCGGCGTCGACGGCAAGGGCGCGACGGGCAAGACAACGCTGGCTGCCCAGATTGCGGCAGCATTGCAGGGGTCGGTGGTCGTCCATGTCGACGACTTCGCACGGCCCGACCTTCGCGGCTGGGAGCGAGATCGATTCGTGCGCCAGGTACTGCAGCCGCTGGTATCCGGGCAAGCCGGTCGCTATCAGCGGTGGGACTTCGATCGCAACATAGGCGCAGAGTGGCACACCGTTCCCGTCGGCGTGCCCGTCGTTGTTGAGGGGGTATCGGCCACCGACGTACGGCTCGGCGTCCCATGGGACTTCACGATCTGGGTCGAGGTGTCGTACGAGATCCGGTTGGCACGAGTTCTTGAGCGGGACGGTCCAGCGATGATGGATCGTTGGCTGACCGAATGGATGCCGAGCGAGGACGCGTACGAGCAGGCGCAGCGGCCCCAGGATCGGGTCGACCTGGTGTATCGGCCGCCTTGGGCTGCTTGAGCTTGGCGAACGTGATGCCGTCGGTTTGAGGGTGCGGTCGTTCGGTAGGTTGGCGGCATGGCGAAGATCAAGGTCGAGGGCACTGTCGTCGAACTCGACGGCGATGAAATGACGCGCATTATTTGGCATTTCATCAAGGACCGGCTCATTCACCCCTACCTCGATGTGAACCTGGATTACTACGACCTCAGCATCACGAATCGCGACGCCACCGACGATCAGGTGACGATTGATGCAGCGAATGCGATCAAGAAGTATGGCGTGGGCGTCAAGTGCGCCACCATTACCCCGGATGAAGCTCGAGTGCAGGAATTCAGCCTCAAGAAGATGTGGAGCTCGCCCAACGGCACTATTCGCAACATCCTGGGTGGCGTGGTGTTTCGGGAGCCGATCATCATCTCCAACATCCCGCGACTGGTGCCCAACTGGACGAAGCCGATCATCATCGGCCGTCATGCGCACGGCGATCAATACAAGGCAACGAATTTCAAGGTCCCGGGCGCCGGCCAGCTGACGATCACCTTCACCCCGGAGGATGGCGGTGAACCGATCCAGCATGTCGTGACGAATTACCCGGCAGATGGTGGCGTGGCGTTAGGCATGTTCAACTTCAACGACTCGATCGCCGATTTCGCGCGAGCGTCTTTCTCTTATGGGCTGGAACGCGGCTACCCCGTGTACCTGTCGACCAAGAACACGATCTTGAAGGCGTACGACGGTGCGTTCAAGGACATCTTCGCGGAAATCTTTGAGAACGAGTACGAGGCTGATTTCAAGGCTGCCGGGTTGACGTATGAGCATCGGCTCATTGACGACATGGTTGCTGCGTCACTGAAGTGGGGCGGTGGCTATGTGTGGGCCTGCAAGAACTACGACGGCGACGTACAGTCCGACACCGTCGCTCAGGGCTTCGGCTCGCTGGGTCTCATGACCAGTGTGCTGATGACACCCGATGGCAAGACGGTCGAGGCTGAGGCTGCGCACGGCACGGTGACCCGGCACTTCCGGCAATATCAGGAAGGCAAGCCCACCTCGACGAATCCGATCGCCTCGATCTACGCCTGGACCGGCGGATTGAAGCATCGCGGCAAGCTCGACAACACTCGTGACGTGATCGCCTTCGGTGAGGCACTGGAGGACGTCGTCATCAAGTCGGTCGAGGACGGCGCTATGACCAAGGACCTGGCCATGCTGGTAGGCCCCGACCAGCCCTGGCTCACCACCGAGGAATTTCTGGACACCCTCGATAAAAATCTCGCAACCCGCCTCTCCTAACGCCCGACTTGTCAGAATCTCAGCACCAAATATGGTGCTGAGATTCTGACAAGTCGGTTAGAGGCTGGTGGCGCGACCGATCTGTACCAGCTTCCAGCCAGCATTGCGCCAGGTGGGGGCGTGCAGCTTGAGGCGGCCGTCGATGATCACCTTGGAAGCGACCAGCTTGCCGAGGCGTTCCGGGTCGAGTTGCCGGAACTCGGGCCATTCGGTGAGGTGCAGGACCACCTGGGCGCCAAGGAGTGCCTGCTCGACGCTGGCCACCTGAGTGAAACCCTCCCGCGGTGGCAGGCGCGCCTGCGGATCATAGATGCGTACGTCTGCGCCAAAGGCATGTAGCTGGTCGGCCACGGTGAGTGCGGGGGAGTTGCGGGTGTCGTCCGTGCCGGGCTTGAACGCAGCCCCCAGCACCGCGATTCGTTTCCCGACGACATCCCCGCCGGCCTGATCGATCGCCAGCTCTGCCAATTCCGTCCGCTGTCCCGCGTTGATCGCCTCCACCGAGTGAATGAAGTCGCTCAGCACATTCACGCCGAGCTCGTCTGCACGTACGGCCAGCGCCGCGATGTCCTTGGGCAGACAACCCCCGCCGAACCCCAGCCCTGCGTTGAGGAACTCCCGCCCGATCCGCTCGTCGTATCCGATGGCATCGGCCAGCAAAACGACGTCCCCGCCCGCCGCCTGGCACATCTGCGCCATCGCGTTAATGAAACTGATCTTGGTCGCCAGATAGGCGTTGGCCGCGACCTTGATCAGCTCACTGGTCGCGATGTCACATCGAACCACCGGCGTACGGTCGCTGATCGGGATGGCATAGATCTCCTCCAGCAGGTCCAAGGCGTGCCGAGAGTGGGTACCGAAAACCAGCCGGTCAGGCCGCAGCGTGTCCTCCACCGCGTACGCCTCGCGCAGAAACTCAGGATTCCAGGCCACCTCGACGCCATCGCCGGCCGGTGACAAACGGCGTAGTCGCTCTTCAAGTGCCATCGCGGTGCCGACCGGCACGGTGGACTTGCCCACCACCAGCGTCGGCTTCGTCAACAGCGGCGCCAATGTGTCTACCGCGGCGTGCAACTGGCCGAGGTCGGCTGCACCGCCAGGCCCGGACGGGGTTCCCAGCGCCAGGAAATGCACGTCCGCCCAATCCGCGATTTCGGCGTAGTCGGTGGTGAAATGCAAGCGTCCGGACGCGGTATGGCGCTCCAGCAGGGGCTCCAGGCCGACCTCGAAGATGTGCGACTGGCCAGCGTTTAGAGTCTTGATCCGATCGGCGTCAATGTCGACCCCGATCACCTGGTGGCCGAACTCGGCCATTCCGGCGGCATGTGTAGCACCCATGTAATTGGTGCCGATCACGCTTACCTGCAATGTCATTCGCAGATCCTCCCACAAATCACTGACACACCGGCCGCTTGCGTTGCAGATCCATAACTACCCAAATTCGCTGGCTCACGGCGTGGAATAAAGCACGAGATCAGCTATCCCGCCGTCTCCAACCGGTTCCGAAGCCGGCTGAATGCCAATCTCTCGATAGCCGGCGCGCTCGGCTACCCGGCGCGACGCCATATTGCTCGAGGCGCAACGAATCAGCAGTGACGTTGCCAGCCCGGAGTCCTTCGCGTACTCGGTCACCAGCCGAACGGCCTCCGTAACAATCCCCCGACCCCGGGCATCCGGGTGTGCCCAATAGCCGATCTCGCCACGCGTGGCGTATCCGCCGAGTCCATCCAGGCTGATCGAGCCAAGACAGTGGTCATCAGCGGGATCGGCGATGCACCAGGTGAGTCCAGCGGCGCGGGCAGCGAGCTCTGCCGTCGCGTTCAGATAAGCAAGTGCATTCTCCGGCCGGTACGGCCGGGGCATGGAAATCAGCCAATAGGAGGTACGCGAGTCCGAGCAGGCTTCGACGATGCGATCGACATCTGACTTCTGAAAGGCTCGCAGCTTGACCCCCCGGCCGGGCATCTCTATTGGATCAAGCCAGGGTTGCGGCACGCGGGGATCGTCGCGCGTCAATGTGGCGATCCAGCCGTCCAGCAATTCGCCACGGTGCACGAGCAGTCGCCTGGTCACCCCATCGAAGACGAAGCCAACTCTGCTCGCAACACGCCGTGACGACCAATTGCCCACCACGGCTCGCCACCTGACGACCTGAAGTCCCAGATCATCGAATCCGTATCCGCACACCAGCTTCAAGGCAGCTTTCATGATCGAGCGCCCGCGCGCGGCGGGATGCAGCCCGAATCCGACCTCGGCGATACCGTCGCCTTCCGGACGAAGATCGATACTGCCGCAGAAGCCGCGTTGCGCTCCTAGCTGCCCCTCGATCGTCCAGCCGAGTCGTTCACCGCTGGTCCAGCCGGCGGCAGTCGAAGCCAGAAACTCCTCGGCATCGCGAAGCTGGTAGCCGCCGTCGGGCGTAGGCACAGTCGTCCACCTGATCATCTCGGGATCACGGCACTGCTCCACCATCGCGGGAAGATCGCGGGCGCTGGCCGCCCGAAGCGTCACACCGGCCTTCGCATCTATCAAGATCGGCACGGCATCGGGAAAATTCCGTGCGGTCGGCAGCGTGCCTGGCGGGGCGCTTGGCGGTGCGTTTGGCGCCGCGCTTGGCTGGGCGGGCGGGTCGGGGTTCGCATCTGCCATGGGTTTCATCCAACCTCTCCCGACGCAGCAGGCTCACAACAGGGGTTCTTTGCACCGACCATGCCCGAACCCAGCATGTTCACTAGGCTTGCTGAGGTGAATGACGACGCCGACTGCGACAGACCTTTGACTTTTTCCAGCCATGTCTAGCGTCGTCCTCAACGTCTCGCTGATCTTGATCTTGGTGATGATCCAGGGCATTTTTGTCGCCGCCGAACTCGCATTGGTCTCACTCCGGGAGAGCCAGGTCAGGCAGCTCGCGCATCGCGGGAAGCGCGGTCAATTGGTCGCCAAGCTGACCTCGAATCCCAACCTTTTCCTCTCCGTGGCCCAAGTCGGTGTCACGCTCTCAGGCTTTCTTGCCGCCGCTTTCGGCGCCGATAAGCTATCGGGTGATTTGGCGCCCCAATTGGAGCGACTGGGCTTGAGCACCGGTGCGGCCGACACAATCTCGTTGGTGTTGATCACCATCGTGATCTCCTACGTCTCGATCGTGCTCGGCGAGCTCACCGCCAAACGGTTGGCGCTGCAACGCGCCGAGAGCGTTGCACTCACGCTGGCGCCGCTGGTGGATTTCACAGCTCGAATCGCACGACCGGTGATCTGGCTGCTCGGCGTCTCCACCAACATCGTGGTCCGGATTTTGGGCGGCGACCCGAAGATCTCGCGTGAGGAGGTGACCAATGAGGAGATCCGCGCCATGGTCAGCGGCTCTACCACGCTCGGCGACGAGGAGCGTCGGATCGTCGATGACGTTTTCGCGGCTGGTGAGCGCAGCCTCCGCGAGGTCATGGTGCCGCGTACTGAGGTCGACTTCCTCCCGGGCGACATGCCTGCACACCGCGCGGTACGCGAATTGCTGAACGCCCCGCACTCCCGCTATCCCGTGATCGGAGACTCTGCCGACGACGTCATCGGATTCGTGCATGTGCGCGATCTGCTCGATCCCGACATCAGCTCGCGCACCACACCTGTGGCCGAAGTCGCGCGTCCCGTACTGTCCCTGCCGGATACGGTGCCAGTGCTGCGAGCGCTCAGCGACATGCGGCGCAGCTCGGCGCATCTGGCGATCGTTCTCGATGAGTACGGCGGCACAGCCGGCATTGTGACCATGGAAGATCTGGTCGAGGAGCTGGTCGGCGACATCACCGACGAGTACGACCTCGTCGTCGAAGAACGGATCAGCGTACGCGGCGACCTGGTGATTGATGGCCTGACCACGCTGGACGACTTCGCGGAGAAAACTGGTCTGGTGTTGCCGCAGGGTCCTTATGACACGCTGGCTGGGTTCTTCATGGCCCGGCTCGGTCAGCTGCCGAGCGTCGGCGACGCAATCTCCTTAGAGCTTGCCTCCGTGGGTCCAGAGGACGAGGAGCCTGCTCAGGTGGAACTCAAGGTAAGCGAGCTAGATGGGCGCAGGGCGGCAAGCTTTGTCGTGCACCGCCAGGACGGAAAGGACTTCACCCCGCCGGCTCCGTAACTGGCACCGAGTTCTCCCGCTTCGCGGCGCATCTCGACCCGTCGCAGAAACGCACATGCACATCCCGTACTGACGCAATACACATGTTGCAACGTGTGTATTGCGAGAGGAGCGGACGTGCACGTGCGTTTCTGCGGGGCGGTTAGGGGGTGATGCGTACGCGGAAAATCGCACCGGTCGCCGCCGGGATGCGTGGAACAATGACGCCGGTGCGCACCGGCGCAATCTGGAAAGGAACCTCGGTAACTCATGTCCTCACACAGCCGTGCTGGCAGGCCCCGCGTACTCTCGTTGGCCCAGCCGACCGCGGATTCGATGCACCTTGGCAATTTTCTCGGTGCGCTGCGCCAGTGGGTTCCGCTGCAGGATGATCATGAGGCCTTCTACGGGATCGCCGATCTGCATGCACTCACCATCCCGACCCCACCGGAGGTGCTTCGGGAGCGGACGCTGCGAAGCGCGGCGCAACTACTGGCCGCTGGCATAGACCCCGCAAAGGCCACGGTGTTCCTGCAGTCACATGTTCCCGAACACACTCAACTCAACTGGGTGCTGGGCTGCTTGACGGGATTCGGGCAGGCGCAACGAATGACCCAGTTCAAGGACAAGGCCGCCAAGATGGGGCCAGAGGCCACCAATGTGGGCCTGTTCACCTATCCGGTGCTGATGGCCGCCGACATCTTGCTTTATCAAACCGATCAAGTGCCAGTCGGGGAGGACCAGCGCCAGCATCTCGAGCTCACGCGTGATCTCGCGTTGCGCTTCAACTCCCGCTACGGCTCGACGTTCGTCGTTCCGGAGCCCTACATCCTGCCCTCGGTCGGCCGAATTGCTGATCTTGCCGAGCCGACGTCGAAGATGAGCAAGTCGCTGTCCGCACCGACCGGCATTGTCGAGCTGCTTGACGATCCCGCGCTCAACATTCGCAAGATCAAATCCGCTGTCACAGATTCCGGCCGGGAGATCACCTTCGATGAGATCAACAAACCAGGCGTGTCGAATCTGCTGACGATTTTGTCTGCCTTGACCGATACGCCGATCGACACACTCGTTCAGGAGTTCGAGGGACGCGGTTACGGAGATCTGAAGAGCGCTGTGGCCGACGCTGTCACCGAGTTCGCGACGCCGTACCGGAATCGCACCTTCGAGTTGCTGGAGGAGCGCGGCGAACTCGAATCGATCCTCGCCAAGGGAGCTGACCGGGCGCGAGAGGTGGCCAGCGCCACGTTGGCCGACGTCTACGACAAAGTCGGGTTGGTCTAGAGCTCGATCGCCGGGCTCAGGATGGTGGAAAAGTCGTTGTCACGTGCCACATGCAAGGCGAACTTGGCAAGGCCCCTGGGCACAGCCTCGAACACAAAACGACCGTCCTCGTCGGCATAGGTGGTGCGTGGGCCATCGGCCAGCAGCACCTCCACTCGTACGCCAGCGCCGGGCGCAGCCCAGCCGTCAATGCGTACCATGTCGTCGCCCACGGGCGTCAGGGTCACCATAGTGGTCAGCGAATCGCTGGTGAACGTGATGGTGCGAACGGCCTCCGTAGTGGTGCTGCGCGTGCCGGCCGCCGCCATGTCCAGCTGAGTCAGGGTCGCCACCTCGGTATGCAAGGCATCTAGGGTGACGTGGAACTGAATCCGGTCCACCAGCCCATCGGGAACCGGGTCGCGTTCGTCGTAGTAGGCACGTAGCGAGTTGAGAAGGGCGAAGTCGCTGGGATCAAGCTCCTCGGCAGCCAGCAGCTCAACCTCCATCTCGCGATCGTTGTCGGATCCGTTCATCGGTGCTCCCATTTGGGGTCTTGCGCAAGGGCGATCCGCAACTTGGCCAAGCAACGCCCCCGAGTAGGGCCAATGCTGCCTTGCGGCATCCCTAGCGCTCTTGCTAGTTCTGCATAGTCGGGTCGATCTGCGAAAGCGATGACCCTGAGCAGTGTCTGGCACCGCTCGGGCAAGGTCGCAATATGCCTCCAGAGCCGACCGTCTGTTTCATCACGGAGGACGGTGTCCTCGATCGACGAGGTGTCACTGGCTGCCGCCGGTGTGGACTCAAGATTCTCGGTCTTGTACCGCACCTGGTCCTTCGCTGCCCGCCAGGCCTCGCGCTTGGTGCTGACCACCAACCATTGCAATACCGCAAGCGGTTCGGTGATCGTGTGGGACTTGCGTACCAGCGCCAGCCAGATGGTCTGCAGCACGTCCTCGGCTGTTGCAGCATCCAACCGCGACGATCGGGCGGTATGCCACAAGATCGGCGTGAGAATGCGTACCAGATCACCCATCTTCGCCTGATCGCCATCGCGATACTCCGCAAAGAGCTGGCCGGCCCTGGCGGCCAGGCTGTCCTCTACGGTGCCGCCATTCATGCAACACTCGCGAAATGCGACCTCATTAGGCAAGACGCTACTCCGTACACCCGCGCCGCGCGTGACCTGACGACGTGACGCGTCAGCCCTTCCATACCCACGAAGAGTGCGCCCCAATCATTCCTGATACGTGTTGATTGCTTCACTCGCCAAGCTCGCTGTGTCTGATTGCTCGCTTCGCTCGCGGAGGATTGCGCCCGTAAGCCGCTGCCTTCCTCACTCGCTCGCAGACGAAAAGCGTGTCCGCTCGCTCGCTCGTCCAGGACAGCGCCGCGCAATCCTGGCGCGGATCGCGCCTGGTCGCCGCCCACCTTTGATTAACGACGACCCAGCGGGGTTGATTCTCGACTCGTGACCGTGATTTCGCATCACGGCTGAAGCAGAAAGGGAGCTTTTCGACTGTTTCGAGCCGTTGAGTGATGCAAATTCAGGGCTGGAAGAAACTGAGCTCAGCCGATCCGTTCGTCGAGGTAACACCAACGCCACGACTCGCCAGGCTCGAAGCTGCGCATCACCGGATGCAGTGTCTGGCTGAAGTGCCGTGAGGCATGGCGCCCTACCGAGGAGTCGCAACATCCAACGTTTCCGCAGCTGAGGCAGATCCGTAGATGCACCGTACGAGTGCCCTCGCGTACGCAGTCCAGACAGATGCCTGGGCCATTCGGGTCGAGGTTGGTAGGAGCGCGGTCGAGGTGTCCGCATGGACCAGCGGCCGGCGTTGGCGTCTGGACTGGCTCCTCCTCGGTCAGCTGCGCAGACCGTTCGGTAGCGATGGTCAGCATGGACTCCTCGATGTCGAACGAGCCGAGCACCTGCTCGATGATGTCGTGGTCGACCGTGCCACTGGAGCGGATCTTCAAGACCTCATCCCGCTCGATGTCGATGGTCTGCAGCCGCAGCCGCCGATATTGCTCAGCTGGGGTTTCGTCATCGCCCGGCCGGCCGAGTTTTTCCCACAAGGCGTCAGGACGGGCAGCAATGCGGTCCCGGAGCAACTTCACCGTTTCGGGCGCGTCCTTGGGGCCGAGAATATCGTCGAGATGGGTGAGTGCGGCGTTACTGGATGTCGTGACCACTGTCGCCGCCTGCAACGCATCAGAGCGGGCGTCTGGCCCCCTGAGCCCCAGCGCGCGTACGAGGAAAGGCAATGTCAGGCCTTGTAGCAGCAAGGTCCCGGCAGTAACCACCATCGCTGCGAAGATCAACGTCGCCCGGAAGGGCACATCCGCCGGGATCAAGAATGCGGTCGCCAGGGTTACCACTCCGCGTAGCCCGGCCCAACCGATCACAAGGGCGTCGGACCACGGAAAAGAGACCTCATGGGTGGGGTCCCGGTCGCGACGGAACAGCAGCGGACGGGTTCCCAAGACCCAGAGCATCCGGATGATGATCACGCCACTCAGCACCGCGGCACAGAAGCCGGCAATCTGCAGACCGGACAGCCCGGACTCAGAATTGGCGGCGATGATCGTCTTCGCCTGCAGGCCGATCAGCAAGAAGACGGTGTTCTCCAGCAGGAATTGAATAGTTGCCCAGTTCACCCGCTCGCTGAGCCTGGACTGCCCGGATTGGATGACCGGCGACTTATGGCCCAAGATCAGGCCCGCGGTCACCACCGAGATGACACCTGAGCCGTGAAAGCCTCCGATGTTGAGCGCCTCCGCGGGTAGATAGGCTGCCCACGGCACCAGCAGCGAAATCGCCGTGTCGAAAACCGGCTGAGTGATGCGCTTTCGGATGGGGACGACGAGCAGCGCCACGGCGAGCCCGACCGCAGCCCCGCCGACGGCAGCGACGACGAAACCGACGCTTGCTTGCACTGCCGTGATAGAGCCGCCGATGGCGACGATTGCCACGCGCAGGCAGGTGATCGCGGTTGCGTCGTTCACCAAGGATTCGCCCTCGAGGATGGTGACCAGACGGCGCGGTAGGCCGACTCGGCGGGCGATCGAGGTAGCGGCGATGGCATCCGGCGGAGCAACCACGGCCCCCAAAGCGAACGCCACCGGAAAGCTGACCGGCAGGATCAGCCACGTGATCAGGCCAACCCCCAAGGCAGTGACGATGACCAGCAACACCGACAATTGCGCGATGGAGCGTCGATTCGCGCGGAAGTCGATGACGGAGGTTCGAATGGCTGCCGCGTACAGCAGCGGTGGCAGGAAGCCAATTAACACGACCTCTGACGACAGCTCAGAAACGTGTATCAGGGGGAGGAAGGACACCCCGATCCCCGCCAGCATCAACAGCAGTGGCGCTGAAAAGTTAATCCGATTAGCCAGTGCCGTTACAGCAAGGACCGTGGCAAGCAGAGCCAGGATGCTGAGAGCCAATTCCACAGCGCCATGCTTCCACCCAAACCCGATCGGCGGCGCCAACGGTGTGTCAGGATCGGATTTGTGACCGCTTCGGGTGACCCCGACGGGTCGACTCTGCTCACTTCGGCCGAGGTGAATGATCTCCTTTCGGCCGCTGTTGAGCATGCCGGTGGCACCCTCGTTTCCTGGCGGCTGGATCATGTCGATGCCAATCCGAGGCACTCCACTACAGCGACGTACTCGGCGGCGGTTGACTGGCCGACCGGACGCCGTACCGAGCTGCTCGGTGCGAGCGCCCGAGTGGGAGGCCGGAGCGGAAACGACGAACGGGCCGTCATCTTCGGCGATGGAGCCCGTGAGGTAGCCGTTTGGCTGTACCCGTACGACCCAGATCTTCCCGGCCTGCAACGGGCCGCGGTCCCCGATGGACTCGCAGCCCTGTTCAACGAGCACCGCGTCGTTGACCATCGGCTGAGCGGTGAGGACGTCGCCTTGGAGATGATCAGCTACCGACCGCGGCGCCGTGCGGTGTTGAAGGCCGTGATCAGCATCAGCAGCGGCCCGAAGACCTTCTTCGTGAAGGTCTTGCGGGAATCGGCGTACGGGCCGACCTTGCAGCGTCACGAACTGCTGCGGCGCGCTCGATTTCCGGCGGCCGCCATTGCGGCCGCGACGGCCGACTTCATCCTGGTCCTCCATGAGGTTCCCGGCCGGCCCCTGACCCAAGCGGTCTTCGACGAG